>Ga0207866_1002398_pt1 | contig 13877 bp, 8 predicted proteins | sample HigsolmetaAR203D_FD_184835 | JGI IMG/M metagenome (GOLD analysis project Ga0207866, IMG submission 184835) | Ionic liquid and high solid enriched microbial communities from the Joint BioEnergy Institute, USA - AR20-3-D (SPAdes) (version 2) ...
GGCCGGGCGGGGCCGGTCGGCCGGCAGCGCGATCTCCTCCGGCAGATCGGCCAGCGTCTCCTTCCAGAACGCGATCTGCCGGCTGATCAGCGAGTCGGGGTCGTCCTCGGAGCCGAGCAGTTTCTGCTGCCAGAGGGTGTAGTCGGCGTACTGCACCGGCAGCGGGTCCCAGCCGGGGGCGCGGCCCTCGGCGCGCGCGGCGTACGCGGTGATCAGGTCGCGGGCCAGCGGCGCCATCGACCACCCGTCGGCGGCGATGTGGTGCATCAGCAGCAGCACCACGTGCCGGTCGGGGGCCAGGGTGAACAGGTGGGCGCGCAGCGGCGGCTCGGCGGAGATGTCGAAGGGGTGACCGGCCGCCGAGGCCAGGTGCATCGGCAGTTCTTCCTCGGTGGTCTGCACGACCTGCAGCTCGGGGCGGGCCGCCGCCGGGTCCAGCACCAGCTGGCGGGGGGTGCCGCCGCTGTCGGGCAGCACGGTGCGCAGCGACTCGTGGCGTTCCACCACGTCACCGAGGGCGGCCTGCAACGCGGCCGGGTCGAGCCGGCCGGTGATCCGCAGCGCCACCGGCACGTTGTAGGTGGCCGACGGACCTTCGAACCGGTTGAGGAACCACAGCCGCTGCTGGGCGTAGGAGGGCGGGATGATCTCCGGGCGTTCGGCGGCCACCAGCGGCGGCCGGGCGGCGCCGGAGCCCTCCTCCCCCAGCAGGGCGGCCAGCTCGGCGACGGTCGGGGCGGTGAACAGCGCGCGGATCGGCAGTTCGGCGCCGAGCGTGGCGCGCACCCGGCTGACCACCCGCATGGCCAGCAGCGAGTCGCCGCCCAGGGCGAAGAAGTTCTCGTCGATGCCGACCTGCGGCAGTCCCAGCAGGTCGGCGAAGATCCCGCAGAGGATCTCCTCGCGGGGGGTGCGCGGGGCGCGGTGCTCTTCGGCGGTGACCGTCAGGTCCGGCTTGGGCAGCGCCTTGGTGTCGACCTTGCCGTTGGGGGTCAGCGGCAGGTCGTCCATCATCACCACCGCGGCCGGGACCATGGTCTCCGGCAGGTGCTCGCGGACGAAGGCGCGCAGCTCCTCGGGGTCGATCTGGGCGCCGGGGGCGGGCACCACGTAGGCGACCAGCTTCTTGACCGGGGCGGGGGCGGCCCGTCCGGTGTCGGCCGGGCTCTGCTGGGCGGCCAGCTTCTGGAACGCCGCCCGCAGCGCCGCGGCGTGCTCGCCGTCCGGCAGGTCGAGGTCGGCGATCTTGCGGGTCGCATCGTCGATCACCGTCTCGATCAGCGCCGGCAGCAGCGCGGCCAGGTGGCCGGCGCTTTCGCGGTCCAGCACGTCGGGGCGGTGGCCCAGCCGCAGGTGCATCCGCTCGCCGGGCACCACGTCCAAGGTGAGCGGGTAGTGGGTGGCGTCCAGCAGGTCCGCCCCGCTCAGTTGCAGGTCGCCGATGCGGGCGCCGAGCAGGGAGGAGTCCAGCGGGTAGTTCTCGAACACCGTCATGGTGTCGAACAGGGCGCCGCCGCCGGCCAGGCGGTGGATCTCCCCCAGCCCCAGGTGGTGGTGGGGCAGCAGCTCGGCCTGCTCGCGCTGCAGCCGGGTCAGGAACGCCGCCACCGTCTCATCGGGGTTCAGCCGGACCCGCACCGGCAGGGTGTTGATGAACAGGCCCACCATCTGCTCCACGCCCGGCAGCTCGGGCGGGCGGCCGGAGACCGTGGCGCCGAAGATCACATCGTCGCGGCCGGTGAGGCGGGCCAGCAGCAGGCCCCACACGCCCTGCATGAGGGTGTTGGGGGTCAGGCCGTGCCGGCGGGCCCAGCCCTGCAGCCGCTCGCCCAGGCCGGCGGGCAGCTCGATGCGGGTCTTGTCCGGCGGGACGGGGGGCCGGTCGGCGGCGGCCGGGGCGATCAGGGTGCCGGTGGCGCCCTCCAGCGCGGTGCGCCAGGCGGCCCGGGCCTCGGCGGGGTCCCGGTCGGTCAGCCAGGCCAGGTAGTCCTTGTAGGCGGGGGCGCGCGGCGGCTCCTGCCCGGTGTAGCGGGCCAGCAGCTCGCCGGCCAGCACCGGCATCGACCAGCCGTCCAGCGCGATGTGGTGGAAGCTCAGCAGCAGCCGGTGCCGCCGCTCCCCCAGCGTCAGCAGCGCAAAGCGCAGGAACGGCGGGCGCGTCAGGTCGAAGGGCCGGTTGCGTTCCTCGGCCATGACCTGCCGGACGGTCTCCTCGTCGGCCCCGGACAGGTCCAGGTGCCGCCAGGCGGGTTCGGCCCGGTCGCCGCGCAGCACGACCTGCAGCGGGGTGCCGTCGGCGCCCTGGACGAACGCGGTGCGCAGCGCCGGGTGCCGCCCGGGCAGGGCGCGGGCGGCCTCGCGCAGCGCGGCCTCGTCCAGGTCGCCGTCCAGGTCGAGGATGAGCTGGCCGGTGTAGACGTCGGTGACGCCCTCGGCCTCGGCGGCCAGCAGCGCGTGGAAGTACAGGCCCTGCTGCAGCGGCGCCACCGGCCAGATGTCCTCCAGGTCCGGGTGGGCGCGCTCCAGCCGTTCGACCTCGGCCTGGTCGAGGGAGACCAGCGGGAAGTCCGAGGGGGTGTGGCCGCCGGCGCCGGGGGTGCGGGTGTGCGCGGCGATGCCGCGCAGGGCGTCCAGCCACGCCTGCGCCAGCTCCCGCACGTCGGCCTCGGTCAGCAGGCCGGCGGGCCAGGTCCAGGTGGCGCTCAGGGCGGGGCCGTCGCCGGTGTCGCGGACGAGGGCGTCCACGGCCAGGGCGTGCGGCAGCGGCATCTGCGGGTCGGCGCCGCCGCTCAGCGCGCCGGCCTCGGCGGCCACGCTCCAGTCCCCGGAGCCGGACTCCACCTGGCCCAGGTAGTTGAAGACGACCTGCGGGGCGGGCAGCGCGGCCAGTTCCGGGGCGGTCTGCTCGTTGAGGTGGCGCAGCAGCCCGAAGCCCAGCCCGTCGCCGGGTACGGCGCGCAGCTGCTCCTTGACGCGTTTGACGGCCCGGGCGGCGTCGGGGCCGCCGGAGCACAGCGACGCCCAGTCGACGGCGCCCACGTCCAGGCGCACCGGGTATTTGCTGGTGAACCAGCCGACGGTGCGGGTCAGGTCGATGCCGGGCCGCAGCTCGGCGCGGCCGTGCCCCTCCAGGTCGAGCAGCACCGGGCCGGCGCCGCGGCCGCGGCCGCGGTGCCAGTGGGCGAGCGCGGCGGCGAAGGCGGCCAGCAGCACGTCGTTCGCCCGGCCGTGGAAGGCGGCCGGCGCCTCGCCCAGCAGGCGGGCGGTGACGTCGGCGTCCAGTTCCACTTCCAGGCGGGCGGCCGTGGCGTGGGTGTCGACGGCCGGGTCCAGCGGGCGGTCGCCCAGCGGCGCGTCGCCGCCGGACAGCACGTCCTTCCAGTGGCTGAGTTCGGCGACGCGCTCGGGGGCGCGCGCCTCCTCGGTGAGCAGCTCGGCCCAGCGGCGGTAGGAGGTGCCGACCGGGTCCAGCTCGGCGGGGCGGCCGTCGGCGGCGGCCTGCAGGGCGGTGACCAGGTCGGGCAGCAGGATCCGCCAGGAGACCCCGTCCACCGCCAGGTGGTGCAGCACCAGCAGCAGCCGGCCCTGGGCGGCGGGGCCGGCGTCCAGCCACACCAGCTGCGCCATGATCCCGGCGGACGGGTCCAGCCGCCGCCGGGCCGCCTCCAGTTCGGCGGCGACGGCCTGCTGCAGGTCGCCGGGGTCGGGGACGGGGACGCGCCGCACGCAGCCGGCGGCGTCGAGCGAGCCGGGCGGGGGGATCTCCAGGCCGCCGTCGGGCAGTTCCCGGATCCGCAGCGCGTCGTGGTGGTCCAGCACCGCCTGCAGCGCGGCGGTCAGGTGGCCGGTGTCCAGCCCGGCGGGGACGCGCAGCACCACGTTCTGGCTGAAACCGGTGGTGGGGCCGCCCAGTTCGCGCAGCCAGCGCATGATCGGGGTGGCGGTGAGCGGGCCGACGCCCGAGTCGGGGGCCTGCTCGGCCGTCTCCTCCTCGTCCCGGGTGCGCACGACGGCGGCCAGTTCCTCCACGGTGGGGTACTGGAACACCTCGCGCGGGGAGATCACCAGCCCGGCCTTGCGGGCCCGCGACACCAGGCGCATCGCGACGATGGAGTCGCCGCCCAGGTCGAAGAACCCATCGTCCAGCCCGATCCGCTCCACGCCGAGGACCTCGGCGAACAGGGCGCACAAGGTCTCCTCCACGGGCGTGCGCGGCGCCCGGTGGGGGCGTTCCTCGGCGGCGGAGTAGTCGGGGGCGGGCAGGGCGCGGCGGTCGAGCTTGCCGTTGCCGGTCAGCGGCAGCGTGTCGAGCACCATCACCGCGGCGGGCACCATGTACTCCGGCAGCCGGCGGGCCAGGTGGGCGCGCAGCCCGGCCGGGTCGGGGGCGGCGCCGGCGGCGGGCACCACGTAGCCGACCAGGCGTTTGTCGCCGGGCCGGTCCTCGCGGGCGATCACGGCGGCGTGGGCCACGTCCGGGTGGGCGGCCAGCGCGGTCTCGATCTCGCCCAGCTCGATCCGGAAGCCGCGGATCTTGACCTGCTGGTCGGCCCGGTCCAGGTACTCCAGCGTCCCGTCGTCGTTCCAGCGGACCAGGTCGCCGGTGCGGTACATGCGCTCGCCGGGCGCGCCGAACGGGCAGGCCACGAACCGTTCGGCGGTCAGCGCCGGGCGGTTCAGGTAGCCGCGGGCCAGGCCGGTGCCGGCGATGTACAGCTCGCCGGGCACGCCGGGCGGCACCGGGCGCAGCGCCTCGTCCAGCACGTACAGGCGGGTGTCGGCCAGGGGACGGCCGATCGGCACCGAGGTGGCGTCCTCGGGCAGGTCGTCGACGTAGTGGATGCTGGAGTAGGTGGTGGTCTCGGTGGGGCCGTAGACGTTGGCGATCCGCAGCGCGGGGCAGGCCTCCTGGACCCGGCGCATCGCCGCGGCCGAGGCCGCCTCGCCGCCGGTGTGGACCTCCCGCAGCGACGCCAGCGCCTGCGGGCGCTCGGCGGCCACCAGGTTGAACAGCGAGGTGGTCAGGAACATCCGGGTCAGCCCGCCCCCGGCGACGGCGCGGGCGAGCGCGTCGGCGTCCACCAGGCCCGGCTCGGCGACCACGCAGGTGGCGCCGCCCAGCAGCGCCGCCCAGGTCTCCACGGTGGAGGCGTCGAAGGCGTGGGCGGTGTGCACCAGGACGCGCTCGCCGGGGTGCATCACCAGGGCCGGGTCGGTGACGAAGTCGACCACGTCGCGGTGGCGGATCGCCACGCCCTTGGGGTGCCCGGTGGAGCCGGAGGTGAAGATGCCGTAGGCGAGCTGCTCGGGGTGGACCGGTACGCCGGGGTCGGTGGCGGGCTGGGCGGCCAGCAGCGGGTCGGCGTCGACCACCAGCACGGTGGCGTCCAGCCCGGCGGCGCGGCCGGCCATGGCCCGGTCGCACACCAGCACCGGGGCGCCGGTGTCGGCCATCAGCCAGGCCACCCGCTCGGCCGGGTAGCCGTGGTGGACCGGCACGTAGTAGCCGCCGGTCTTGAGGATCGCCAGCGAGGCGACGATCAGTTCCGGTGAGCGGTCCACCAGGACGGCCACCGGGGTCTCCGGGCCGACGCCCAGGCCGATGAGGCGGTGCGCCAGGCGGTTGGCGCGCTCGTTCAGCTCCGCGTAGGTCAAGGTGGTCTCGCCGGCGCGGACGGCGATCGCGTCCGGGGCGGCGGCGACCTGCCGGGCGAAGCGGCCGACCACGGTGTCGGGGGTGCGGCCGGTGGCGGTGTCGTTCCAGCGGTGCAGCACCGTGTGGCGCTCTTGCGCGCCGAGCAGGTCCAGGGAGGCGAGGGTGGCGTCCGGGCCGGCCTCGGCCATGCGCTGCAGGAAGCGCACGTGGCGCTCGTGGTGGGCGGCGATCTCCTCGGCGGTGTACAGCTCGGGGTGGCCGTCGAGGTCGATGCGGGTGCCGCGGCCGTCCAGGCCGTCGTGGATGTTGAACGACAGGTCCTCGGTGAGTCCCAGCGCCAGGGCGTGGGCGCGGGCGCGGGCTTCGCCGAAGCGGGCGGTGTAGTCGAAGGGCATGATGTTGACGACCGCGCCGTACAGGCGGCGTTCCGCGCCGCCCAGCAGGCCCAGGTCGCGCATCAGGTCCTCGCGGCGGTAGCGCTGGTGGCGCAGCGCCCGCGCGGTGGCCCGGGAGACGGCGCGGGTCAGCTCCGCCACCGTCATGGACGGGCGCACGCTCACCCGCAGCGGCACGATGTTGGACATCATCGTGGGGGTCTGGCGGGCCAGCTCGGTGGTGCGCCCGGTCACCGCAAGGCCCAGCACGACGTCGTCGGTGCCGGTCATGGCGGCCATGTAGGCGGCGGTGGCGGCGATCGCCAGGGCGGGGGTGGCGCTGCGCAGCGCGCGGGCGGCCTCGGCCAGGCGGCGGCTGTCGTCGGGGCCGAGCGCGGTGGTGGCGCGGACGAAGTCCATGCTGGGGGCGACGACCTTGCCGACGTGGCGGGACAGGCCGCCGACCTCCGGCAGGTCGGCGAAGCGCTCGGTCCAGTAGGCGCGGTCCTGCTGGAAGCGCTCAGAGGAGCGGTAGGCCTCCTCTTCGGCCAGCAGCTCCCGGTAGGAGCCCAGGGAGCCGGGCCGGTAGCCGCGGCCCTCGGCCAGGTCGGTGTAGACCTCGGCGACGCGGGCGGCGATCAGGGCGCCGCCGAAGCCGTCCACGCAGATGTGGTGCGCCCGCAGGTACCACAGGTGCCGGTCGGGGGCCAGCCGCAGCACCGCCATCCGGTACAGCCGCTCACCGAACAGGTCCATGGGGGCGGCCATGTCGGCGCGCATCCACTCCTGCGCCGCCGCCATCGGATCGGCCTCGGCGGTGAAATCGACCGTGGGAATCGTGGCCTGAACACCCTCGGGAACGATCTGGTAGGGAATTCCGTCCCGTTCGACCAACCGGATGTGCAGCCCGGGGGTCTCGTCGGCCGCGAGGCGGGCCACCTCGTCCAGCAGCCCGGGTTCCAGCGCCCCCTCGATCTCGATGTACTGGGCGATGCAGATCGGCGTCTGCGGATTCAGTTGCTGCGCGTACCAGACACTGCGCTGCGCCGCCGAGAGAGGCAGAAGTTCCGGTGTCGACATCAAGCAAGCACTTTTCCGGTGAGAGGGGTTTCGGTCACACGAAGACAAAAACCGGGATGGGCTGGCCGGCCCCGTTTTCTTTTCGCTATGCCATACGGCATCACGGTCCCCACAAGCCGACCTTCCCGTCCCTTGTCCAGCCGGCTTCCCCCACCGCAGAGGCCCCCGTCTCTACTCAGGAGTAGCGGGGCCTTAGTCAACCAGTGTGTCACTAGCGTTGCAATCCCCTCACCATGCGAACCTGACCTCCCGAAACACTCACGCCCGTGACAAAAATCCGAGCCGCGGGAGGCTTGGCCCGCTTCCGTTCACCGAACATTCACCGGCGTGCGGGCCGACGGTCGGGGGCGGCCGCGAAGACGGCCGAGCCCGGCCCGATCGGCTACCGATGGTGATGGCCGGTCACCTGCTGGGGGTGAACTCGTGCACCACCACCGCGGCCGCGGCCACCGCCGGGTGGCGTTGCAGCACCGCCTCGATCTCGCCCAGCTCCATCCGCACACCGGCGATCTTGACCTGGCGGTCCACCCGGCCCAGGTACTGCAGGGTGCCGGTGGGCAGCAGCCGGACCGCGTCCCCGGTCTTGTACAGCCGTCCGCTGGGGGTGTCGGCGATGGGGTCGCGGAAGAAGGCGGCGCGGGTGCGGTCGGGGTCGCCCAGGTAGCCGCGGCCCACGCACAGCCCGCCGACGAACAGCTCGCCGACCTCGCCCATCTCGCAGGCCGCCCAGGTGCCGTCGTCCTCTTGGCGCAGCACGTACAGGTCGGCGTTGACGATGGGGGTGCCGATCGGCAGGCGCCGCAGCTCCAGGTCGGCGTGGGTGACGGTGTGGTGGGTGACGTCGTCGGAGCACTCGGTGGGCCCGTAGGCGTTCAGCAGCCGGGCCTGCGGCATGGTCTCCAGCCAGCGGCGGGCCAGCTCGGTGGGCAGCTCCTCGCCGGTGGCGATCATCCAGCGCAGCCCGCCCAGGGTGCCGGCGGGGGCGCCGGCCAGGTCGTCCAGCAGGTGGCGGACCATGGTGGGCACCAGCTCGACGATGGTGATGCCGCGCTCGTCCACGGTGCGGGCCAGCGCCACCGGGTCGTGGCCGACCTCGTCGCCGATCACCTCGACCCGGCCGCCCAGCAGCAGCGGGCACAGCATCTGCCAGACCGAGATGTCAAAGCCCAGCGGGGCGGTCTGGGCGAGCACGTCGGCGTCGGTCATCTCCAGGTCGATGACCTTGGCCCACAGGTGGTTGAGCATGCCGCGGTGCTCGACCACCGCGCCCTTGGGGCGTCCGGTGGAGCCGGAGGTGAACAGCACGTAGCGGGGCTGGTCCAACGAGTGCAGCCGGGGCTTGCCGGCCCACGGCTCGAAGTCGGACGCCTCCAGCGCGCGCAGCACCGGGCAGCCGGCCTGCGCGGCGCCCTCCAGCAGGGCCGGGGAGCGCTCGCCCTCGTCGACGTCCAGCAGCGCCACCGCCCCGGCCTGGGAGAGCACGTCGCGGACGCGGGCGGCCGGCCAGGTGGCGTCGGCGGGCACGTACAGGGCCCCCAGCAGCTCGATCGCCAGGAACGCCGCCACCACGGTGGCCGAGCGCCGTCCGCCCACGCCGACCACCTCGCCGGGCCGCACACCGGCCTCTTCCAGCAGCGCGGCCAGCCGGCGGGCCTCCTCGGCCAGCTCCCCGTAGGTCAGACGGCGCCGTTCGTCGGCCACCGCCGGGCGGTCGCGCTCGGCGGCCCACCGCTCCACCCGGGTGATCACCGGGTCGGCGATGTCCAGCTCGCGCGTGCGTGTCATCGCGTGCCGCACCGCCAGCTCACGGGCGCGCTCGGGCTGGCCCGGGCGCATCGGCAGCTCCTCCAGCCCGCTGAGCGGCAGCAGCCGGTCGGCGGCCGGTCCAGGACGCTCCATGATCACTCTCCGTAAACACAAACTGCTGCACAGTCACCCCGGAACAGATCCGGCAGGCGGCACTCGTCGTAGCTTATGACCACCTGGCCGCCAAATCAGCATTGTTGACGCAATCGAGCCTGATCGGGGCTTGCAAGGGGACATGCCCACAGGTACGGTGAGGCTCCGCCGCGCTTGATCAGCAACACGGCGAGTTCGGGGACGAGGAAAGTCGGGGGCAGCGACCCAACTAAAAACAATACTCCTTGCAAACGTCTTTTGAAAGACGTCTTCGAAACCTCCGGACCCAACAATAGAATAACGTTGACAAATTTCCCGGATCCGGGTTTTGAATCTCGTACGAGGTGCCCAGCGTGCCCATCATCAACTCGCCTCAGGACTTCAATGTCGAGGACCTTTACGTCGATTTGCGACCGGTGCTCGGCTACCCACTGTTTCTGAAGTGCGAGGGCTTCAATTTCGCCGGCTCGGTGAAACTCAAGGCGGCCGGGGAGATGGTCGCGGCGGCCGAGCGCGACGGACTGCTGACCTCACGCTCGGTGATCGTGGAGTCATCCTCCGGCAACCTGGGCATCGCGCTGAGCGTCATCGCCGCCAGCAAGGGCTACCGGTTCCTGTGCGTCACCGACCCCCGCTGCAACCCCGCCTCGATCCAGGTGATGCGGGCCCTGGGCGCCGAGGTGCGGGTGATCTCCGAAAAGGACGCCAACGGCGGTTACCTGGCCAGCCGGATCCGCTATGTGCAACAGCTGTGCGCCTCCGACGACCGTTATGTGTGGCTGAACCAGTACGCCAACCACAACAACTGGATGGCGCACTACCGCGGCACCGCCCCCGCCATCGACCGGCAGTTCCCCAACCTGGAAGTGCTGTTCGTGGGGGCCGGCACCACCGGCACGCTGATGGGCTGCGCCCGCTACTTCCGGGAGCTGCGCCGCCCGGTCACCATCGTGGCGATCGACGCGGTCGGCTCGGTCACCTTCGGCGGCGCCCCCGCCCCCCGCCTGGTGCCGGGGCTGGGCACGTCCACCCGCCCGGAGCTGGTGGACGAGTCCTACATCGACGACGTGGTGCACGTGCCCGAGGCCGACACCATCCGCACCGTGCACCGCCTGGCCGCCAAGGGGTTCCTGTTCGGCGGCTCCACCGGCACCGTGGTCAGCGGGGCCGCCCGGTGGCTGGCCGAAAAGTACCCCGGTGAGGACCCCGTCGCCGTGGCCATAGCCCCCGACCTGGGGGAACGCTACCTGGACTCGATCTATGCGGAAAGCTGGCTGCGCGAGCACTTCGGCGAGATCGCCGATGAGCTCCCCGGCCGATCCGCCGCACGCGGCGCCGATATCCTCGGCGACTGATTCGTCATCCCCGTCCTTCGACCGGTCTACGGAGCCGTCCCAGATGAGCCAAGTCCCCAGCTTCGCCGTGATCTCCGGTGCCCAGGTGCACCAGGCCGTCAGCGGCCGCGAAGAGCAGATCATCCGCATCGTCGAGGCCGCCTACCGGCTGCACGGCCAGGGACGCACCGTCAACCCCGACTCCTACTTCCTGCGCTTCCCGGACCGCCCCTCCTCGCGGATCATCGCGCTGCCGGCCTCGGTGGGCGGCGAGGTGGACGTGCACGGCATCAAGTGGATCGCCAGCTTCCCCGAGAACGTCGCCGCCGGCATCCCGCGCGCCTCGGCGGTGCTGATCCTCAACGACACCCAGACCGGCTACCCGTTCGCCTGCCTGGAAAGCTCCATCATCAGCGCCGCCCGCACCGCCGCCTCGGCCGCGCTGGCCGCGGTGGAGCTGAGCAGGCGGCGCGGGGTGCGCCCCCGCCGGGCCGGGTTCTTCGGCGTCGGGCTCATCGCCCGCTACCTGCACACCTATCTGGTGGCCGGCGGCCTGGAGTTCGAGGCGATCGGGGTGCACGACCTGGTCGCCGAGCACGCCGAGGGCTTCAAGGGCTACCTGGAGCGCACCGAGCGCGGCCCGATCACCATCTACGACAAGCCCGAGGACCTGATCCGCTCCTGCGACCTGGTCGTCTTCGCCACCGTGGCCGGCGAGCCGCACGTGCTGGACCCGTCCTGGTTCGAGCACAACCCGCTGGTGCTGCACATTTCGCTGCGGGACCTGTCGCCGGAGATCATCCTGTCGTCCTACAACGTGGTCGACGACGTCGAGCACTGCATGAAGGCCAACACCTCCCCGCACCTGGCCGAGCAGCGGGTCGGCAACCGCGACTTCGTGGCCGGGACGCTGTATGACGTGCTGACCGACCGGATCACCCCGCCGGCCGACAAGCCGGTGATCTTCTCCCCGTTCGGGCTGGGGGTGCTGGACCTGGCGGTGGCGCGCTACGTCTACGACCAGGTCAAGGCCAAGGGCGAACTGCAGACCGTGCCGGACTTCTTCTACGAGCTCAAGCGGTACGGCTGAGCCGGCCGCCGTCCGATCATGGGGATGGACTCGGCCGGCAGGGGCGGCTCCTCCCCGAACACGTCGTCGCCGGCGGCGACGGTGAGCAGATCGGCGCCCAGCCGTTCCAGCGCGGCCGTCAGGTCGGCGCGGCTGGAGGCGGAGACGCCGCGCTGCAGCGGCTGGGCGTCAACGACTACGACGTGCTGGTGCTGGACCGCGACCTGCCGGTGGTGCACGGCGACGACGTGTGCCGGGCGGTGGTGGCGGCCGGGGCGCACGTGCGGGTGCTGATGCTGACCGCCGCCGCTGCGCCGGGCGGGCATCACGCTGGACCCGGCCCGCCGGGAGGTCTTCCGGAACGGCCGCCCGCTGTCGCTGACCCGCAAGGAGTTCGGGGTGCCGGCCGAGCTGCTGCGGGCCGGCGGCGCGGTGGTGCCGGCCGAGGAGCTGCTGGAGAAGGTGTGGGACGAGCGCATCGGCCCGTTCACCCACACGGTGCGGGTGACGCTGATGAAGCTGCGCCGCGAGCTGGGCGAGCCCGCCGTCATCGAGACCGTGCCCGGCGTCGGCCACCGCATCCGCTGAGCCGTCCGCGGCGGGCGCGGCCTGAAGAGGGCCGCGTGCCGTACTGGGCCCTGCGCCCACCGAGGGCGATCCGGTGCTGCTGGAACGGCTGGTGCAGAACCTGGTGGAGAACGCCGTGCGGCACCACGTCGCCGTCGGCGGCCGGAGGGCGTGGAGCTGACGGTCGTCAACACCGGACCGGTGGTGCCGCCGTATGAGATCGAGGCCATCTTCGAGCCGTTCCGGCGGCTGCGCGGCGGCCGGGTGGGCTCGGAGCGGGGGGCCGGGCTCGGGCTGTCGATCGTCCGGGCGATCGCCGCCGCGCACGGCGGCCTGGTCGTGACGGTCCTCCTGCCCGCCGCCTCCGTCCCGGCCGCGCCGCCGAAAGATCCCGGGGAAGCGAAACAGGCGCATCGCGTCTGAGCGGACGTGCTGCGGGCACAAGCCCGTCCATGGGTGACAGACGAACCGACGTGCAAGAGCTGAGCGACCTGGAGCTGTACGTCTACGACGCGGTGGCCGGCGCCGACAAGGCCGGCCGGGCGCTGGGCGAGGCGGAGATCGGCGAGATCGCCGAGGAGACCGGGCGAGGCGAGGAGGAGGTGCGGCGGGCGCTGGAGCACCTGGTCGCCATCGACCATCTGCGGTCCCATTCGGCGGGATACGTCCTGGGACCGCACGACTGGGCGGCCTAACGTGAGCGGTCGGCAACCGTCCGGCTGAAGAGGGGTTGGGCATGCGGCTGGCCGTCACCGAGGAGCAGGAGGAACTGCGCGCCACACTGCGCCGTTTCTTCGCCGACAAGTCCCCCAGCGAGCGGGTGCGCCATCTGATGGCCACCGCCGAGGGGTACGACCCGGCGGTGTGGCGGCAGCTGGCCGAGCAGCTGGGGGTGCCGGGGCTGGCGATCCCCGAGGAGTACGGCGGCGCCGGGTTCGGCATGCGCGAGCTGGTGATCGTCATGGAGGAGGCCGGCCGGGCGCTGGCGTGCGCGCCGCTGCTGTCGGTCGCGCTGGCCGCCCAGGCGCTGCTGGCCTGCGACGATGAGGAGGCCAAGCGGGAGCTGCTGCCGCAGATCGCCGCCGGCCGCATCGCCACGGTGGCGGTCGCCGAGGAGGACGGGCGCTGGGCGGCCGAGGCCATCGCGGCCACGGCGGCGTCCGCAGCCGGCGGCCACCGGCTGGAGGGCGTCAAGTCGTTCGTGATCGACGGGCACACCGCCGATCTGCTGCTGGTGCTGGCGCAGGCGCCCGGCGGCCTGTCGCTGCTGGCGGTGGACGGCGACGCCCCGGCTCTGACGCGCACCCTGCTGCCCACCATGGACCAGACCCGCAAGCTGGCCCGGCTGGAGCTGGCCGGCACGCCCGCCCGGCTGATCGGCCGGGAGGGCGACGGGGAGCGGGTGCTGGCCCGGCTGCTGGATGTGGCGGCGCTGGCGCTGGCGGCCGAGCAGCTCGGCGGCGCCCAGCGGGTGCTGGAGATGAGCGTGGAGTACGCCAAGGTCCGCCACCAGTTCGGCCGTCCGATCGGCAGTTTCCAGGCCATCAAGCACAAGTGCGCCGACCTGCTGATGGAGATCGAGTCGGCCCGCTCGGCGGTGCTGTACGCGGCGACCGCGGCCGATGAGAACCCCGCGGAGCTGCCCGTGGTGGCCGCGCTGGCCCAGGCCTACACCTCCGAGGCGTTCTTCCACGCGGCCGGGGAGAACATCCAGATCCACGGCGGCATCGGCTTCACCTGGGAGCACGATGCGCACCTGTACTTCAAGCGGGCCAAGTCCTCGCAGCTGCTGCTCGGCGGCCCCGCCCACCATCGTGAACGGGTCGCCCAACTGATCGGCTTGTGAAAGCGGCCGATCTGTAGGATCGGCGCATGCCCCCCATCGCCCGGGCCGCCAG
>Ga0207866_1002401_pt1 | contig 13839 bp, 13 predicted proteins | sample HigsolmetaAR203D_FD_184835 | JGI IMG/M metagenome (GOLD analysis project Ga0207866, IMG submission 184835) | Ionic liquid and high solid enriched microbial communities from the Joint BioEnergy Institute, USA - AR20-3-D (SPAdes) (version 2) ...
GGCCGGCGTGGTCTCCCACGGGGTGAATACCAGCGGCGGGGTCCGGCTGGCCGACTGGAAGGCCAGCACCGCGGCGCTGGCGCCGATGTGGTGGAACACCATCCACCAGACCGGTGAGGCGCTCAACAAGCGCACCCACGAGATCGGCGACCAGATCCAGCTGCGCTTCTACCTGGCCGGCGGGGTCGGCCTGCTGGCCGTCATCGCCGCGGTGACGCTGTCGGTGCTGTTCACCCGCAGCGTCTCCGGGGAGCTGCGCCGGCTGCAGCAGGCCGCCTACAGCCTGGCCCACGAACGGCTGCCGCGCGTGGTGGCGCGGCTGCGCCGCGGTGAAGAGGTGGACGTGGCGGCCGAGGCGCCCCGCCTGGCGGCCGGCCGCACCAGGGAGATCGCCGAGGTCGCCGACGCCTTCGCCGTCGTCCAGCGCACCGCCATCCAGACCGCCGTCGGCGAGGCCGAGCTGCGCAAGAACATCAACCGGGTCTTCATCAACCTGTCCTGGCGCAGCCAGTCCCTGCTGCAGCGGCAGCTGAAGCTGCTGGACACCATGGAGCGCCGCGCCTCCAGCCCCGAGGAGCTGGACGACCTGTTCAAGCTGGACCACCTGACCACCCGCATGCGGCGGCACGCCGAGGGCCTGGTGATCCTGGCCGGCTCGCCGACCGTGCGGGCCTGGGACCACCCGGTGCCGGCCGAGGACGTCGTCCGCGCCGCCATCGCCGAGGTGGAGGACTACACCCGGGTGGACGCCGTCGTCTCCTCGACCGACATGATCGCCGGTGCCGTGGTCGCCGACGTGATCCACCTGCTGGCCGAGCTGATCGAGAACGCCACCATCTTCTCCCCGCCCACCACCGAGGTGGTGGTGCGGGCCGACACCGTGGCCAACGGACTGGCCGTGGAGATCATCGACCGCGGCATCGGCATGCACCCCGAGCAGCTGGCCGAGCTCAACCAGCGCCTGGCCGACCCGCCGGAGTTCGACCTGGCCGACACCGAGCAGCTGGGCCTGTTCGTGGTCGCCCGCCTGGCCGTCCGGCACGGCATCAAGGTCTCCCTGCAGCCGTCGCCCTACGGCGGCACCACCGCGGTCGTGCTGATCCCCGGCTCGCTGGTGGTCTCCGAACGGCAGCAGGCCCGGCAGGAACCGGTGGCGGTGCCGGCCGGGCCGGAGGGCGCCCGCCAGACCCACCACCCCCAGCCGCGGCACGCCCCCTCCGGCCGGCTGGGCCGCCCGGTGCGCGACCTGCCCGGCACCGGCCCGCTGGCCTCCGGCGGCCGCCACGCCGCCGGGAGGGGCGGCAACGGCGGGCACATCAGCGGCGATACCGGCCCCATCGGCGAGGCCACCGGGCCGATCGGCATCGTCCCGGCCACCGGCCCGGTCGAGCAGGGCACCGGCCCGCTCGATGTGACCCCCACAGAGGGCGAAGGTCCATTGCCGCGCCGCCGCCGGCAGGAAAACCTGGTGCCGCAGCTGCGCAGGGACCCCTCCCCGCAGATGTCCGCCGCGATGGACGAGGAGGACTTCGACGAGCCCAGCCCGGAGTACAGCCGTGACCTGATGTCGTCGCTGCAGGCCGGCTGGATGCGCGGCCGCGACGACGATGAGGAAACACCGGATCTCGATCAATGGAATGAGCGGGGGTAAGGCATGAACCAGCCGCAACAGGCCGGCGATCTCGGCTGGCTGCTCGACGACCTGGTGCAGCGGGTCGATGAGGTGCGCCAGGCCGTGCTGCTGTCGCGCGACGGTCTCGTCATGGGCGCATCCAGCGGCGTCACCCGCCGGGACGCCGAGTTCCTGGCCGCCCTGTCGTCGGGCTTCCACAGCCTGGCCAACGGCGCCCGCGAGCACTTCGCCGCCAAGCGGGTGCGGCAGACCGTCGTGGAGATGGACGGGCTGCTGTTCTTCATCGTGCCCGCCGGCAACGGCAGCTGCCTGGCCGTGCTGAGCGAGGCCGGCAACGCCGGCATGGTGGCCTACGAGACGGCGATGCTGATCAAGCGGGTCCGCCGGCACATGACCGCCGCCCCCCGCGCCGAGGCCGAGCAGCAGGCCGCCGAGCCGGTGACCCGAGCCCACCCCGCCCCCGGACCACGCTGAAACGCCCATGGAAACTCCCAAAGAGCGCTGGGTCGGCCGGGAGGCCGGGCCGCTGGTGCGCCCTTATGCCGTCACCCGAGGCCGGACCAGGCCGCGCGGCATCCGGTTCGACCTGGTCACCATCCTGGTCGCCACCGGCCGCCGCCCCGGCGACCACCTGCGCCTGACCCGCGAGCATCGCCGCCTGCTGGAGCTGTGCCGCCGGCCCTCCACCACCGCCGACCTGGCCTCGGACCTGGACCTGCCGCTGCGGGTCGTGCAGGTGCTGCTCGGCGACCTCTACCACCACGGCCTGATCGAGGAGCAGCGGCAGCCGAGCGCCGTCCATGCCGGCGGCACCGCCATGCCCGAACGACCCGATACCCGGCTACTGATGAGGGTGCTCGATGATCTCCGCCGCCTCTGACCAGCCCGCCTTCTCCGACGACCTGGACGACGTCCCGCGGGTGGCCCTGAAGATCCTGGTGGCGGGAGGGTTCGGGGTCGGCAAGACCACGCTGGTCGGCTCGGTCAGCGAGATCCGCCCGCTGCGCACCGAGGAGACGCTGACCGACGTCAGCGTCGGCGTCGACGACATCAGGGGCGTGGAGGGCAAGAGCACCACCACGGTGGCCATGGACTTCGGCCGGCTGACCTTCCCCGACGGCGTCCGCCTCTACCTGTTCGGCACCCCGGGCCAGGAGCGGTTCTGGTTCATGTGGGACGAGATCGCCTACGGTGCGGTGGGCGCCATCGTCCTGGCCGACACCCGCCGGCTGACCTCCAGCTTCGCCTCCATCGACTACTTCGAGCGGCGCGGGATGCCCTTCGTCGTCGCGGTCAACTGCTTCGACGGCGCCCGCCGCTACAGCGTGGAGACCATCCGCGAGGCACTGGACGTCGACCCGGGCGTCCCGGTGATGCTGTGCGACGCCCGGCGGCGGGAGTCGGTCAAGGAGGTCCTGGTCGCCCTGGTCGAGCACGCCATCCGGGTGTCGGAGCTGGAGGAGCAGCGGCGCTGACGCACCCGCTCGGGGAAGGGCGACCCTCGGCTCGCCGCGGCCTCGGCGGTGTTGCCGGCCGGGGCCGCGCCCGTCCCGGCACATCCCGACGCTCGGGCGGCGTCAGAGGAGACCGGCCGGCGCCCTCACTCCGCTGCGCGCCGATCGCAGGCGTCCTTGACCTTCTCCGGCTGCTCCGCACGCCGCGGATGTCACCGTGCCCGGCGGACCGCGGCGGTCACACGGCCCGGGGCATGGGCGCGGTCTGCTGGAGGAGATGGTCCACCACACCGGTCAGCCCGCCGCCGCGGGCGGCCCGGCGCTGCCGGGAGGCCCCGTCCCCGTGCTCGATCAGCCGGCGCAGCCAGCCGGTGACCCGCCCCAGGTCCCCGTGCCGCTCCAGGCCCGGCCGGGCCGTCTCCAGCAGCCGCTCGGCCAGCTCGACGGCCGGCAGCAGTTTGCCGGTGTGCACGTCCACCCCCGATCCGCTCAGCCCGTCGCGGGCGGCCCGCCAGTAGGCCAGGCGCAGCAGCTCCGGCCGCAGGTGCGGGCCGTCCTCGCCGCGGTCGACCGCCGGCAGCAGGCTGGTGATCAGGGCGCGCACCAGCGCGGCCAGCGCGGCGGACTCCTCGGCGGTGATCGGCACGTCGCTCACCCGCACCTCCAGGGTCGGCAGGTGCGCCGAGGGCCGGATGTCCCAGAAGACGTTGCCGACATCGACCAGCGCCCCGGCCTCCTGCATGGTGGCCACCAGCGTGTCGTAGTGCTCGGCGGACTCCAGGTAGGGCGGCGGGCCGGCCACCGGCCAGCGGCTCCACAGCAGGGTCCGCCAGCTGGCGTACCCGGTGTCGCGCTCGCACCAGTAAGGGGAGTTGGCGCCCAGCGCGATCAGCACCGGCAGGTGGGGGCGCAGATGGTTGCTCATCCGCACGGCCCGCTCCCGGTCGGCCATCTCCACATGGACGTGCAGCGCGCAGAAGGCCGCCTCGTGGTGCAGCCCGCGGAAGGTGGCGTTGCCCCGGTTCTGACGGGGTCCCTCGGTGATCGGGGAGGGGACCGCGCCGCCCAGCACCGGAGTGCCGCTGGCGATGACGCCCAGCCCGCCCCCGTCGGCCGCGGCGGCCAGGTGGGCGCGGTTGGCGGCGATCTGACCGGCCAGCTCGGCGGCCGTGGTGCAGGGCCTGGTGCGGCTCTCCACTTGCACCAGCGTGATCTCCCCGCAGACCCGGTCGCCGAGCCGGGCCGCGGCACGCTCGATCACCGCGGGCGCCCCCGCCACGGTGGCCCGGGTCCGGCGGTCGATGACCAGGAACTCCTCTTCCACTCCGAACCGGAGGGCTTCACCGTCCACGCTCATGTCCGTGCCCACCTCACCGCCGCAGAAGCACCACGCCCCGACTCCAGGCTATGAGGCCGTCACAGGCCTGCGAAGCGTTCGGTGACCTCTTCGCCGGTCAGGCCGAAGTCGGCCAGGTCGTAGCGGTGGGCGGGGCGGGCTGCGCCGGTGCGGCTCTCTTCCAGCAGTCGCGCCATGGCCGCGCGCGCCTGGCCGGTGAAGGGCAGGCCGAAGTGGGCGTAGATGGCCTCGACCGTGCCGAGGGGGTCGCCGGTGAAGTCCTCGTAGCGGACGTCGAAGAAGCGGGCCGGGTCGTGCTTGGCGCGTTCGGCCCGGAAAAGCGCCAGGCCGCGGCTCCACAGCTCCAGCTGGTCGCGTCCGATCACCTTGCCGGTGAACACCCGGGACCAGCCGTCGGTGGCGTGGGCGGCCAGGCTGCACATCGACGCCATCGCGGTGCGCGGGTCGCGGTGGGTCTGCACGATGAGCGCATCGGGGTAGACCTCCAGCAGCGCGTCGAGGGCGAACAGGTGGCTGGGGTTCTTCAGCACCCAGCGCCGGCCGGGGTCGTTGAGCCCGATCAGCTGCAGGTTGCGGCGGTGGCGGCGGTAGGCCGGCCGCCAGTCCTGCTCCGCCAGCCAGGCCGAGTACGACGGCAGGTGCGCCAGGCATTCGAAGGACACCGACCGCATCGACTGGCGCAGCAGCTGCCAGCATTCCTCGACCATGTCGGCCGACATGTAGTGCACGCCCATGAACTCCGGGTGCGCCACATGGTGCCGCTGGTAGCCGGCCTGGATGGCCTGGAACACCGGGTTGTCCGCCCAGGTTTCGCGCGGGGGCCGCGGCTGGGGCACCTCGGCCAGCCACACCTCCAGCCCCTGGTGGGCGGGGTCGGCGGTGAGCAGCCGGTGCAGCGCGGTGGTGCCGGTGCGCGGCAGGCCGGTGACGAAGATGGGCCGTTCGATGCGCACCTCGGCGTGCTCGGGATGCCGTTTCCAGGCGTCTTGGGCGAACAGCCGGGCGGCCAGGGCGGCGCGCAGCATGGCCCGCGCCGCCTTGACGCCCCGCGGGGTCAGCGCGGCCTCCTCGGCGTAGGAGTCCAGCAGCACCCGCAGGCCATCAAGGTGGTCCTCCCCGCCGAAGTCGCTCAATCCGGTGATCTTGCAGGCGGCCTCGTGCAGCTCCTCGGCCGTGCCGATCCCCTCGGTGGGCATGGCTGATCCTTCCGCCTCAGTGGTGCCACTCGCCGCCGTTGACGTCCAGGCACTGCCCGGTGACCGCGCGGGCCAGCGGGGAGAGCATGAACACCACCGCATCGGCGATCTCATCGGGTTCGGGCAGTTTGCGCAGGTCGAGGGTGGCGGCGGTCTCGTCGTAGATCTGCTGGGGGCTCACGCCGCGCTTTTCGGCCAGGTGGTTGAAGTACCACTTGAGGTTGTCGGCCCAGATGTAGCCGGGGGCGACGGTGTTGACCCGCACTCCGCGCGGCCCCAGCTCGGTCGCCAGGCTCTGGGCCAGGGCCAGCAGGCTCGCCTTGGCCATCTTGTAGGCGCCGAAGGTGCGCCGCGAGTGCCGCAGCACCGCCGAGTTGATCATCACCACCGAGCCGCGGGTCTCGCTGAGCGCCGGCACCAGCAGCCGGGTCAGCCGCAGCGCGCCCAGCACGTTGGTCTCGAACCCGGCGCGCACCGCCGCCAGGTCCACGGTGGTCAGATCGGTCAGCGGCGGGATGGCGAAGGCGTTGTTGACCAGGCCGTCCACCCGGCCGTAGCGCTCCAGCGCGACCTTTGCCAGGTTGCGGCAGGAGTCCTCGTCGGTGATGTCGGTCGGCACCGGCAGGGCGCGGCGGCCCAGCGCGGCGACCTCCTCGGCGACGCGGACCAGCCGCTTTTCGGTCCGCGCCGCCAGCACCACGTCCGCCCCGGCCTTGGCGCATTGCAGCGCCAGGCCGCGTCCCAGCCCGGGGCCGACGCCGGAGATGACGACGACCCGTCCTTGCAGCAGCATCAGCCCAGCATCCGGCGGGCGACGGCGCTCTGCCGGGCGGCGATCCGCGCCGCCCATTCCTGCGGGGTCACCCGCTGCTGCTCGTAGTAGGGCAGCCGGCGCGGCAGCTCGTCGAACGGCATGATCTCCACCGTGGGGCCGTCGTCGGCCTTCAGCTCCCGGCTCAGCCGCTGCCAGCGGATCTGCAGGAACCCGCGGCGGTGCCCGGTGCGTTCGATCCAGTTGGCCAGGCCGGGGTCGCGCTCGCTGACCACGTAGCGGATCATCCCGTCGGGGTCGATGCGGGCCTGGTCGGCGGTGAGGCTGGTCTGGTGGTTGATGTAGTCCAGCGAGATGTACCACATGCTGCCCAGCTGGAAGCCCTGGTAGGGGGCGTCCGACTTGGCCGCCGCCGGCACCGTGATCACCATGACCTCCTCGTCGTCCAGGTCGTAGTGGCCGACCGAGGAGTACTGGGTGGCCAGCCCGCCGGGGGTGGGCCGCGGCTCGGTCATCGTGTTGACCGGCAGATTCAGGTAGTGCCACTGCGGGAAGGCCAGGAAGGTCCGCAGCCGCGCCACCAGCATCCGGCCCGCCACCTCATACCGCTTGGCGATCTGCTCGGCGGTCGGCGGCGGGGGAGCCGACCCCAGCGTGTCGGCGCGGTGGATGCGGATCTCGCCGGGGCGTTCGGTGTCCCAGTCGCTGAAGACCTCCCGCACGATCAGCATCGCCGAGCCCGGCGGGAGCGCGAAGTAGTTGGGCCCGGGGTTCGGTTTGGGCGGCCCGAAGCGCAGCTCGAACGATCCGTCCGGGGCGATCTGGATCTCCCGGTCGTCGAAGGCGGTCAGGCTGTCGGGGGAGCGGGCCGGGGAGTAGTCGCCGTTCATCACCTGAAAGCTCAGGTCGGCGGTGGTGCCGCGGCGCCCGGTGACGACGTACTCGGCGTCGTCGCGCAGGTAGGCGTGGAAGTAGAGGGTGTCGGGGTTGTCCAGGCCCAGCTTGGTGTACGGCCCGGTGGAACGCGCGAAGAACGGGAAGTCGCGCTGGTAGGCCCAGGCCATGTGCAGGCAGGCCTTGATGCTGCCGGCGAGGTAGTCCAGCCCTTCGGCCAGATCCTGCTCGGTCTGCACATGCGGGGCCGAGCGGATGATCTGCTCGGCCTCGGCGATCGCCCGGGCGAATGACTGTGTGACCACCGCACCCCCTCGGCCGCCGGCGCGTTTTGGACGTGTTTTCCGAACGAGAGTAGAACGTGTTCTAAAAATGGTCAATGGCCGGGCGGCTCTCACGGGGCGGCGGGCGTTCCCCAGGGGGCGGCGGTGAAACGGAGCGAGGGCACATCGTCCAGCGACACGGTGTACTCATAAGTCCGCTCATGCCCGGTGGAGCTGATCCGCCACCGCCCGTCGGGGCAGCGCCGGTAGGTGTCGGTGTAGTAGGCCGCGCCGCGGATCATCAGGCGGTACCGGGGGAGGATCACGGTGTCCTCCAGGCACCAGGTTCCCTCGGCCCGGTCGCCGTCGATCTCGATTTCCGGGTGGCTGACCAGGTGCGTGGTGATCGTCCCGGGCCCCAGGTTGTCGCGCATGTAGGCGACGATGGCCTGTCGGCCGCTCAGCTGCAGCGGCTCGCCCAGCACCGGGGTGTCATAGCGCGCCACGGCGTCCTCGGTGAGGGCGTCGGCGAACTCCTCCCACCGTTTCAGGTCCAGGCAGCGCAGGTAGCGGTATTTGGCCCGGCGGATCTCCTCGAGCGCGATCAGGTCCATTCCCTCAGCCTGCCCGCCCTTTCGCCACTTGGCAAGAACGCGTTCTACTTTCCCGGTTCCGGCGGCGACGCCGGAACCGGGAGGGCCGCTCCCTGTCAGGAGGCGGCCGCCGGCGGGATGATCAGGGCGATCAGCACGGTGAGCACCCACAGGGCGGGCGCCGACCCCAGGGTCTGCGCCCGCCGGGCGGCCACCCGCTCGGCCTCGACCTGGTTGCGGGCCCGCCCACCACGGGTTGGCCCGGGACTCCAGCAGGTTGCAGACCAGGCCAAGCGCCGCCCCGGCCGGCATGCCCGTCACCGCCCCGGAGCGGTCCGCTCCGGCAGGCGGCCGCTCTTTTCTCGTCGTCGCATTTCCTTCAGCGCCGCCACATTCCGCTTTCAGACGCATCTGCGGACGCCGGGCTCGGACGCGTGCCCCGGTAACCGGGGTTTCCAGCCGTCCGGAAAGAACGTTCCGGCGCTTTGAGGCGGCTCTGGAGATCGTCCGCCCTTTTCGCAGGCGGACGATTCCGGAACCGGACGGAAGACACCGAATCCGGAGCGCTCGACGTCACCTCGCCGACATCACGGAAGAGGCGGCCAGAAGGGTCACGGCGATGACGGAGAATCCGGCCGCGGACGTGTCCCGAAGGCGGTCAGGAAACGGTCACGGAAGGCGTCCATGCGCCAGACCGGGGCGTCCGGCCCCGGTTTCACGCCCTCCTGCCAGCCCCACCCGGAGATCCGCTCCAGCACGGCCCGGTCGCGGGCGACGATCGCGATCGGCACGTCCCGGCTAGCGTCGGGGCCGGTGATGACGGGGGCGGGCTGGTGATCGCCGACGAAGATCACCACCAGGTTCTCATCGCCGTAGGTCTCCACGTAGGACAGGAGCGCGGCCAGCGTGTACTCGATGGCGCCCCGGTAGGCGGCGCGCATCCGCTCGGGAGTGCGCCAGGCGTCCTGCCAGCGCTGGCCGGCCGCCGCGATCGGGCCGAAGACCTCACCGTCGCCCACCTCGTCCCAGCCCACCAGGCGGGGAGTGGGCGCCCACGGCGAATGGCTGGACACCAGCGGGATCTCCGCCATCAGCGGCGGACGGTCGCGCCTGGCCCGTTCCGTGCGTTCAAAGAACGACAATGTGTACTGGTCGGGCGGGGTGTCCCAGTTGAAAGGCGGACCCTTATAACCCAGGGCCGCGCGGGGATAAACCTTGTCATATCCGTAGAAGTTCCCCTCCGGCCAGGGTTTGGTGTTGCCGGGCATGACGGCCACCGTCCGCCATTTCGCGCGCCGGAAGGCCCCGGTGAGGGTCAGCCGGTCGCTGGTGACCAGGTCGCGGTGGCGTTTTTGGTTGTCGATCCACAGCCCCGACAGCAGCGTGGCGTGGGCCAGCCAGCTGCTGCCGCCCACCGTCGGCGAGGTGAGGAAGGCGCTGCGGGCCTCGAACCCGGCCTTGCGCAGCCGGCGGTTCCCGTCCTCCAGCACCGCGCCGACCCGCGCGGCGAACGTGGGGTTCTCCAGCGCGTCGCGGCCGTAGCTTTCGATGAACGCGAAGACGACGTCCTTGCCGCGCAGCGCGGTCAGCATCTGCTCGCCGGGGGTGTGCGCGAAGGCGTCCCGGCCGGCCTGCGCGGCGAACCTGCGCTGTTCCCGCAGGTCCGCGGGGATCTGCAGGGCACGGTCGAAGGCGACGGCGGCGACCGGGACGCCCGGTGGGAGCCGGGCGCCGAGCACGGCGCAGGCGACCCAGACGGCTCCCAGCGCCACGGCGGCGCGGGCGGCCGCGGCGCGGTGCCGCACCACCGGCCGGCTCAGCCGCAGCAGCGACAGGGTCGTGGCGGCGAGCACGGCCACCGCCAGCGCCACCGCCCCGGCGGCGGCGCCGATCGCGGTGGCCCGCCCGGCCGACTGGTCGAGGTACTCCAGCGCGGGCCCGAACAGGGACCAGTCGAACACCGGGTGGAACGGCCGGTCCAGCGTCGCGTGAAAGCCCATGTCGATGACCTTCACGATGACCAGCAGGCCGAGCGCCGCGCCCAGGAGCGCCGCCACCGCACGCCGCGCCCGGGGCACGGCGGCCACCACGGCGAGGCCGAGGACGATCTCCAGCGGCAGCCGCACGAAGGCGCTCGGCGTCAGGCCGTCCAGGTCGTTGGGCATGGTGAAGCCCGCCACCACGACCAGGCACGCCGCGGCGGTGGCCACCCGCCCCGCGATCCGCCGTGCCCTTCTGGGGCGGCCGGGCTTTTCGGCGGTCTCCTCTTCGGATGCGCGCCGGGAGAGATCGGTGGTCGTGTCAGTCACCGCCGCTCCGTCCGCTCGAGGAGCCGTTGGGGGAGAAGGCGCCCAGATGGGGCAGCTCGTGCCCGAGCCGGTCGCGCTTGGCGGTCAGGTACCGGATGTTGTGGTCGTGCACCTTCATCAGCAGCGGGACCCGGGCCGCCACCGTGATCCCGTGCGCCTGCAGCGCGTGCACCTTGTCGTGGTTGTTGGACATCAGCCGGACCGAACGGACCTGCAGGTACTTCAGGATCCGGGCCGCGGGGCCGAAGTCGCGGCGGTCGACCGGGTAGCCCAGGACGGTCGCCGAGTCCACGGTGTCCAGCCCCTCCTCGTCCTGCAGCAGGTGGGTGCGCACCTTGGCGACCAGGCCGATGCCGCGTCCCTCGTGCCCGCGCAGGTACACCAGCACCCCGCTGCCCTCGCGGACGATCGCATCCAGCGCCGCGCCGAGCTGGTCGCCGCACTCGCAGCGCAGCGCGGCGAAGATGTCGCCGGTCACGCACTCAGAGTGCACCCGGGCCAGCACGCCCTCCCGGCCGCGGACGTCACCGCGCACCAGGGCCAGGTGCTCATGACCGTCCACGGGGTCCCGGAACGCGACGGTGCGGAAGGTGCCCCGGCGGGTCACCAGATCGGCCTCGGCGATGTCCTCTTGTTCGAGGGCATGGTCGTGCATCTGTCGCTCCTCCTTCACCATGCCGTGCCTTGGTGTTCTCATCGCTGACTCGGTGAATCCGGCGGCCTGCGGGCGTTGCCGATCCGGTGCGGGCGGCGGAGGCTGGCATGCCATGAACGACTCCGCGCACGAGGCCTTCCTGCCGCTGAGCACCTCCGCCGAGGAAGGGGAGCGGCGCGCCGCCGTGGCGCTGCTGCCCGTCGGCAGTTTCGAGCAGCACGGCCCCTACCTTCCGCTGGCCACCGACACCGTCGTGGCGTGCACGATCGCCGGCGCCCTGGCCGCCGCCTACCGGGTGCTGCGCCTGCCGCCGATCACGATCTCCTGCTCGCACGAGCACGAGGGCTGGCCGGGGACGGTCAGCATCTCCGCCGCCACGCTGCACGCCCTGGTGGGGGACGTGGCCGCCTCCCTGCGCAGGGCGGGGATCGGCAAGCTGGTCGTCGTCAACGGCCATGGCGGCAACTACGTGCTGGGCAACGTCGTCCAGGAGGCCAACGCCGCCGCCGGTGAGCCGGTGATGGCGCTTTTCCCCGGCCCGCAGGAGTGGGAGTCGGCGATGGCGGCGGCCGGGGTGCAGACCTCGGCCTGGAGCGACATGCACGCCGGCGAGCTGGAGACCTCGCTGCTGCTGCACGCCCACCCGCACCTGGTGCGCCCCGGCTACGAGGCCGGCGACCACCTGTGCGACGACCGCCGGCACCTGCTCACCTTGGGCATGGCCGGCCATACCCGGTCGGGGGTCGTCGGCAGGCCGTCGCTGGCCTCGGCGCGCAAGGGCGAGAAGGTTCTCGGTCATCTAGTCGAACTGTTCGCGGACTGCCTGGCCGTGCTCGGCGGCCCGGACGGCCAGGAGGGGACGGGGAGCTAGCACGAGGGGTTCCGGCGGGGCGGCGGGCGGGCCGGGAGGCGCGTCATGGCGGCCGGCCGGGCGGGTCAGGCAGCGGGCGGCCAGCACCAGGCCGCCCGGCAGGCCGGCCACGAAGGTGAGCACCCCGTAGGTCACCGCCGCCGTCAGGCCCAGCTCGGCGCCCAGCCCCGCGGTGCCGAACGCCACGGCGGCCAGCGCCTCCCGCGGCCCCCAGCCGCCGATGCCCACCGGCAGCAGCATTCCCAGCAGCGCCAGCAGCATCAGCGGTATCAGCCGCCCGACCGGGGCCGTGGCGCCCGCGGTGCGCGCGGCGACCAGGAACAGCGTCAGATAACCGGCCAGCGCTCCCGCCGACAGCAGCAGCACCCCCGGCCAGGTGTCCTTGGACAGCAGGCCCGTCCGCATGTCGGCGACGGCGACGGCGAACGCACCGCGCAGCTTCACGGCGATCGCCCCCCGCCACGCCCACGCCGCCACCGCCGACGCGACGGCGGCCGCGAGGATCAGCACGGCGGCCGCCGCCCCCAGGCCATGGGCCAGGTCGCGGGCCACCGCGCGGGCCAGGGAGGGGTCGGCCGCCAGCGCCGCCGCCCCGGCGACGGCGAAGACCACCTGCCCGCCGGCCCGTTCCAGCACCACGGCGCGCACGCCGCGCCCCACATCGCCGGCGCGGCGGCCGTGCCGCACCGCCCGGTGCGCGTCGCCGAGCACCCCGGCCGGCAGCACCGCGTTGAGGAACAGCGCCTGGTAGTAGTCGGCCATGGCGGTGCCCAGCGGCAGCGGCAGCCCCAGCCGGCGGGCCACCAGCCACCAGCGCCCCACGCTCAGCGCGGTGGTCACCAGCCCGATGCCCAGCGCGGCCAGCACCGCCTGGCTGTCGATCAGGCGCAGCCCGGCGGTGAACGCCCCGGTGCCCAGCCGCCAGGCGAGCACCCCCAAGATCGCCGCCGCGGCCGCCGCCCGCAGCCAGGCCCAGGCGTGCCGGCTCACCGGGACGCTCCCGCGGCCGGCAGGGCGAGCAGGTCGTCGTGGTGGACCACCACCGTCAGCGCGCCCGCCGCGCACTCGGCGAGCCTGCGCTCCAGGTAGCCGCGGGCGCGGGGAAGCAGCTCGGGGCGCTGCTCGCAGGCCGCCCCCACCCAGCCGCGCAGCCACTGGCCGATCAACGCGCCCTGGTCGGCGGCCAGCCGCCACGGGCTGGGCCGGACGAGCACCTGCGCTCCGCGGGCGGTGAAGGCCGCCGCCGCCGCGGGCACCGCGTTCGGCCCCAGCAGGCGACGGCCGCCGGCCTTGCGGCGCTGGTGGTCGTTGAAGGCCGCGCCGAGCTCGGCGTCCAGCTCCCCGGGCGGGTCGAGCTCGACGCGGCCGGTCACCGAGATGGTCAGCAGCGCCGGGCAGCCGGCCGCGGCGCAGGACGCCGCCAGCGCGTCCACCTCCGCGGCGGTGAGCAGGTCCAGCAGCGCCGAGGCGGTCACCAGCGAGGTCCCCGCCAGCAGGTCCGGGTCGAGCCGGGTGATGTCTCCCAGGTCGGTCTGCACCGTCACCTCTCCGCCGTCGGCGGCCGGGCCGGTGACGGAGGCGGCGGCACGGGCCAGCAGCCGCGGGTCCCGGTCGTGCAGGATCCAGTGCTGCGGCCCGGGCAGCCGGCCGGCCAGCCACCGTCCCATGGACCCGGTGCCGCAGCCCAGGTCGCGGATGACCAGCGGCCCGGCGGGTGGGCGGGCCGCCAGATGCGCCCGCAGCGGGCCGAGCAGCTCCACCGACCGGGCCGCGGCGTCGGCTTCTTCGCGCAGCGCCAGCCACTGCGGCGTGAACTCCGGAGCGTGCGCGCTCTGCTGAGCC
>Ga0207866_1002415_pt1 | contig 13770 bp, 12 predicted proteins | sample HigsolmetaAR203D_FD_184835 | JGI IMG/M metagenome (GOLD analysis project Ga0207866, IMG submission 184835) | Ionic liquid and high solid enriched microbial communities from the Joint BioEnergy Institute, USA - AR20-3-D (SPAdes) (version 2) ...
ACAAACTGACGAATGACACTTTCCAGTTGATTTGCCCAGTCGACATTCGGTATACTTCTTTTAGACATAGGTAGGGTACTCCTTTCTCTAAGATTTTTGGTCCAATCAGAGAATACCCTACCTTTTTTCTTTTGGTCTAGCAAAATGCTTTACACAAAATTTTATACATCATCATATTTTTTGTTTTCATATAACAATGTTAATAAATTATACAAGTTGTCTAAATAATAAGGATAATGCATATATGATTTTTTAAAATGCTCTATAGCAATATCCATATTCCTTTGGTGTTCAAAAATTTAGAAAATTCGCAACGAAAAGTGTTGACAATTAAATTTGAATAATTTATTATATCAGTAAATAGGAAACCGGTATCCTAAATTAATTGAAATATTTTACCTTAGTATTTAAAAAAGGGGAGGATATAACGTTAATAGTTAAATTATTGATAATAAATCGAATTACTAAAAGATGTTCAGGTGTGAAATGATAAATGAAACGAAAACCAACGATTCAAGATGTAGCAGATTTAGCTGGAGTTTCAAAATCAACTGTATCAAAGTATTTGAATAATATTCCATATGTTTCTGCGAAAACTGCAGAAAAAATTGAAAAAGTTATTAAAGAGATTGGATTCCAGCCTAATAGTCTTGCTAGAAGTTTAGTGAGTAATAAGACTGGACTAATTGGTCTTGCAATCTCTGACTTTGATAATCCTATTAATATGGAATTAATAAAATCAATCCAATTAGAGGCCGATAAATTTAATTATCAAGTTGTTTTAATTAGTACAAATGATGATCAACGAAGTGAAGATCAACTACCTAAATTATTAGGTGGTAAGTTTCAAAACTTAGATGGAATATTACTTGCAAATGCTCGTGAAGATGGAATTGAGCAAACAAAATTAAAAAAAATAAACGAAATCTTTGAACATATAGTATTAGTTCACCGTCATGTTCCAACAAAAGATTTTGATTATGTAATTATCGATGGTTATATGGGAGCAAAACTAGCGACAGAATATTTAATTCGGTTAGGACATAGACGGATTGCGATGATTTCAGGACCGAAAAAGATTTTCCAATTTAGAGAACGTGTTAGAGGATTTAAAGATACTTTGCAAGAGAATGGTCTTTTAGACCAGGGATTTATTATTGAGGTGGATGAACAAAAAGTAGAGGATGGCTATAGGGCAACTGAAGAGATTATGTTTGGTGGAATTAATCCTACTGCTATTTTTGCAAGTACAGATAGACTAGCACTCGGTGCATTAGATGCTGCAAAGAATTATGGTTGGGAAATTCCTAACGAATTATCCGTCGTTGGGTTCGATAATATTTATTTTTCAAGATTAGCAAGAGTCCCTTTAACAACAATTGATGGAAGGGTTAAAGAATTAGGTGCCCGTTCAGTACAGATATTAATCGAGAAAATAGAAAATTTACGTAAGGAACGTGAGCAAATAATTATAAGTCCTACATTAGTTGTTAGAGATTCTTGTAGTGAAGTAATAAAGGTCAAATGAAATTTGAATTTATTAATTTTTTAGAATATGATATCGGTTTCCTAAAATCTCTCAACTACATTTATAAATGCGTATTTTACTTATTATTTTATTTTTTTGCTAATAGGAAACCAGTTTACTAGGAGGGGTAAATTGAAAAAAGTAGAGCTAACTGTGAAAGATTCAGGAATTGCAACAATTACTCTTGATAATTCAAAGAAACGTAATGTATTAAGCGAGGATGTAATTAGTGAATTAAATCAGGTAGTAAGTGATGTTAAGGTTCTGGGTAATAAGGTAAAGGTATTAATCATTTGCTCGAAATACCCTGAATTTTTCTCTGCGGGAGGCGATATTAAAGATTGGTATAACTATGATAAAATTACCGCTTATGAAAAAGGTCTACGAGGTGGACAAGTTTTTCAAGAAATTGAGAAATTACCTTTCCTAACTATCGCAGCAATAAGTGGAAGTTGTCTCGGTGGTGGAAATGAATTAGCACTAGCATGTGATTATCGAATTGCAACACATGATTCACAATTTGGTCAACCTGAAGTATTACTTGGAAATGGACTTGCTTGGGGTGGATATTACCGACTAGTAAAAACGGTAGGACTTTCAAAAGCAAAGGAATTAATATTGTTAGGCAATACTGTATCTGCTACAGAGGCACTAAACATAGGATTAATTAATAAAGTGGTCTCCGACTGGGATGAATTGAATAAAACCGTTTATGAAATCGCTGAGACAGCTTGTATTAATTCCGAAACGATTGCTATATCAAAGCATATTTTAAATGAACTCGGAAACCATCTTTTACCAAATAACTCATTGATCGATGCATTAAGTGCTTCATATTTTGCCGAAACACCTGCATCAAATCGAAGAAAGAAAGCATTTTTAGAAAAAAGATTACAGGAACAGATTGAATTAGAAAAAAGTATATAAGAAAAAAGGAGTGGATGTTATGACTGCAAAAGTTTTTGAATTATTACATACTACAAAAATTGTACATGGAGAAGGCGCACTAAAAAGGATGGCAGAGCGATTAAAGCAACAGGGATTTAATACATCTCTTGTTGTAACCGATTCCACATTAGTGAAAACAGGTTTAGTAACTAAAGTAACAAATGCTTTGGAAGAGGTAGGAGTTCGTTCAATTGTTTACGACAAAGTTGAACCAAATCCTACGGCTGAATCAGTTGATGAGGGGAGTCAATGGGTTAAGGAATATAGTGTAGATAATATTATTGCGGTTGGTGGAGGAAGTTCAATTGACTGTGCTAAAGGTATCTCAGTATTGGCTACAAATGGTGGCAATATTCGAGATTATGAAGGTGCAGATACTTGGAAAACTCCTAAAATGTTCTTAACTGCAATACCGACAACTGTAGGAACAGGATCAGAAGTTACATTCGGTTCAGTGATTACTGATAAATCTAGAAAACTAAAAATGATTGTAGCAGGAGAAGATTTAAGTCCAAGATTAGCAGTGCTAGATCCACAAATGGTTGCTAATCTACCATCTAATGTAACTGCTGCTACCGGTATGGATGCACTTACTCAGGCAATTGAGGCTTATATTTCATCAAATGCAACACCTATAACGGATGCTTTAAATATTTATGCTATTAAACTAGTATCAGAAAATATTCGTGCTGCGGTTTGGAGCAATGACTATCAAGCACTTGCTAATATGCAGATGGCTGCAACTATTGCAGGGATTGGTTTCATAAATGGTGGATTAGGAATTGTTCATGCGATTTCAAATACAATAGGCGGTATTTATGGTACACCACATGGTATTACGAATGCAATTTTACTCCCATATGGAATGGAGTTCAATTTGCCGACCAATTTGAAGAAATTTGCAGATATTGCTGTTGCAATGGGTGAAAATATTGAGGGTTTATCGTTACGTGAGGCAGCCGAGAGAGCAATTAGCTCAGTTAAACAGCTTTCAAGGGATTTAGAAATACCAGAGAAATTATCAGAAATTGGAGTAACAGATGAGTTTGCTGAAAAAATTGCAGCTCTCTCAATTGATACGCCAGATATTAAGACAAATCCACGCCATTATTCACCATCACTTGTTGAAGAAGTATTTAGAAACGCACTTTAAAATTATCCAGTACAAATTAGGAGGTATGACCTTGGAAGTTATCAAGTTATCAGATATTGAGGGAGATATCTTTCCTGCTGGTAGGCACTCTAGAGTTTTAGTTGGTAAAGGAGGCTTACAAGCTGAAAACTTTGTAACTGGTCATTCAAATATTTTTGTTGGAGGGAAAATTCCCCTTCACTCACATAAGAATGAGGAAGTTTACATTATTCTATCTGGAAAAGGCGAGATGACAGTTGGAAATGAAACAAAGGTAGTAGAAGGAGTTTCTGCCGTATATATCCCTTCGAATGTCGAGCATTCTTTAACTAATATAGGAGAAGAAAATATGGAAATCATTTATATATATTCTCCTGCAGGAATTGTAGATCATTGGGAACAAGAAAGATTGGGGAAATTGAAGTAATTAGGAGGAGAAATTAAATGCAAACAAAGGTAAATCCAAATTTAGTTGAGGTAATTAACCCTGCAACAAAAGAAGTAATTGATTCTATATATGTAGCTACTGAAGAGGAAGTAGATCAAGCTATTCAAAAGGCTAATGCAGCAAAAAAATCTTGGGCATCAACTCCAGTGTGGAAAAGAGCAGAAATTTTTAATCGTTTTGCTAATGCTGTAGATGAGAATAAGGAAGAATTGGCAAAATTATTATGCTATGAAGCTGGTAAACCAATTGCGCAAGCAGAAGGAGAAATTGATACTGTTTCAAGGTTATTTAGAGCATTTCCTGAAACAGCTAAGCATTTATATGGAAAAAATATTCCACTAGATCATCAACAAGGTATTGAAAATGATGTTTATCTCACAAGAAGAGAACCACTTGGTGTAATTGTCGGAATTATCCCGTTTAATTATCCGGCGGATGTTTTTTCACACAAAGTGGCTCCAGCCCTTATCACCGGGAATGTAATGATTGTAAAGCCACCTTTAGATACACCTCTAACAATATTAAAACTAGCAGAACTATTTTATCAATCTGGTTTACCAGAAGGAGTTCTGCAAGTTGTGAATGGTAATGGAAGTACTGTAGGTCAAAGACTAGTTTCTAGTCCGTTAATACATGGAGTGAGTTTGACTGGTGGTACTGATACAGGAATTAAAGTTGCTAGTTCTGCAATTAAAAACTTAAATCCTGTCATGCTTGAATTAGGAGGAAATGATCCGTTTATTGTTTTTGAAGATGTTGATGTAGACCGTGTTGTAAACGAAGCAATTGCTGGAAGAATGGGCATGAATGGTCAAACATGTATTGCTAATAAACGATTAATAATTCATAAATCAATAGTAAAAGAGTTTACTGAAAAATTGGTTGAACGAGTGAAAAAATTAAAGTATGGAAATCCAATTGATCGAACAGTTGATGTAGGACCTTTAATAAATGAAAGAGCATTGCAAACAGTTCATGAACAAGTTTTACACACGATTAATCAAGGAGCTGAGCTTTTAACTGGCGGAGAAATTATAGATAATACTTGGTATCTTCCAACGGTATTGACAAATGTAAAACCAGAATTTGATATTGCTAGAGATTTAGAAGTTTTTGGACCTGTATTTCCAATTATTGAATTTGAAACAGAGGAAGAAGCAGTTTCCATTGCGAACAACTCTTGTTATGGATTAAATGCATCACTATTTACGAATGATATTAATCGTGCTATGAATATTAGCCATCAAATCGAATCTGGAATTGTAGCAGTTAACGGTACTGGACTATATAGACCAGATGTATCGTACTTTGGTGGTTATAAAATGAGCGGCTATACAAGTAAAGAAGGGTTAATCGGTGCTCTTGAAAGTATGACTCAGATTAAGAGTGTAGCATTTAGAAATAGTTTACAACTCTATAAATAATTCTTATACAATCTATTAGATTTAAATTATCTTAAAGTTTTTTAAAGAAGGAGATTTGTATGGTCAAACAAATAAAGCTTCCAAGTAGTGATGGCAGTATTAGTACCTATAGTTTAAGAGAACCAAGACAATTTAATATACTGAATGAACCATTAAAAAGTCGAAAAGTATATTCAGCAGCACATGTAGTGGCTAACCCATTATATGATCCGATGACTAATAGTCAGTCTATACTAGATTGGGAAAAGACATTAGAATACCGTCGATATCTTTGGTCGTTAGGTCTTTCAATTGCGGAAGTTATGGATACCTCTCAAAGAGGTATGGGTCTTGATTGGGATACAGCTAAAGAACTAATTAAACTTTCCATTGAAGAATCAAAGGTCTATGGAGGAGACATTGCTTGTGGTGCTGGGACAGATCAATTGCTAACTGATTCAAAAGTTACTATTGAAGATGTAAAAAATGCCTATTTAGAACAATGTGAGCTTATAGAAAGTTATGGTGGAAAGATAATTTTAATGGCTAGTAGGGCATTAGCAGCATGCGCAAAAGGTCCTGAAGACTATATTAATGTCTATAGCTCTATTTTGCGACAAGTACGTGGTCCAATCATCATCCACTGGTTAGGAGAAATGTTTGATCCAGCACTTGCAGGATATTGGGGTCATACAAACATTGATGATGCTATGCAAGTTGTTCTGAAAATTATAAAAGAACATGAAGATAAAATTGAAGGAATAAAAATTTCACTTCTAGATCCTGAAATTGAAATTAAAATGCGACGTTTATTACCAAAAGGAGTTCGCATGTATACAGGGGATGACTTCAATTATCCAAGTTTGATAAAGGGGGATGAACTAGGACATAGCGATGCTCTATTAGGAATCTTTGATGCGATAGCACCTGCTGCATCTGCAGCAATCCAAGCGCTGGATAAAGGGGATATAGATACCTATGATGAAATTTTTGCACCTACGATTCCATTATCTCGCCACATATTCCAAACTCCAACCTATAATTACAAGACGGGTGTTGTATTTATGGCCTACCTAAATGGGCATCAAAACCATTTTAAAATGGTAGGAGGAATGGAAAGTGCTAGATCTATCCTCCATCTAACTGAATTATTTAAATTAGCTGATCAGGCTGGATTATTACGGGACCCGGAACTCGCAATCAATAGGATTAATTCAATATTGACAGTTGCAGGTGTAAATCAGATTTAATTACTAAATAAAAGTAAAGGAACAGTATATTTCATTTAACATTTTAAACGATATACTGTTTCCTTCCTTAGTCTATTTGCAACAATTATTTATCAGAGGGGAAAGGATGAGATATATTGTTAAGTGGTGTTAAGGTATTAAGTTTCACTCATTTTCTACAAGGACCTTCAGCTGTTCAATTTTTAGCCGATCTCGGTGCAGATGTTATCAAAATTGAAAGACCAGAGGGGGCGTATGAGCGTCACTGGGCAGGGGTAGAAGCATTTATTAATGGTGAAAGTGTCTTTTACATGTTAGCAGGGAGAAATCAACGAAGTTTAAGTATTAATTTACGAAATACAAAAAGCAAGGAAATTATTTGGAAACTTATTAAAGAAGCTGATGTCATCGTAGAAAATTTCCGTCCAGGTGTAATGGATAGATTAGGATTCGGATATGAAGATGTGAAAAAAGTTAACCCAAAAATAGTATATTGTTCTTGTTCTGGTTTTGGGACAACCGGACCATATCGTGATAAACCAGGTCAAGATTTATTAATTCAGGCTATGAGTGGACTCGCACAACTTAGTGGAAGAAAAAATGATCCTCCAATGTTGGTAGGAACTGCTATTGTTGATCAGCATGCAGCGGTTCTTGCAGCGTTAGGAGTGTTGGCCGCACTTTTCGAAAGAACTCGAACTGGAAAAGGAAAAAGAGTGGAAAGTAACTTGTTAAATGCAGCCTTAGATTTACAAATCGAGCCATTTAATTATTACCTCAATGGTAAAGAGTTGTATGAAAGAAGTGAATCTGGTATTTCTTCAAGATTCCATGAAGCACCTTATGGAGTATTTGAGACTGCTAATGGATATCTTTGTCTATCGCTAACTTCAACAGAAAATTTAGCAAAGGCTTTTGATGATTCGCACTTTTTAACTTGGACAAAAGAAGATCAGTTTAAAAAACGAGAAGAAATTAATAAGAGAGTTGCTCACCATATTAAGCAAAAACCAACAGAGTATTGGTTTAAAGTCTTTGATCAATTAGGGATTTGGTATTCACCAGTTAATACTTATAAAGAAGTTGTTGAAAATGAACAAGTAAAATGGAACAAATCAATTTTATCTTTTGAACACCCGAAAGCCGGAGAAGTTCGTCTTTTGGCACATCCTATCCGTTATGATGGAAATGTTCCACCGCTGAAAAGAATTCCACCTGAGTTAGGAGAGCACACAAATGAAATTCTTAAAGAATTAGGGTTTACAGATGAAGAAATACAAGAACTTGAGGAAATTGGAGCAGTTACGACCAATAAAACAGCTAAAAATACTTAATTACTTAATAATTATAACAATTGTATATTACATGCGAATGATAGGGTGAGGAGAAATGAGTAAACAAATAGGTGTCGGGGTTATAGGGCTTGGAATTATTTCACAAGCCCACTTAAAAACAATAGTAAATAATAAAAATTTAAAATTAATTGCAGTATCTGATAGAGATGTACAAAAAGCGGAAACTGTAGCAAAACGATATCGATGTAAATTTTTTGTAGATAACATGTCATTAATAGAAGATCCTGAAATAGAACTCGTAGTTCTTCTAACGCCTCCAGGATTTTATGAAAAACTGATTCCAGCTTGTGCCTTAAATGGTAAACATGTTATGGCTGAAAAACCAGTGGGAACAAACATGGATAAAATAAATTCATATCTTAAATTGTGTAAAGAAAAGGGTATAAAGTTATCAATTGTTTCACAACATCGTTTTGATACTTCTTCAATATATGCGAAAAGTAAAATTGATGAAGGAGTTCTAGGAAATATCTCGATAGCAAACTGTATTGTAAATTGGTATCGAAATGATGAGTATTATGATTCTTGGCATAATAACCGTGAGATGGCCGGGGGCGGAGTTCTAGCCATTCAAGCTATTCATACAATTGATTTATTGCTTTGGTTTTTGGGGGATGTACATTCTGTTAAAGGATGTACAACTCGGATTAGAAAAAAAGATATCGATGTTGAGGATACTGCAGCTGCCAGTATTCGATTTGTAAATGGAAGTTTGGCTGTTATTAGTGCAACTACCTGTGCTTATCCAGGAATGCCCGCGAGATTAGAAATTTTAGGAGATCAAGGATCAATTACAATTGAGGGAGAGAATCTTTTATTACGTACATTAAATTTTGGGTCAGATTCGATTACTTATAACGAAAATAATGAAGTATCATATTTAAATCCAGGTAAAATTTCAACAAAGTCATTAAATGCACAATATGAAGACTTAGTACAAGCCATAAAACGAAATATAGATCCATTAGTATCAGGGGAAGAAGCAAAAAAGACATATCAAGTAATCGATGCTATCTATCAATCATGTAGAACTGGAAAAGAGATTAAACTAAGTGAGCTAGAAGAAGCTAAAGTATAATAAGTGCGGATATATATATAAGAAAAAAATAATTACTTAACTACAAGAATTTTTAGGAGATGAAATTTTTTCGGGGATGAGAAATTTGAACGGTTCAACGTTGGTAATACCACGCCTTTCCTTAATGATGTTTTTTCAATATTTTGTTTAAGGTTCATGGTTCTCTACATTAGGATTAATACTAACAAATAATGGATTATCATCTAGTATTGGTATAGCCTATTCTATTGGTGGAATTGCTGCAATTATTTCTCCACTTTTTTTGGGAATGATCAGTTCAGATTTAGTAATTACTGGTGAAGGCAAAATTGATCATCAGACATCACTTGGGAAAACACCTCTAGGGATGGCAAAAATAGCGAAAAAGTATGGGATTCCTGTCATTGGTATAGGAGGATCTGTATCAAGGAATGAAAAGACAATTTTTGAAAATGGGATTGATGCTTTATTTAGTATCGTTCCTGGTGTAATTACTTTATCTCAGTCCATTAAAAATGCTTATGAAAATATTTACTTAACAACACGTAATATTGCCTTTATTTATAAGTTGGGCATTGTCAATCAAAAAAATAAAAACATCAAAAATTAATACTTGAAGAAACGAATAAATAATATAGCGTTGTAAGAACGAGGTGTAATGTTTTTATGTAATAAATTTTAGAAAAATGAGGGGGGAAATATATGGATAATTCGGATATCATTTTAGAAATGAAAAATATATCTAAATCATTTTTTGGTGTTCCAGCATTGAAAAAGGTCTCTCTCAAAGTAAGAAAAGGTACTGTTCATGCTCTAATGGGAGAAAATGGAGCGGGCAAATCAACTTTAATGAAAATATTAGCTGGAATATATCAACCTGATGAAGGCGAGATTTATTTAAAAGGCTCAGCCATACAAATAAAAGATACACATACTGCTTTAAAGTATGGAATCACAATGATACATCAGGAGTTGAGTCCCGTAGTCGAAATGACGGTTGGTGAAAATATTTTTCTAGGTAGAGAGCCAAGGACATTTGGGAATTTTGTGAATTACAAAAAAATGTATGAAGAAGCAAATAAGCTATTACAAGATTTATCAATAAATATTGATCCAAAAACGAAAATGAAAAAATTAACTGTTGCAGAAATGCAATTAATAGAAATAATAAAAGCACTTTCTTATGATGCTGAAATTATTATTATGGATGAGCCAACGTCAGCAATTGGTGATCGTGAAGTGGAAAAGCTGTTTGATGTAATAAATGAATTGACTAATAAAGGAAAATCAATAATTTATATATCTCATAAAATGGATGAAATTTTCAAAATTGCTGATGATATTACAGTTTTCCGTGATGGGCTACATATTGCGACAAAACCAGCTTCAGAGATTAACAATGATTTGTTAATAAAGTTGATGGTAGGTAGGGAAATAACTAGTATTTTTCCTGAAAAGGATAATATTCCGAATAATAAGAATATTTTATCGGTCCGTAATTTAACTTCTCAAGGAAAATTTACTGATGTCAGCTTTGATTTAAAAGAAGGAGAGATTTTAGGACTAACTGGTCTGATGGGAGCGGGAAGAACAGAAATAGTCGAGTCAATTTTTGGAATACGGCCTATTGACTCCGGAGAAGTATATTTAAATGGTGAAAAACTTTCCATAAAAAAACCAACAGATGCTATTAAACACGGAATTGCTTTTATAACAGAAAATAGGAAAGATGATGGTTTGTTTCTTCCTATGTCTATACAAGAAAATATTTCAATGTGTACACTTAACCAACGATCAATTGGTGGGTTTATTCGTTCCAAAGAAGAAAAACAGGTTACAGAGGAATACCATAAAAAATTAAAAATAAAATCATCGTCATTACGTCAGCCTGTAGAAACTTTAAGTGGTGGCAATCAGCAAAAAGTAGTACTTGCAAAATGGTTGCTAACTAAGCCAAAAGTATTAATTTTAGATGAACCAACAAGAGGAATAGATATAGGGGCAAAGTCAGAAATTTATAAACTAATGATGGAATTGGTTGAAGACGGAATGTCAATCATCATGATTTCCTCTGAAATGCCAGAAGTTTTAGGTATGAGTGATCGAATCTTAGTGTTTTGTGAAGGTAGATTAACAGGAGAATTACATCGAGATGAAGCAACTCAGGAAAAAATACTTGAGTTAGCGACAAGTAATTAATGGAGGTGGAAAAATGGAAATAAGAACAGAGCGAATTACAAAAGCTACAAATAAAACAAAGAATAGATTTTTCAGTAATCATATTATTTCTGAGTACGGTGTACTAATTGCACTTGTCTTATTGGTGGTTATAATCTCTCTTCTTAACCCTAGTTTTCTGAAAATTGACAATATAATGAATCTACTAAGACAAACATCAATAAATGTTATTTTGGCTATCGGAATGACTTATGTAATATTGTCGAGAGGAATAGATTTATCTGTTGGCTCAATTTTAGCGTTTTCGGGGATTATTACAGCTTCATTCGTAGGGGTAGAATCTGGAAACATGTTTCTTGGTATTACCTTAGGGATTGGAGCGGGTGTATTACTAGGGTTAATTAATGGGCTAGTCATTGCAAAATTTAAAGTTACGCCATTTATAGCAACTTTGGGGATGATGGCTATTGCTAGAGGGCTAACATTCATCTATAGTGACGGACAGCCAATTTCTAATTTAGATAATAGTTTCTTATTTATAGGTGCTGGACAAATAATGGGTATACCGGTACCAGTTTGGATTACTATATTAATATTTATCATTTTTAGTATTTTACTATATAAAACGACTTTTGGTAGGCATGTATATGCAGTTGGTGGTAGTGAAACGGCTGCAAAAGTTTCAGGTATTAAAGTGGATCGAACTCTAATTTATGTTTATTCCATTATGGGATTACTAGCAGGAATTGCAGGTGTTATATTAACTTCCCGTGTTTCATCAGGGCTTCCACAAGCAGGAACAGCTTACGAATTGGATGCAATTGCTGCAGTTGTAATAGGTGGTACTAGTTTAATGGGAGGGAGGGGGCGTTTATGGGGGACACTTGTAGGTGCAGTAATAATTGGAGTATTAAATAACGGACTAGATTTATTAGGTGTTTCATCTTATTGGCAACAGGTTGTGAAAGGCTCAATTATAATACTTGCAGTTATGTTAGATCGTAAACGCGCATAGTTGTTTTTAAATTTAATAAAAAATCAACTTAGGAGGAAAAAATATGAATACTTTGAAAGGAATAAAATGGTTATTTGTATTAATACTATCGATGACATTTTTAGTCGCGTGTAGCTCAAATGAAAGTCAATCGTCATCTGAAGAAAAATTAAAAATTGGATTTCAAGCTTCAGGACTCGAAACCGAGTATATAGCTAAATTAGCACAAGCATTTGAGGATGCAGCAGAAGAAATGAATGTAGATTTGGTTATTATGGATGGTAACTATGATTTATCAACTAATATTTCTCAACTTGAAACTTTAAAAAACCAGAATGTTGATGCAATCATACTGAACGCACTTGATGCAGAAGCATTAAACGAAACAGTAAATTCAATTGTTGACTCTGGAATCCCAGTAATTGGTGTCACAGCATCTTTAACGGCTGAAAAATTAACCTCTTATGTTGGTTCGCCTGATGTAGAAGGTGGAAAAATGGCTGCTCAGGAAATGGTTGAAGCTCTAAATGGAAAAGGAAATATTGTGATTTTTGAAGGTCCAATTGGCATATCTGCTCAAATTGAAAGACGTGAAGGAATAGAAAGTGTACTTAAGGATTATCCAGAAATTAAAGTTCTTGACATGAAGACTGCAAATTGGTCAAGAGCAGAGGCAATGTCTCTAATGGAAAATTGGATTGAAAAGTATGGAGATCAAATTGAAGGTGTAATTGGACAAAACGATGAAATGGCTTTGGGAGCATTAAATGCATTAAAAGCGAAAAACATGAATGTTCCAGTTGTTGGGATAGATGGAATTGACGATGCTCAACGTGCTGTTGAAAATGGTGAAATGATAGCGACAATTTTTCAAAATGCCGAAGCTCAAGCACAAAAAGCAATGGAAGTAGCAGTTAAGGCTGCAAAAGGGGAAGAAGTTGAAAAGAAATATGATGTACCATTTGAATTAATAAAAAAATAAGATGCTAAAATATTGCTAAAATTTAAAAGATTGTAGGTGTTGCTATTTTTAGTTTATTCTCATTTCCGTTAGATTTTATTATTTATATTAACAAGCGAATTATTATTGGTTCCAATATTGGCATTTAAATCTTTTGTTATATTAATAACTTTACAAAATAAAGTATTAAAATAATAGCAATTTTAAGAAAGGACAGTTTTCAATTTAATCCCCTCTTTTTAGGGGGGATTACGTTTTGTTGAATAAAAAATACATAATTTTATAGAAATATTCCATTTATTAATTTGGTTTTAGATTTTTTTAAAATTTTTGATTCATCACCACATTTTGTGATTTAACCCAAAAAATAAGGAAAACACTCACGAATTCCTGGCAATAATGTTAGAGTCACTTAACATAACAGGAGGTTCTAAAGTGTTTTCCGTATCACTAGATTTGCCAGAATTTGAAGTTGTTAAACAAGTGTTTCTTGAAGATTGCAATTTGTTACATGTTGAGAAAAATACTACAGAAGAA
>Ga0207866_1002425_pt1 | contig 13711 bp, 10 predicted proteins | sample HigsolmetaAR203D_FD_184835 | JGI IMG/M metagenome (GOLD analysis project Ga0207866, IMG submission 184835) | Ionic liquid and high solid enriched microbial communities from the Joint BioEnergy Institute, USA - AR20-3-D (SPAdes) (version 2) ...
ACCGGTAGAACGTCAGTTCGGAAACGCCGATCTGGCGAACGGCATCCGCCATCGCCATGCCTTGGCCGCGCAAAACCTCAACCTGCCGAAGCTTCGTGACGATCTCGTCGGGCTTGTGTCGCTTGTTGGCCATTGTGGTCCTCCTTCAGGGTCAAAACCATACTTCAAGGTGGACCCGTTCAATGGGGGTGGATCAGTGCGCTTTCGCAGCCTTGGCTGCTATCCGCTGACCGGCGCGATCGAATCCGGGGCCACCACCCTCATGCCCACACAGAGAGGGCAGGCACAGCCGTCTACCGGGAATTCCGCGTTTGATTAAACGGGCCCCTCTCCTCTCTGGCGATGAGAATGCCTTGCCTCGCAGAAGCACGGTTCCGGAATGCACAGCCCGAAAAGCTGACACTCCCCTGGTGATCGCACCTCCAGACGACGAGCCGTTGCGTTCCTCGCGCCCAGCGACGACTACGCGTTGTTCTCACGCCTTTCGAGCGTCGCGGTGTATGATGTAGAGCTTCCGGGTTCGTTCGAGGAGGTGCCATTCTCCCTTCCAGCCACGTGGCAATACGAGGAGATCGCCGGGACCAAGTTCCCTGATCTCGCCGTCATTTCTGCGCATCTCCACCCGGCCCGTGATGATATAGCAGGTTTCCGACGCTGCTGTTCGGTCAGCTGTAAAGCGTCCGGGCGTGCACTCCCAGATTCCGATTTCCAGACTGCCGTCGGCAGCCTCAAACAGCTTTCTGGCTGCCTCCACCTGCTCGCCTTCAATTGATGTTGGCTTTGGCGAAAAATCGTTGAGTTCCAGATCGCTCAACGCGCGAAATGTATCAAGATCCACCACGTTCAACCTCCCCGTTTCAGCACATGTACCCTGTTCGGCGGGTGCAAGGACTACGTCTTCCCAAAGCCGCTATCGCCATGCGATCAGTCGCCGGACTTGCCGAAGAATTGCGACATCGCCAGAAGCGAGGTCGTCACCAGAATCATCACCGTTGAAATTGCGGCGATGGTAGGATCGATCTGGTCACGCAGGGCGAGGAACATCTTTCGGGTGAGCGTCGAATTCTCGCCACCGGAGATGAAAAGGGCCACAATGACCTCATCGAACGATGTCAGGAATGCCAATAGCGCGCTGGTGATAACCGAAAAGCGGATCTGCGGCAGGGTCACGCGCAGGAATGCGACAGGCCGCCACGCCCCGAGACTGCGCGCAGCCATTTCCTGGTTCATGTCGAAGCTCTTGAGACCCGATGCAACCACCAGGATGACCAGAGGCAGCGCCAACATGGTGTGCGCGATGACAAGCCCGGTCAGTGTGTTGAGAAGGCTGATTTGCACGTAGACGTAAAAGATGCCGATGCCGATCAGGATGACCGGGACAATGATCGGTGTCACGAGGATCATCATGGCCAAGCCGTTCCAGCGGGAACGAGAGATATGCAGGCCATAGGCTGCCAGCGTTCCAAGCGGCGTCGCAACAAGCATGGTGAGGATGCCGACCCTCAGCGAAACCCACGTGGCCTCCATCCATTCCCGTGAGGTGAAATAGCTTTGGTACCATCTCAGCGACCACTCGCGCGGTGGGAATGAGAGATATTGCGAGCCAGAGAAAGACATGGGGACGACAATGAGCGAGGGAACAACCAGATAAAGCATAACCAATGCGCCGTAGGCATAGAGCCAGAGGCGGCGGCCATGCGTGATCTGGGTCTCGGACGCGGAACTGGTGAGCCACTTCCTCATCGTGCGCCTCCCGCAAGCCGATCGAAGTCTGCGATGCGCGATGCAAGGAAGAGGAGAACAAGCGTCAGCACCAGCAGCACCACGCCCAGGGCGCTCGCCGCACCCCAGTTGAAGAACATTTCGATATCGGTGGCGATCCGCATGGAAACCAGAATGACCTTGCCGCCGCCAAGCAAGGCCGGGGTCACGTAGAAGCCAAGGCAGAGAATGAAGACAATGGCCGATCCTGCGACCAGGCCCGGCATGGAGAGAGGCAGGTAAACGAGCCAGAAGGCTCGAACGGGTGAAGCGCCAAGATTGGCGGCCGCCTTCAGATAGTCGCTGTTGATGGCCTTCATTGATCCATAGAGGGGAAGGACCAGATACGGCAGCATGATATGCGTCATGCCGATCAGGGTGCCTGAGAGGTTGTGAACCAACGGAAGTGGCTCGGACCAGAAGCCTGCCTCCATGCCCCAGCTGTTGATGACGCCCTGGCGCTGCAGCAACGCGAGCCAGGCATAGGTGCGCACCAGCACGGATGTCCAGAATGGAAGCATGACCGCAATCATGCAGATTGCAGCCAAGCGACGAGGCATCTGTGCAAGCAGGTAAGCCAGCGGATAGCCAAGCAGAATGCAAAGGGCCGTGGTGTAGAAGCTGACCTCAAAGGTCGTCCTGAAGATCCGCGCGTAGGACGCCTGGCTTGCGAGCCGGCGATAATGCTCAAGGCTGAGCTGGCCGGCGTCGGAAATGAAAGACAGCCAGAAAAGCCAGCCTACCGGAATGACCAGAACGCAGATGACAAGGATAAGTGCCGGGAGGCTGAGGCTGAAAAGTCGCAACCGTTCGCGATGCTCGTCGCGGTAAAGCTCTGCGGCGTGGAGAAGGGTCGAGCCGGCTCTCATGGTCGTTCCTCCGGGATGAGGAAGCTGTCGCGTCGGTCAATGCCGAGACGGATGACCCCACCCGGCTGCGGAAGGCTGTTCATTATGCTGCTTGACGTCATGTCGCGGACCGTGAGTTGGGAACCGGAAGGAAGAACAACTTCAAGCACGAAACTTTCGCCCTGGTAGATGAAGCGGGCAACCCTGCCCTCCAGCAGGTTGAAGTGTTGTGTCTCTTTCTGTTCCTCACCCAGGATGCGCAGTTTTTCGGGGCGGAGCATCAGCAGATATTCGCCATCGCCGGGGACGTCGTCCAGCTTCAGCCTTTGTCCGTCGAGAAACGCGTCCCCTCCCTGAACACGCACGGGCAGGAAGGAGGACTCGCCGATGAACTCTGCCACGAAGCGTCGGGATGGCTTTTCGTATACGCGACTGGGCGTATCGAGCTGCATGACGGAGCCCTTGTTTATCACCGCTATTCGGTCCGACATGGTCAGGGCCTCCCGCTGATCATGCGTCACGTAGACTGTGGTCATGCCAAGGCTCTCGTGGAGCTGGCGCAGTTCCACCTGCATGTGCTCCCTGAGCTGCTTGTCCAGGGCAGAAAGAGGCTCATCCATGAGCAGGATGCTTGGTTCGAAAACGATGGCGCGTGCGAGCGCGACGCGCTGACGTTGGCCGCCCGAGAGTTGGTCGATACGACGGTCGGCGTATCCGCCGAGCTTTACCGTCTCGAGCGCCCGGTTTACGCGACGGGCAATCTCGGTCTTGTTCACGCCGCGCAGTCGCAGCGGAAAGGCTATGTTGCCGCCGACTGTCATATGAGGAAACAGGGCGTAACTCTGAAATACCATGCCGATGTCGCGCTTGTGCGGCGGAACACGAACCACCTCGCGGTCTCCGAAGAGGATGCTGCCCGTATCGGGACGGGTGAAGCCGGCCAACACCATGAGAAGCGTTGTTTTCCCGGACCCGGACGGCCCGAGGAGTGTGAGGAACTCACCGCTCCGTATATCCAGACTGACTGAATCAAGGGCTTTGAATGATCCGTAGGACTTGGTTACATGGCGGATCTTTATCGGGAGCGCAGCACCCTGGTTCATGTCGACGTCTCACTCGCTTTTGCATGTGAACAGAACGATGGCGGCAATGCGCACACACTGCCGCCATCTCAAGTCAGGATTCTATTCCGTAAGCATGTCCTGGTACTTGGCTGCAGCTTCGGCCTCGTGGTCGATGTACCACTGCAGATTGATCGGTAGCTGCTTGGCTGCGTTGTCGGGGTGCGACGGCAACTGCCGGGCATACGCTTCGTCAATGAGGCCGAGCTCGTAAGCCTTGATGTTGGTCGGCCCGTACGTGATGTACTTGGTAAACTCTGCCTGGTATTCCGGCTTGACGATCTCGGCCAGGAAATTCATGGCCAGATCCTTGTTTGGCGAACCTTTGGGAATGCCGTAGCAATCGTAATCCAGCAAAGCCTCGTTGAAGGTATACTTCACTGCCGCGCCATCCTTGGCGGCAACATCGAAGCGGCCATTCCACCCGGTGGCCATGTCGACTTCGCCATCCACCATCAACTGGGCGTGCTGGGCCCCTGACGACCACCATACCGCAATATGCGGCTTCAATTCGCGGATCTTGTTGATCGCACGGTCAATACCTTCCGGCGTGGACAGAACCTCGTAAACCTTGTCGGCAGGCACGCCATCGGCCATCAGTGCCGGCTCAAGAGCGCCGGCGACCGAGTTGCGGTAAGCGCGTTTGCCGGGAAACTTTTCCACGTCCCAGAAGTCGGCCCAGCTTTGTGGCCCGTTGTCGCCGTAGGTCTTGGTGTTCCACGCCAGCACCGTCGAGAACACGTCCCCGCCAACACAATAGTCCTGATATGTGCTGGGCTGGAAGTTGGAGACGTCGACAACCGAGTAATCGATCTTTTCCAGAAGACCCTCTGCTCCTGCACGTGCGGCACTGCCGGAGCCGCTGGTAATCACATCCCAGGTGACCGCGCCTGACTTCACCTGGAGGCGAAGATCTGCGACGCCGCCGTAGGTCTCCTCGCGAACAGTTATCCCGAGCTTCTCTGCTGCCGGTTGCCAAAGCGTCTTGCTTTGAGCTTCCTGCAGTGCGCCACCCCAGGAAACGGCGGTAAGCTCTTCCGCATGCGCCCCAGCTGCGATGGCCGCCACACTCAAGGCCGCAATCGCAACGCTTGCAATCAGGCGCTTGTCCATTTTCATTGGTCCTCTCCCCTTGTCTCTGACACGGGCTACGGGCGCTCCTCTCGCCCACCCTACCCTAATCTGAAGAGTTTTGGCCTTTCATACAGCGCCATTCTGAAAAGTCCGGAAGGCCATTTAGGCGCCCTGATGGTCTGCAAGTATGAATTCGGCCCCTCTCCAACCCACCATCATCGCGGGGGCATTTATGTTCCCCGAGGGCAGCAGCGGGAAAATCGAGGCATCCACGACGCGCAGCCCTGCCAGCCCGTGGACACGCAGCCTTGCATCCACCACGTCTTCCGCATCTCCTGGGCCCATGCGGCATGTACCACTTGCGTGGAAGACGGATCCGGCACGGCGGCGCACGTCTTCTTCAAGGTGTTCCCGGGAAACCAGCCTTTCTCCAGGCTGCAGCTCTCGGGCAATCAATGAAGCAAGCGGGTCCGCCCGCGAAATGCGCCGCAGCATCATGCTTCCCTCCACAAGCTCCTCGACATCTTCCGGACATGCCAGGTAGTTGAACTGAATCGAAGGTGCATCGAACGGATCACGAGAATTCATCCGTACATGCCCTCTGCTCTTCGGATGGCAGTTGGAGGCGCTGAGAAGGAAGCCGGGCTCAGCGTCCGGCATCATCAGCTGTCGTTTCCCCGGGGTCGCGCGCGTGTAACTCAGAGGTGAAAAATACAATTGAATGTTGGGGCGCTGGCGCGATGGGTCGGAGCGAACGAAACCTCCCGCCTGGTTGACGCTCAGTGACAGCGGGCCTGTGCGTGTCAGCATGTATTGCAGTCCAACCTTCAGCCTGCCGCTCCACGGGCGGAGCACCTGATTGAGTGTCGGACGATTGGCGCGATAGATGTGGTCGATGCAAAGATGATCCTGCAAGTTGTGCCCGACCCCCGGAAGGACGTGCACAACGTCAATGCCATGGGAAACGCACAGTTGTGGATCACCTACCCCTGACAATTGCAACAGGTGGGGCGAGTTGATTGCACCTGCGGAAAGGATCACCTCGCGAGCTGCCTTGGCGGTTCGGAGTTTGCCGCGGTGTGAGAATTCCACACCGGAAGCCCTCCGCCCCTCAAACAGGATGCGTGTTGCGTGCGCGTGGGTGATTACCCGCAGATTGGGCCTGCGCATCGCGGGGCGAAGAAAGGCTGCGGCCGAGGAGGCGCGCACGCCCTTGTTCGTTGTGTTCTGATAAAGCCCGACCCCCTCCTGCGACCTCCCGTTGAAATCGGAATTGCGCGGAATACCTATGGCTTCGCAGGCCTCGATGAAGTGATGACAGGTCGGGTGCTCGGACCCATCAATGCTGGTAACGGTAAGGGGGCCTTCTCCGCCTCGCCATTCATCGGCTCCCGCCGTGTTCGTTTCCATGGCCCGGAAGGCAGGTGCCACGTCCTTCCAGCCCCACCCCGGGTTCCCAAGTGCCTCCCAATCATCGAAGTCCTCATGCTGTCCGCGAATGAATACCATCGCGTTTATGGAACTGGATCCACCGAGAACCTTGCCGCGTGGCACATAGCTTTCGCGGTCGAACAGTCCCGCGCACGGCTCGCTCATGTAGCGCCAGTTCAGCCGGGGATGAAAGAATGCCTTGCCATATCCGATCGGCATGCGGACCCAGAAATTCAGATCACTGCCTCCGGCTTCGAGCACGAGCACGTGGAAGCGGCCGTTTTCGCTCAATCGATTGGCCAGGACACAGCCAGCAGACCCAGCACCAACGATGATGAAGTCATAGGTTTTCATGTGCCGGTCTTAGCTTGCGCAATGGTCGTAAATCATCAGCCATTCTGAAAAGTCGACAAGACCATTCTGCAGCCTACCCCATCCCCCTTATGGCCAGGGCGAGGCGATCGATGCCGGCGCGTATTTCTGCGGGAGTGGAGGTGCTGAACCCTATGGCAAATCCGCGCGCTTCGATGGGAGCGATGCAGAAGCGACCCAAAGGAGCGACAATCACATTGCGGGCCGCAGCAGCATCGGCAACAGCCTGTTCATCGTGATCCGTGAGTAGGTGGCCGACGGTCTGGATGCCGCTTTCCGTGGGCCTGACTTCAATGATCCCGGCCAGTTTCTTTTCCGAAGTCTCGATTAGCACGTTGTGGCGTTCGAGATAGACCTTCCGCATCCGGCGGATATGGCTGGCAAAGTGCCCCTCTTCGATGAACCTCGCCACGACCGACTGCATCATGGTGGAAACGCCTTGCAAGGTCGCTCCGGCAATGCGGGAAAAAACCTCCACGAGCTGGCCACTCACAACCATGAAGCCGATGCGGAGACTTGGGAACAAGGATTTCGAAAACGTCCCCACGTAAATGACCCGCCCAACGGTATCGACACTCTTGAGGGTCGGTGGTGGATGGCCAGAATAATAGAACTCGCCGTCATAATCGTCCTCCACGATCCATGCGTCTGCACGTTCGGCTGCCCGGATCAGCTCGAACCGGCGTTGCAGGCTCATCACGACACCGAGCGGATGCTGATGCGAAGGTGTGACGAAGGCGAGACGAAAATTCGGTTCCGCCTCCAGTCCCGCGGCAACGTCGATGCCTTCTTCATCCACGGGGACAGGCACCAGTTTCGCACCACATGACAGCAGGCTGTTTCGGGCTCCAATCGGTCCGGGATTCTCGATCCAGACAGGATCGCCTGGATCGAGCAGGGTGCTACCTATGCGATTGAACGCTTCCTGTGCGCCATTCAGAATGAACACTTCATCCGGATGACAGACAATTCCCCTGTTGGCCCGAAGATGCATCGCAATTGCCTCGCGCAGCTCCTTCAAACCGTTCGGTTCCGGATAGCCAAGTATCTGTCCGCGGGGCGCGCGCGCTGTCCGGGCGGTCAGCTTTGACCACAGAGGCATCGGGAAGAGATCCAGCGCCGGCATGCCGGTCAGGAACGGGCGCACCTGTGTCGGATGCGAAAGACGCGGAAAGAACTGTTCGGACGCCCGCGTCGCGAGGTTGGCCAGACGGGTCGGCTGAGATCCCTGGACGCTTTGTGTCTCGGGAGCAGGCTCAACTCTGGCCTTGAGCACGTTGCTGACATATGAGCCGGAACCGACCTGAGAAACGATGAGCCCTTCCGCTGCCAGTGACTCGTAAACGGCAATGGCGGTCGTACGCGAAATTCCCTGATCGGAAGCGAACGTACGGCTCGACGGCAGGCGCTGGCCTGGTGTCAGGACCCCAGACAGGATGAGCTCACGGATCGCACCAACAAGCTGGACGGTTATTGGCCTGCCCGATGTCTTGTCGATGCGCAGCGTAGGCAGCAACGCGCCTCCGGCGTATTTCACAGGCGACCCCTCGATACCATTCCTGCCAGAATGGCAGGCAAGCGCCTAAATGGCTTTCCAAATTAAAACAAAGTGGACCTTATCTGAAGGCCACTATAGGGGGAACATGCCACTCCGACAAGAACGTGACCCCGGCACCTGCGTGTCAGGCGGATGATGATTGCCGCATGCCCGCTCGGTCACTTTTGCGCGAGAGTGCTATGAAGATTACGACTATCGAGACCTTTTCCACGAGTGACCTGTGTTTCGTCCGCGTGACTGCAGAAGATGGTTCTTCGGGTTGGGGTCAGACGGCTCCCTACCATGCCGATATCTCTGCGCTGGTGCTGCATCGGCAGGTCGCCCCGTGGGTACTGGGAAAGGACGTCCATTGCGACCTTGATGACCTGATGGATCTCGTCGGTGAGCGGGAACACAAGTTCCCGGGTTCCCACCTGCGTCGTGGAATGGGTGGCGTCGATACTGCAATATGGGATCTCCGTGGCAAGATTGCCGGCAAGCCCGTCACCGAGTTGCTTGGCGGAAAGCCAAAAGCATTGCGTGCCTATGCATCATCGATGAAACGCGACATCACTCCGGCGGCGGAGGCCGAGCGCTTCTGCCGGCTACAGGATGAGTTCGGCTTTGACGCCTTCAAGTTCCGAGTTGGGGCAGAAGTAGGCCGCAATGTCGATGAATGGCCCGGCCGCACGGAAGAGATCATCCCCACCATCCGGAAGGCTCTGGGTGACAAGGTCGATCTTCTCGCCGATGCCAATAGCTGCTTCACTCCCTCGCGCGCGATAGAGGTCGGGCGTCTGATGGAGGCTTATGGGATGGTTCACTATGAAGAACCGTGTCCTTACTGGGAACTCGAGCAGACGCGTGAGGTCACTCAGGCTCTTGATATGGATGTCGCAGGCGGGGAGCAGGACTGTGAGTTTTCCGTCTGGAAACAGATCATCCGCGATCGCGTGGTCGACATCATTCAACCAGATGTTCTCTATCTGGGAGGCATTACCCGCTCGATGAGGCTGGCAAGGATGGCGGCCAGCGAAGGAACTCCGGTGACGCCGCACGCAGCAAATCGAAGCATGGTCACCTTGTTTACCATGCATTATCTGGCTGCGATCCCGAACGCGGGAAAGTATCTCGAGCTTTCGATAGAGGGGGAAGACTACTACCCTTGGGAACAAGGGCTGTTTCTCAATGATCCTTATGTGGTCGAGGATGGGCACGTCCGCATTTCCGACGAGCCCGGCTGGGGGGTGGAAATCTCCCCGGATTGGCTTGATCGCGCGACCTATCAGGCAAGCAGGCTCGAGGCATGAACAAGAAGGTCGAGCAGTTCATTGCATGGTACCAAGAGCAAGGTCGGGTCGAGGGTTTTCCGGATCGACACTTCATCCACGGCGAGTGGGTAGCCTCTCGTCTGGGCGGCACGATGGAGAGCATCGATCCTGGCACCGGCAAGCCCTTCCACGTCTTCGCCGCAGGTTCCAGCGAAGACGTTGCGGATGCCGTCGCCAGTGCAGCTCGGGCGCTGGACGGCGCTTGGGGGCGCATGTTGCCTTCGGCGAGGGGCGCAATCCTCCTGCGATGCGCTGCACTCATTCGTGAGAATGCGACGCAGCTTGCTCTTGCCGAGTGCCTGGACAGTGGCAAACCCCTGCAGGAAGCCGAGGGAGACGTTCACGGGGCCGCGCGCTGCTTCGAATATTATGCCGGGCTTGCCGACAAGTTCGAGGGTAAGACCTTGCCGCTCGGGACCGACCATCTCGGCTATACATTCTGGGAGCCAATGGGCGTGGTCGCACAGATCATCCCATGGAACTACCCGATATCGACATTGTCTCGGGGTGTCGCACCGGCACTGGCTGCCGGTTGCAGCGTTGTGGCCAAGCCAGCGGAACAGACGCCACTCACAGCGCTGATGGTAGCCGAGCTCCTTGCAAGTGCGGGGCTGCCAGCCGGTGCATTCAACGTGGTCACCGGTACCGGCACGGAGGTCGGAGCGCCCCTCGTGGCACACCCGATGGTGCGTCATGTGACCTTCACGGGCTCTTGCGTCAGTGGCATCAATGTAATGCGCGCAGCGGCAGCAAATGTCACCAGCGTGCTTCCCGAACTCGGCGGCAAGTCACCCGTGGTTGTTCTTGCTGATGCCAATCTGGAAGCGGCCGTCGATGGCATCATCGGCGCGATTTTCGAGAACGCGGGTCAGATCTGTTCGGCGGGATCCCGCCTCGTGGTCGAGCGAAAGGTTCACGACGAGCTGCTAGACCGCCTCGTTGCCCGTGCCCGAAGACTGACGCTTGGCCACGGATTGCGTCGCCCCGATATGGGGCCCGTCAATTCGCTGGCGCAGCTCGAGAAAATCCGTGGCTTCGTGGACCGGGCCGTTGCACGGGGACGTCACGTTGTGACCGGTGGCAAGGTGACAAGGGATCCCGAAACCGGTCTCGGTTTCTTCTTCGAGCCGACGATCATCGATGATGTTCCATCAGATGACGAACTCGTCCAGGAAGAGATCTTCGGTCCTGTGCTCACCGTTCAGGTTGTCGATGATGCAGAGGAAGCGGTTGCAGCCGCCAATGCCACGCGCTTTGCCCTGGTGGCTGGTGTCTACACGCGAGACTTCTCCCTTGCACATCGTCTTGCCCGGCAGATCGATGCCGGGCAGATTTTCATCAACGAATATTTCGCGGGGGGCATCGCCCTGCCTTTCGGGGGAAACCGGATGTCGGGGTTTGGCCGCGAAAAGGGGAGTGATGCAATGCGCACTTACATGAAACTCAAGAGTGTCGCTGCGCGGATCTGAGGGGACAGGATGGCAGTCAGTGCAAGAACGCATCCCGCGATCTTCGCGGATGATTTCAAGACGGATCCCTACTGGTGGGAGGAGACGCCGCGGCCGCAATTACCCGAAACGGAATTGCCCGGAAGGGTTGACGTTGTCGTCATTGGCTCCGGATACACAGGGCTCAATGCCGCGCTGGTAACGGCCCGTGGGGGGCGCTCAACACTGGTTCTGGAGAAGGGTCGCGCCGGTGAAGGTTGCAGCACGCGTAATGGCGGGCAGATCAGCACCAGCGTCAAACCAGGTTTCGCTGAGCTGTCTCGCCGCCACGGGGAGACGATCGCCCGCGCGATCCACATGGAAGGCCGCAACGCCTTGCGCTGGATCGGCGAGTTCACACGAGAAGAGGGAATTGACTGCGGTTTCTCTGTCTGCGGGCGTTTCCATGCAGCCCATTCTCCGCGGGCCTTCGATTCACTGGTGCGTGATGTGACGAACCAGACGCCGGGACTGGAAGTCGAGTATGATATCGTGCCGCGAGCGGAACAGCACCGGGAAATTGGAACCGATGCCTACCATGGTGGGGTGATCTTTCGACGCCATGCCGTGCTTGACCCCGGACGTTATCACGCCGGCCTTCTGCAGCGCGTTCTGGACGCAGGCGTGCAGATTGCGGAAAACTGCCCGGCCATGTCCATTCGCCGGGAGGGGGACCGTCATGTGGTTACCACGCCGAAGGGGGAGGTCAGTGCCCGGGATGTGGTCATAGCAAGCAATGGTTATACCGGCACGGCAACGCCGTGGCACCGCCGTCGCATCATCCCGATCGGCAGCTACGTCATCGCGACCGAGCCGCGTCCGCGTGAAGAAATGCAAGAGCTGATCCCGCAGAACCGGATCGTTTCCGATAGTCGCAAGGTGGTTTACTACTATCGCCTGTCACCTGATGGTACGCGGATGATATTCGGCGGACGTGTCAGCCACGGAGAGACTGACCCGCGTGTCAGCGCCCCTTTGTTGCACGAGGAGATGGTACGCTTGTTCCCGCAACTCGCCGGTGTCCAGATCACGCACTCGTGGATGGGTTTCGTTGGGTACACCTTTGACACCCTTGCCCACACCGATAGCGAAGATGGGATCCACTACGCCATGGGCTATTGTGGCTCAGGTGTGTCGATGGCGAGTTACCTCGGCATGCGCACAGGCCAACGGGTGCTTGGTCTCAGAGAGGGCCAATCGCCTTATCAGCGTGTGAAGTTCCAGACCCGCCCGCTCTATAATGGAAATCCGTGGTTTCTTGCCGCGTCGGTCGCATATTACAAGTGGATGGACAAACGCGGTTGACAACGCCAGAAGGCGGACAATCCAGCGGGCAGAAGCAGGCTTACCCGCAATATGCTACAGGGGGATTAGGGCTTCAGCTGGGTCTGGCAGATCGGGAGTGATAGCGTCCTGGACACGACGCCTCGGCTGTCCAGATGGTTGCGGGACCACCTGGTCATCATCACCAGGCTGCTGTGGATGGTTCAGGAACAGCGTTCTGGCAGCAGCTCGTGATGCTGCTCCTGATCTGCGTGGCCCTCTTCTCGATCGCGATCTGGCGGTCAGGAACTCGATAAGGTGATAAAATCGATCACCCCCGCCCGGGCAGCCGCACTTCCGCGAGGAGGCCTCCGAACGAGGAACGCCGAAGAGCGAAAGCCCCCCATAAGCCTCGATGAGATCGCCGACGATAGCGAGACCCAGTCCCGTTCCTGGCCGGGTCTCGTCCAGCCTGCCGCCGCGGGCAAGCACCGTGTCGATCTGATCCTCTGGCACACCGGGGCCATCATCCTCGACCCGCAGAAGGACGGAATTGCCTTCTTGCCCACCGGTGATCCGCACTGTGCTGGTTGCCCAGATGGCTGCATTCTCCGCCAGATTGCCGAGGATTTCCGCGAGGTCCTGTTCGTCCATCCGGGCGGAAAGGCCGTCTTTGATGTCGATTTGCCATGACAGGGTCTGCCCCTGGGGCGAGCGGCGCAGCACGCCAATGACCCGCTCCACCACCGAACGGACCGACACAGCCGGAGCCGAACGTGCTCGCAGGCCGGTCCGCGCGCGCGCCAGTTCGCGCTCGATATGGCGCCGCATCCCGGCCGTGATGGTCTCGATCTCTTCGGCAAGTCCGACATCACCCCGGGCGCGCAGCTCCTCCGCATCGGCGCTCAGCACCGTCAGCGGCGTCTTCAGCCCGTGCGCCAGGTCGGAAGCCCTTGCCCGCGCACGCGCTATTGCCTTTTCCTGCTCATCGAGCAGGTGGTCCACCTCGGCGGCAAGCGGCAGGACCTCATCGGGAAAACCTGACCCCAGCCGGTCCACTTCACCTGAACGGACCCGCGCCAGACGCCGCCGTACGGCATCGAGCGGCCGCAGGCCAATGCTCACCTGCACCCATGCGGTAGCGATGAGAACGAGTGCGAGCAGGGCAAGCGACGGGAAAAGGTCGGCGGCGAAGGCAAGACCGGCAGCGTGGACCTCTGCCCGGTCAACAGCCACCACAGCGCGGACAATGCCCTTCCCGAGGCTTGCAGGCAAGACGATGCGCCGTTCTGATCCACCCCCATTGAACGGGTCCACCTTGAAGTATGGTTTTGACCCTGAAGGAGGACCACAATGGCCAACAAGCGACACAAGCCCGACGAGATCGTCACGAAGCTTCGGCAGGTTGAGGTTTTGCGCGGCCAAGGCATGGCGATGGCGGATGCCGTTCGCCAGATCGGCGTTTCCGAACTGACGTTCTACCGGT
>Ga0207866_1002426_pt1 | contig 13705 bp, 13 predicted proteins | sample HigsolmetaAR203D_FD_184835 | JGI IMG/M metagenome (GOLD analysis project Ga0207866, IMG submission 184835) | Ionic liquid and high solid enriched microbial communities from the Joint BioEnergy Institute, USA - AR20-3-D (SPAdes) (version 2) ...
AACTGACGAATGGCATTTTCCAGTCGATTTGCCCAGTCGACATTCGGTATCCTTTTAGTCATAGGTAGGGTACTCCTTTCTCTAAGATTTTTGGTCCAATCAGAAAATCCCCTACCTTTTTTCTTTTGGTCTAGCAAAATGCTTTACACAAACTTTTATCCATCATCTTGTTAAGAGAGAGGTACACAAAATTAACCTTATCTTAATAATGTCTCTCTTGAAAAACACCATGTAGACGTGATACGATGCTATCGATTTTCGATATCGAAATTCGATCATGAAGGGGAACATGATGGAAAATAAAGTGTTGCGTAAATGGCTCCTTGGTTTTATTCACATACACATTTTATATCATGCTAAAGAAAGAACCCATATTTGGTTCATGGCTGTTAGAAGAACTGAAGAAACACGGCTATCAGATGAGCGCGGGAACCTTGTATCCTTTACTGCACAAGATGGAGTTAGCGGGTCTATTAGAAAGAGAAGAAAAAACTGTGGAAGGGAAGATTAGAAAATATTACAGAACAACCGAAAAAGGAAATGAGGTACTTATGAAAGCGAAAGAAAAAGCTTATGCGCTATTTAAAGAAATAAAGGATTAACGCGCTTAAACTTGGTGAGTTTGTTACATGTGGTACAGTACGTCATAGCAGGATATTATATCATTAGGAGGAATAGGCGTTGAATCAAGAAATTAAGTTGCAACAGGAACAAAGAGGTTCTGTTTGGGAAGTGTTGAAAACAGCTACCCGGTTAGGATTGACTTCTTTCGGGGGGCCTATTGCTCATTTAGGATATTTTCGCGAGGAATATGTGAACCGGCGAAAATGGTTAGATGAAAAAACATATGCTGATTTGGTCGCGCTGTGTCAATTCTTACCGGGTCCGGCGAGCAGTCAGGTTGGAATGGGGATTGGATTTATGCGGGCTGGTTTTTGGGGCGCGATGGCCGCTTGGTTTGGATTTACCCTCCCTTCTGTCATTGCACTTGTCTTGTTTGCCTACTTTTTAAAAGGAACTTCCTTTAGTGAGGCTGGCTGGCTCCGTGGATTACTGGTTGTGGCAGTTGCTGTCGTCGCTCAAGCTGTGTGGGGCATGGCAAAAAACTTTGCATCCGATCGTCCACGTGCCACCATTGCCATCGCAGCAGCGATTTTGACGTTGATTATTCCGAGTGTCTTTAGTCAAGTAGGAATCATCATAGGTGCTGGAATCCTAGGATGGTTTTTGTTCCGAAGCACGCCAGATTCAAAACCAGTTCCGATTTCGATCTCGATGCATAAAAAGACAGCAAGTATCTTACTTATGTTATTTTTTGTTTTGTTAGGGGTACTTCCAATAATCCGACAGTTTACTGACTCGAATCTGATTGCGCTCTTTGATAGCTTCTATCGCTCTGGCGCCTTGGTATTCGGTGGAGGGCATGTTGTCCTTCCATTATTACAAACAGAAGTGGTTCCTACAGGTTGGCTAACAGCGGAACAATTTTTAGCCGGTTACGGAGCAGCACAAGCAGTGCCCGGACCGTTGTTTACATTCGCATCGTACTTAGGAATGGCTAGTTTCGGATGGGAAGGAGCTGTAGTGGCGACTCTTGCGATCTTTCTACCTTCTTTTCTGTTAATCCTTGGAGCCCTTCCTTTTTGGAATTGGCTTCGTCATCATCCTCGTTTTCAAGCAGCACTGTACGGCATCAATGCAGCTGTTGTGGGAATTTTACTCGCAGCACTATATCATCCTGTATGGACGAAAGCGATTAAAAGTCCGCTCGATTTTTGCCTTGCTTTAGCCGCGTTTGGCTTATTAACGGTCTGGAAGTTTCCGCCTTGGATTGTCGTTGTATTTTCCGCCGTCGCAGGAGTTTTTCTTTCCTTTATTTCATCATATATCCACTAGCAAAGTCGGGTTCACAGGAACTCGGCTTTTATTCTTTAGTTTAATAAAAGAGAAAAGGAGCGTACAGATTGGTCGTGTATAAGATGTGCGCCCCCTTATTTTTTAGGCTTTTATAATTTCGTTCCTGATAAGACCATTCTCCAAGCTTATTTTTATTTACTATCTGTTTAAACTGGAATTAGTTTTGTACAGTGTGAAAATTTAGCTAACGAGGAATATTAATGGAATAAAAACAAGGTAAGCAAACAGATTTTATTCAACGTAAAGATGTAGCTGCTACGTTAGCAATGCAAAAGTTGCTCGAAACCGTAATGGATTCTTGTTAGTCTAAGGGAAAGAGGAGGGAAGAGAGCGTACTTTTCTTCCAGTAATTAGGAGGGCTTGACCCTTTTCCCCCAACACTGCCATCGTATGAATTTCGCCAAGATCCACACCGGCCAAATGTCCCGGCTGATAGGTTTTCGCTTTCTGGCCATCTTCATACGTAACCGCTAAATACCAACCGTTATCGTAACAACATTCGATTTCTTTAATCGTTCCTTGAGGTAAATTTGAAGCATAGACGATAATCGGCTTTTCTCTCTTCCCGTTATGGATGCCCATCGATAAGGTAATTTTCCCATTTTCATGAATCGTGAAACCGTCTTTCGCCCATTTAGCGGTGACAGTTTTCAGTTGGTTAGATGAGGCAGAAGTAGAAGAACTCAGGAACACGTTTCCGTCTCCGCATACAAAGGAAGAGGACGAGTGGTTTCAACAAGCGATAGAGTATGATATGCTTAAGAACGACCTGCATGAGCCGAATGTTGAATAAGAAAATAAAAAAGAACCTGTAACGCTCTTTACCACACCGTTCAGATGGTTCTTGTCGACAAGCATTCATATTAATGACCCATGATGTTCACATCGCTGAGACGGCGGAAGAGGGAGCAATTAGTAAAATGTGTTTGGCAAACGGCAAGCACTGTAGACTTAAATCTGCAGTGCTTTTGTATTTGGTTTCTATTGAATTTATCGCTATGATAACGTAAGAATACGGAGCGGTTGTAATAATTTTACGATAAAAGTGAAATCGTCCCCAACAGTTACACTTGATTGAAATCCATAAATTCTGCAAATTTAGTTTATAAAATAAACATATCGTCCAAAGGCATAAATAGAGAGAGCGTACAAATATTTATTTGACGGAACCCATATGCCATATCGCTCGGAATCAACGAAAAAGAGATCAAAAAACAGTTTTTCCTAAACGATATGGAAGTTAATGGACTGATAAGGAAGGGACAAAAATGAGAAAAATCTCGTTTAAATTAGGACTATTATTTTTTCTATTTGTGTTAGGAATCGAAACGGTTTTGTTTGTGTCATTATATATTACGCTTGTTCATTCTAGAATTAATGAGGAATTTGAGCAGCTGTTGGCAAGAGGAAATAATCACCGCGATGTGTTAGAAAAAAATTACGACTCTTCTACGTTGGAACATGTCACCATGATGGAGTCGGAAGCGGTGACGGACGTTGTTATTACAGATGACAAGGGGAATATATTATATTTTTCGGATCATATTTTACCATTTGCCAAAAGAATAATAAAAAACGAAGTTAAAAACATTCCCCATGATGGTATGATTGTACAAAAAAATTGGCAAAAAGAGTCGCATATTTCAACAGTAAGCCCGATTCGGGTTGACGGCAAGATAAAAGGGTATGTCTATATGTTTCAAAATACAGCTTCCATTCAAAACATGATTTATAAGTTAAAGCATCATTTTATTATCGTTGGAATTCTTTCTGTATTTTTAACGATTATAACGATTGCTTTCTTATCAAGAGTGATTACGATTCCTCTCATTCGCATGAAACAGGCGACCGAAAAATTGAGCAAAGGTGATTTTTCTGTCCGTTTACAAGTAAAAGGAGAGGATGAATTAGCGCAATTAGGAAAATCTATTCAAACATTGGCAAGGGATTTAGAATACTTAAAAAAAGAAAGAAACGAATTTCTTGCCAGTATTTCTCATGAGCTTCGTACCCCTCTCACATATGTAAAAGGATATGCGGACATCGCCAGAAGACCAAACATTAAGGAAGAAGAGAGAGAGAAATATTTGACTATTATTTATGAAGAAGCAGAGCATATGCAAAAATTAGTAAAAGAACTTTTTGAATTAGCAAAAATGGATCAGCATTCCTTTCACATTCATCAGTCATCGACCAACTTATGTTCATTTTTAAGAAAAGTATACGAGAAAATGCACCCTGCTTTTCAGGCGAAAAACATGTCTCTTATATATCACTGTGATGGAAACATTACGGTCCATATAGACCAAAAACGTTTTGAGCAAGTGATGATGAATCTGTTAGATAATGCTTTAAAATATTCTGAGCAAGGTTCTACCGTCTCTATTGATGTAAGGACGGAGAAAAAGAACATCGTGATAATTGTTTCAGACGAAGGCAGAGGAATTCCTGAAGAGGATTTGCCGCATATTTTTGAACGGTTCTACCGGGTGGATAAATCAAGATCAAGAGCCAGCGGTGGAACGGGATTGGGCTTAGCGATAGCAAAAGAAATTATTGAAGCCCATGGAGGTTCTATTTATGCGGATAGTATCTACGGAAAAGGAACGAAAATGATGATTACATTACCGAAGGAATGAGGGAGCATGTATACGATATTACTTGTTGATGATGAAAAACGAATGTTAGATTTACTTGATCTTTATCTTTCGCCTAAAGGGTACCGTTGTGTAAAGTGTGAATCCGGTTTATCAGCAATACAGTACTTAGAAAATAACAAAGCGGATTTAGTGTTATTGGATATTATGATGCCGGAGGTGGATGGTTGGGAAACTTGTAAATGTATTAGAGAATTTTCCAATGTCCCTATTATTATGGTGACCGCAAGAGATCAAACATTGGATATCGTAAAAGGACTTAATATGGGAGCTGATGACTATATCACAAAACCATTTGACGAATCCGAACTGCTTGCCCGCATAGAGGCGGTTCTGCGCCGTTCAGCAGGGAAACAACCAAAAATTGAGTTTCAAGGTTTAGTGTGGGATGAAGCTCAACATAAGGTTCAATATAATAAACATGATCTTTTTCTGACACCTAAAGAGTTTGCCATATTGGGGCTTTTTCTGAAAAACCCAGGCAGAGTGTTTAGCAGAGAACAAATTATTCTATCACTATGGGGCTATAACGCAAATACAGAAGAGCGCACTATTGATTCTCATGTGAAAAATATTAGAGAAAAGCTGAGACAAGCTGGGTTTCCAATCGATCGATTTCTGCAAACTGTTTGGGGGGTGGGGTATAAATGGAAGGGATAAGATGGGAAGAGAATGAAAGAGCAAATGATTACACTACTCAACACATATGAAAATGCTGCTTACTTCATTAGTATCGTTATAAATATAATAATCAGTTTTTAGGACTTGTGCCAAGCGTTTTTTTAACCGCTGCCAATTTGGCTGTGTTCGGGTTTTAGAAAGGCACCTTTTTATCTTTTGCTGGGGAAGCCATCGGGGCCGTTGTCTCTTTTGTTTTATATCGTAAAAAAGGATTTAGGAAACTTTCTGAAACAAAGTTGTTTTCTCATCCGAAAGTCAGACGTTTGCTTGAAGCAAAAGGTTTAGAAGCCTTTTTTCTTGTTTTATCTTTGCGGCTTCTTCCTTTTGTTCCGTCAGGAGTCGTTACCTTTGTTAAAGCGATCGGAAAAACTTCCTTGCTTATCTTTATGATTGCCAGTTCAATAGGGAAAATACCTGCCTTACTTTTAGAAGCCTATTCGGTTTATCAATTGATGAATTGGACATGGAAAGGGAAGGGAATATTAACATTTTTGTCTGTTTCTTTATTTCTTTTTACTTGGAAGAAAATCAATCGAAAAAAGGATCAAACCAACAAAACTTAGAGAGTTTATGTTTATGAAGAGTGACAAATATCATATCCAAAGAAGCAAACTCCATAAATTCTGCAAATCTTTCTGCTATAAAATGTACGATCGCTATTTCATACACAAAAAGGGGTTATCAGCAATGAAAAAAATGACGAAAGTGATGATGATGATATCGGCTATTCTTCTTCTGAGCGCTTGTTCATCATCCAATGAAAAAGAACAGTCCTTTATTACGAGCAAAGAACAAGCAAAATCCAACACATCTGTTACAAATAATCCTTTCTTTAAAGAAAAGAAAGAAGGAAAGTTCGAACATTTACATGGAATTGGTTATGCAGGCAACCAAAATGCGATTTACTTTGCTACACATGAAGGTTTACTTGTTTACCAAAATAATCAATGGTATGAAACCACTTCCAATAAACATGATTATATGGGCTTTTCTGCAACAGACGATGGGTTTTATGCATCGGGACACCCAGAAGAAGGTTCATCTTTAGGAAATCCGCTTGGTCTTGTAAAAAGTCTTGATCATGGACAAACGTTGATGAACTTAGGGTTTTATAAAGAATCTGATTTTCATTATATGGCAGTAGGCTATAAAAGCCATACAATTTATGTCGTGAACCAAGAAGAAAACAAAAAGCTAGGACAAGGGTTATTTTACAGTAAAGACGACGGCAAAACGTGGTCGCCAAGTCAATTAAACGGCCTACCGCAAACTGCTGCAGGAACGATTGCTGCCCATCCAACGGAGGAAAATATGGTCGGAATTAGTACGACCGAAGGAATTTTCATTTCAAAAGATAATGGAAATACGTTTGAACGGTTTACTCGAAAAATCAATACAATGGCTTTTTTCTTCCAAGAAAAATCGATTTTATTTGCTGCTGTAGAAAACAATAAGCCTGTACTTATCAAACAATCATTCGATTCAAAGCAGGAGGAAGTTCTTTCTGTTCCTGCACTCGATGAAAAAGATCATATCATGTATATGGCTTCTAATCCGAAAAATGAAAAGGAAATGGTGATGGCCACCATGAATGGCGATATTTTCGTGACAACAAATAACGGTGAAAGCTGGACTCAAATAGCAGTAAAGGGGAAACTACTATAGGCTAATGACAAGGCGTGCGATTAGCATGTCTTTGTTATTTACCACTCCATATTTCTACAAAATCCACTGCTACAATATAGACATCAGATTAGAGGGGAAGGTGAGAGGAAGGATGTATTCATTTTTCAATCAAATAAGTAACCTTTTAAGTCAACCATTTCTAAATATTGCACATGATACAACCACTATCCCCATTTTATCAGCGTTTGTTCTTGGTATAGTAGGAGCGATGGCCCCGTGTCAACTCACCGCTAACTTAGGAGTAATCACGTTATACAGTAATCAGTCCTTGCAAAAAGGAATTGCGTGGAAAGAGTTGTTTCTTTATATTTTTGGTAAAATTATTGCCTTTTCCGGTTTGGGGATGATTGTCTGGCTTTTGGGGAATGAGATTCAAAGTACACTAACATTCTATTTTCCGTGGCTAAGAAAGCTGATCGGTCCCATTCTCATTCTTGTAGGTTTATACTTGTTAGGGCTTTTTAAAATGTATTGGAACCTAACCTTGTTCAAAATACCTGAGAGATTTTTAAAGAAAGGAAAAACAGGTTCTTTTTTAATGGGGTTCAGTTTTTCGTTAGCGTTTTGTCCAACGATGTTTGTGCTGTTTTTCGTGACTTTAATGCCTCTTGTGTATTCAACGTCTTATGGAGTGATATTGCCGGGCATCTTTGCCATCGGAACCTCTGTACCTGTTATTTTCTTCATCTTCATTCTATGGTACTTAGGATTTAGCGGTACTCTAATGAAAAAAGGAAAACAAGCAGGAAGGTTCGTTCAGAAGGCAGCTGGAATCGTGATAATCTTACTTGGCATATTAGACACCATCACTTATTGATTATAACGTTATGAAAAGGAGGAAAACGAATTACTATACCTGGAGGTTATGACATTAAAAGGCAAGCTGTCCCGGAAATTCAAGTGTTTTTTCGATATTTATTTCTATTTCTTCTTAAATTATTGGACTAACGCGCTCATTTGCCTCTTCCTATTCAGTTTTTGCTATGGCTGATTGGCAAACGCAATTGGATTCATTAAGAAGCTCAGCTGCATTTTATACCCATTACCCGTATAATGTATTTAAGGATAATCATTAATAATAAACGAGGTGATACTAGTGAATCACTGTGAAGATAACAATATGAACGCAAAAATGGTTCCGCGGACAGAACAAGAAATTGAAAGCATCATTAAGCGGTTGAAGCGGATTGAAGGGCAAGTGCGCGGTGTGCAAAAGATGGTAGAGGACAATCGTTATTGTATTGATATTTTGGTTCAAATTTCAGCGATTCATGCAGCTTTAAAAAAAGTAGGATTTAACTTGTTGGAACGTCATGCAAAACATTGCGTTTCTAAGGCGATCCGCGAAGGCCATGGAGAAGAATCGCTTCGGGAATTAATGGATGTCATTAAGCAATTCTCAAAGTAAAGGAGCGGAAAGCATGATGAGTGAGCAAAAGCTCATTACACTTAGGATAACAGGCATGACATGTGCAGCCTGTTCCAATCGGATTGAGAAAGTGTTGAACAAAATGGATGGAGTAGAAGCCAATGTCAATTTGGCAATGGAAAAAGCAACGATTAAATATGATCCATCGAAACAAAGTATAGCCGATATCCGAACGAAAATTGAGAATTTAGGGTATGGTGTTGCGACTGAAAAGGTGACGCTGGATATTGAGGGGATGACATGTGCGGCATGTGCGGCACGGATTGAAAAAGGGTTAAATCGTATGGAAGGCGTTACAAGTGCAGCTGTAAACTTGGCGACAAACAGTGCTGTTGTAGAATTCACTGAAGGCATTGCATCTGTCGAAGACATTTTAGAGAAAATCAAAAAGCTTGGGTACAAGGGGCAGATCCGAAACGAAGAACAAGAGCAGGCAGGCCGGAAAGAAGAACTGCTTAAGCAAAAACAACGGCAACTCGCCATTTCCATCATTTTATCACTGCCTTTGCTTTATACGATGATGGCTCATATGCCGTTTGATATAGGCTTACCAATGCCGCACCTATTGATGAATCCGTGGTTCCAGCTTCTTTTGGCTACACCCGTTCAGTTCTACATCGGAGGCCCTTTCTATGTAGGGGCGTACCGGGCATTGCGAAACAAAAGTGCGAACATGGATGTACTGGTGGCACTTGGAACATCAGCCGCTTACTTTTACAGCTTGTATGAAGCTTTGAAAACATTAGGAAATTCAGGGTATATGCCAAGTTTATATTTTGAAACGAGTGCCGTACTGATTACGCTTGTACTTGTCGGAAAATACTTTGAATCACTGGCGAAAGGGCGGACAACCGAAGCCGTCTCCAAACTGTTGAGCCTGCAGGCAAAAGAAGCTCTTGTCATCCGTAATGGGGAAGAAGTAAGAGTTCCGCTTGAGGAAGTGATGATAGGGGATATCCTTCTCGTTAAACCGGGCGAAAAAATTCCGGTAGACGGTACCGTCATCGCCGGAGTATCCTCTGTCGACGAATCGATGATTACCGGTGAATCGATTCCTGTTGATAAGAAGGAAGGCGACTCTGTTATCGGAGCAACCATTAATAAGAATGGTGTACTAACTATTCGGGCAGAGAAGGTAGGGAAAGATACAGCACTTGCCAATATCATTAAAATCGTCGAAGAGGCTCAAGGCTCGAAAGCGCCGATTCAGCGTATGGCTGATATCATTTCGGGTATTTTCGTACCGATTGTCGTAGGCATTGCTGTTGTTGCGTTCATGATATGGTACATCTTTGTTGCTCCGGGGGACTTGCCAAAGGCGCTTGAGGTGGCTATCGCGGTTCTCGTCATTGCATGTCCTTGCGCGCTCGGTCTGGCGACACCGACATCGATTATGGTCGGTACAGGCAAAGGGGCAGAAAAAGGGATCCTCTTTAAAGGAGGTGAGTACCTGGAGGGAACACATAAAGTTAATGCCGTGCTTCTGGATAAAACAGGAACAGTGACAAAAGGAAAACCGGAAGTAACAGATGTGCTTAAGTTCCGAGAAGACATGCTCGATTATGCCGTTTCCGCCGAGAGTGCTTCGGAACATCCGCTGGCTCATGCGATTGTCGAATATGGAAAGAAACAAGCGATTTTGGTTAAGCCGTTGGAGCATTTCTCCGCCATTACTGGTCACGGAATTGAAGCAGTCATTGATGGCAAAAATGTCCTTGTTGGAACACGAAAGCTGATGAAGGAACGCTCTGTAGAGCTTTCCATGCATGAAGATAAAATGGCAGAGCTTGAAAAGCAGGGGAAAACCGCTATGCTTGTTGCCATTGATGGGCAGCTTGCCGGCATCATTGCTGTCGCTGATACGGTAAAAGAAAGCTCAAAAGAAGCGATTCAAACATTAAAACAAATGGGCATCGAAGTGTACATGGTAACGGGAGACAACAAACGGACAGCAGAAGCCATTGCTAAGCAAGTGAATGTAGATCGCGTCTATGCAGAAGTGCTTCCTGAAGAAAAAGCGAATATTGTCGAAGAGCTGCAAAAACAAGGGAAGCGGGTGGCGATGGTCGGTGATGGAATTAATGACGCTCCGGCTTTGGCAAAAGCGGATATTGGTATGGCCATCGGCACAGGAGCGGATGTTGCTATCGAAACGGCCGATGTTACCTTGGTCGGTGGAGATTTAGCCCATATCCCGAAAGCGATTGAGTTAAGCCGCAAAACAATGAAAAACATTCGGCAAAACCTGTTCTGGGCTTTGTTCTATAATACGATTGGTATTCCGGTAGCCGCCGCTGGATTATTGGAACCTTGGGTTGCCGGAGCGGCCATGGCATTCAGTTCCGTATCAGTTGTGACAAACGCGCTTCGTTTGAAACGCGTGAAAATATAAAAATATAATTTAAGGAGGAATTGATAATGACTATTACATTACATGTACAAGGCATGACTTGCGGACACTGCAAAGCGGCAGTGACGAATGCCCTTAAAGAACTGGATGGGGTAAAACGTGTAGAAGTGCATCTGCAGGAAGGTACTGTCGATGTAGATTATGATGAAACAAAAGTAAATGTAGAAAAACTTAAAGAAGCGATTGAAGAGCAAGGATACGATGTCAAGTAATAGTAAAAAAACATACTAACATTAGTAGTACAGACCTAGGCCAAGGTTTGTGCTACTATTTTTTTATAGTAGAAGTGAAGGAAGGTCGAACAGCTCCTGGGACCAAATAGAGTCCGTATTAAAAACAGACCAACTTCACACCCTTATTTGAATGTAAGCGCCAAATATCCCACACCTTCTAACCATTTTGATGTTTTGTGATAATGAGATCAACATCAAAAGTTAGGAGGTTTTTATTTTTATGTCCCCAGATGAACGAAAACAATTGTGGCAACAACGAATTGAATCTTATCGATCTAGTGGAGAGTCAAGTGTAAAAGCTTGGTGCAAACAAAATCAAGTAGGTCACCAAAGTATGTATAAATGGATGAAAAGACTAGAGTTAGAGACAACTGAAACTTCACGGACTTCCCCTCAATGGCTAACTGTTGAAGTATCCCATCCGTTGGATGAAAAAAACTCCCCGCTCATCGTTAACATTGGGGAATTTTCCATCGAAGTAAAAGAAGGTTTCAATCCACTCCTTTTCAACGAAGTGGTTCAGGTGCTGAAAACACATGTTAAGTAAAACACCCATTCAACATGTTTATTTAGCAGCGGGGGCAACGGATTTACGCAAGTCGATTGATGGATTAGCAGCCATTATTCAAATGAGCTTTCAGTTAAATCCTTTCTCTTCTAATCTCTTTGTTTTCTGTAATCGGAAACGAGATAAATTGAAAATTCTCCATTGGGATCACAATGGGTTTTGGTTGTACTATCGTCGTTTAGAGAAAGGGGTCTTTCAATGGCCTGATGAAAGAACTCCCGGCCCTTTGTGCATCACTCCCCGCCAATTCAGTTGGTTGCTCGATGGTCTTTCATTTGAACAAAAACAAGCACATGAACAAGTATCAGCTAAAATCATGGTTTAAAAGGAATTTGACATTGACCTGTCAATTCCTTTCCTTTATTCTTTAACTTATGAACAAACACAAACAAACCAATGAATCAACAATTGAAGAACTGCAAGCGAGAAATGCGGAACTCAAAAAACAAAATGAAGCCTTACAGGCTAAAATCAAATGGTTGGAAGAACAATTCCGCCTTAGCCAACATAAAAAATTTGGGGCTTCCAGTGAAAAAACGAATCCGGATCAACTCGAACTTCCTCTTTTTAATGAAGCTGAAATCACAGCGGATGCCAAAGTGGAAGAACCTACACTTGAAACCATTACTTATAAACGGAAGAAGTCTGTAGGACAACGCGATGCGAAACTAGAGAACTTGCCGACGGAAACGATTCACTATCGTTTAGCCGAAGAAGAGCAGGTTTGTTTGTGTTGCGGTGGAACCGTACACGAAATGAGTACGGAAATACGAAGAGAAATCAAGATTATTCCTGCTCAAGTAAAAGTCGTTGAGCATGTTCAACATATTTACAGTTGCCGTCAATGTGAACGGGAAGGAATCGAGACACCGATTGTCACAGCCAAAATGCCAACACCAATTTACCCAAAAAGTTTGGCATCTGCATCGGCTATGGCCTATATCATGAACCAAAAATACGTGGGAGGAATGCCTCTTTATCGTCAAGAAAAGCAATTGGAACGATTCGGTGTGTATTTATCACGCCAAACGCTCGCCAACTGGATGATTTATGGTGCAACCAATTGGCTTTCCATTCTATATAAACGGATGCATGAGCTATTACTCGAAAACGATATTCTACATGCGGATGAAACTACACTTCAAGTTCTAGCAGAACCTGGACGAAAAGCGGATTCGAAGTCTTATATGTGGATGTATCGAACAGGACGAGACGTACCGCCAATCATCTTATATGATTATCAAACGACTCGTCACAGTAAACATCCGAAGGCTTTTCTAAAAGGATTTAAGGGATATCTGCATGTAGATGGATATGCAGGATATCATGAATTAAAGGATGTCGAACTGGTAGGGTGTTGGGCACATGCAAGGCGAAAATTCGATGAAGCACTGAAGGCATTACCAGCCAATGTGGATAAAACATCATCAACCGCTGCAGAAGGAATTCAATTCTGTAATCAATTATTCCAGATTGAAAGACAAATCAGTGAAAAATTTGAGAACTGTACTCCCGAACAGCGCAAAGAATACCGTCTTGAACACAGTAAACCTGTGTTAGACGCTTTTTTGGCATGGCTAAAAACAAAACGCCCTCAAGTTCCCCCAAAAAGCAAATTGGGAGAGGCAATTACATATTGTATAAATCAATGGAGTAAGCTCATAGTGTTTTTAGAAGATGGTCGACTTGAAATCGATAATAATCGTGCGGAACGATCGATTAAACCATTCGTGATGGGCCGGAAGGCATGGCTATTTGCACAATCGATGAAAGGTGCATCAGCCAGCGCTATTATTTATAGCATTGTCGAAACAGCTAAAGAGAATCAATTAAATCCATTGAACTACTTAACCTATCTTTTCGAACAATTACCATTGATAGATCACAATGATGTAGAAGCCATCGATCAACTCCTTCCTTGGTCGAAGACAATTCCAGAAGAATGTCGCGTACCAAATAAAACTAAATAGAGCATATAATAAGAGGCTGGGACAAAACCCCATGGAAACAGCCCATGAAATTTTGGAATGAAATTTCATGGGCTGTTCTTCATTTTTTCAATAAAAATAAGGACCTCTTCTGTTAAAATTAAGTTACCACACCAAACTAACAGAAAGAAGGGTC
>Ga0207866_1002427_pt1 | contig 13705 bp, 22 predicted proteins | sample HigsolmetaAR203D_FD_184835 | JGI IMG/M metagenome (GOLD analysis project Ga0207866, IMG submission 184835) | Ionic liquid and high solid enriched microbial communities from the Joint BioEnergy Institute, USA - AR20-3-D (SPAdes) (version 2) ...
CAAATTTGTCCAATGTACTGATGAGAAAAACCATTTGATGTTAATGTAATAAGTAAATTATTAATTTCCATTTCTAATTGTTGTCGATTTTGTTGTGCTTGCTCCATATATTCGACTTTTTCCATTTCATCACGTGAACAACTTCCAGAATGATACCCCATATTATCTAATGCACGACCAACAGCAGATTCTTCTGCATTTTCTACCCATGCGTTTTTGTCTGCTCCATAGCCACCTGCTATTGATAATGAATGACCTATACTATCAGCCTTTGTTAAGATTCCAATAGTGGCCATGATAATACCTGCATTTTGAGGTGTTGCTTTAGAAGCTAATTCTGTAACTTTTTCAATTATATCTGGAGTTAATTCATCAAAGACTTTCTTATCTTTCCAAATTAATGCCCCCATTAAAACATAGTTATACGATTGAGATGAATCTGATAATTCAATAGGATAGATTAAACTATTTGGATAATCATTTCTTAAGCGCTCTTTACGCTGCTTTACTTTTTCATAATTTGACAAATCAAGATCTTTTTTACGTGACATATTCTTCACTTCCTTTTATTTTTTGAAAAGCATTTCATGATAGCGGTTTGAAATCATCCAAAACAAACATATCTATATAGTTATACCTATTTTTATCGGCATATAAATCAAAAGATCTTCTCTCATAATCTACATTAAAAGCAAAGCCTACATATTTATCATTATGAACAATCTGACCTTCTTTAATATCGTTTTCTAAACGATATGATTTTAAAAGAATTGCAAGTAGTATTTGATCCCGCCAAGAACTATTCCATGAAGAATACAATTTTTGCATTTCTTCCAACTTATCATCGATTATATAAGAGCCTGATTTTTCATTTGAAGTTAAATATTGAATAATCGTACTAACTGAAATATGATTATTTCTTAACTTTTCTGCCCATTTAATAATAGGAACTTGTTTCTCTAAAATAACAGGTGGATTAATATACATGATTGATCTCTCCTTTTATGGATTTTTCTGCCTTTTGACACTCCCCATGACTAAAGTCAAGGGATTCTTGGGAACTCCTGTCCATTGACAGGATATTAACCAAGCTCACCCCGTCTGCCCGACGGTGAAAAGTCTCATACCTTCTTGCAAAATATTTACTGCTGCGTTTACGTCTCGGTCATGGTGTGTTCCACAATGTCGAAAAAAACATGAAATATGGAAAACTAATTGAAGAAGGAATGAGACTAGTTATAGAAAAATATGAATCAGAGAGGGAGTAATCCCTCTTTTTTATAGCTCGCTTTCATCCCATCCCTAAAGGAATGGGTCTTCTCGCTCGCTTTTTATAATCATGAAGTTTTTCTTTAATTGCGTCATAAGAAATGACAAATAAATCTGATGTTTGTCGAATAAATAAATCCAGTTGTACTGGATCATGAATCGTTGCCAGAATAGGTATAACTTTTTCTAGTCTTGTTGATTGATAGTCATTAATCTTTGAATAATGATACATAATTTCATCTTGAGTTTCTTTAAAGATTTTGTGAATTTTCCATTGTTCTACTGGCTGCATATACTTTTCAATAAACTCAGACAGCTTATTATTAAAATAGCCAAATTCATAACATAAATCATCAGGGTCTAAACCAAAAGGCAATGGAATGACAAATGTTTTAATACCTTCTTGGGTTAACATCTGAGAATTTCTTTCACAAGCAATAATTCCCGCTTCATCTGCATCTGTCATAATAATGACATTTTCAGCACCACAACGTTTGAGCAACTGAATTTGAGACTTTGTTAAAGCTGTTCCCATAGTGGAAACAGTATGATGAGCACCACTTCTATGCATGCTAATAACATCTGTATATCCCTCTACTATGACAGCCGACTTCCATTCACGTATATACTCTTTTGCTAAATGGATACCATATAAATGATTACCTTTATTAAAATCTTTTTGATCTAAATACTTCACAATTGTTGGTTTGCCTTTTTTTATTAGCCTTTTATTGATTTCTTCTAACATCTTTTGCGAAAAAGGAACACGTCCGGAAAAGCTAACAATTTGACCATTAAGATCAAATATCGGAAATGTAATGCGATTCAATGTGTGCTTAAATAAAGGATGATCTACATCTTCTCCAAAGCCTAATTGCCATATATCAATTTCCAAATTCGTAATTCCTCTATTGGCCAAATAAGATAATGCTTTTTCATTTGTTTTTAATTTTTCTTTAAGATAATGATTTACTTTAAAACATAGTTCCTTCCATTGCTGTTCTTGCTGATATTTTTGTTGTTCTTCTGGATTAAGCGGCGGCAATGGAGTATTCGTTTGCTGTGCAAGAAACTCTATAGCTTCATTAAAACTAAAATTATGAATACCTCGAATAAAACTAATGACATCTGAGGATTTTACTTTACTGTGATAAGCAGAGCCGGCCCCGCACGCATGACAATAAAATGTATTTGTTTCTGGCTTAATTTGCATACTTGGCTTTTTATCATCATGAAACGGACAAATAGCTAAATAATTTACACCCATCTTTACTACTTTGGTATATAAGGATGCAATCTCCACTAAATTTGCTTTCTGTTTAATCTCTTGAATAAATTCATTCGGATAATATCTCGACAAGACATGACCTCCTCTCACAAAAAACTTTCCACAAAACCCGCCGTCAGGCGGGCATGGAATCATTTTTCTAATCCTAATACATAATCAAATACTTCATTAATGTTTCTTATATGAGCTTCATGAAATTCTCTGCGCTTCAACGCTAATGCATGATTCGGTAAGCTTAACCAATTATCCAGTTCAAAAATTAAGTTCTGTTGCATATTTCTAAGACGATTTCTGTCTAATTTCGTATGATTCTCTTGGTTTGTATGTTGTTTTCTTAATTCATTATTTTCCTCTCGCAACATTTTATTTTCTTCCAGAAGACGATTTCGATCATCTATCAACTGTTGAATTAAATTTTTATTTTGCACCGTAGATAACTGCTGCGAAAGATCTTTTAAATAAATAATATTCTGTTGAATGGTTTCATTCATGACAGATAAAACTTCCCGATCTTCTTTCGTTAACAACTGTTCTGGTGTTGCAACATTCTTTGTGTCTTCCAAAAACTTTTCAATTTGCTCATCTAATGTTAATTCATGCACAATTTTCGGTTCTTCTTGATTTAAATTTGGAAAATCAGGAATATCCTCGGTATAAGCGATTTCTTGTTGAGTTCCCTTTTCTTCTGTTTTATCTAATGTTTTCGCCTTTTCAGTTTTATCTTGTTTTTCTTCTTGTTTTTGAATATTATCTTTTGGTTTTTCAACTGTTTCTAATGTCTTTTCTATATTTGTACTTTTGCCTTTACTTTTATCTTTATTTTGTAGTTTTTCATTTAAGATTTTTTTAAACTCATCTAAGTCTTTCAAATTAAATTCAGTTTTAGGTTGCAATGCATATAATTTGCGATTATATTTTCCTGTTTCGGGCAACAATCTTAAATGTTTTTGCCGAACTAATTTCTTCAAATGATAATCAATCGTTGGAGCAGAAACATTAAAATGTTTTGCTAAATCTTGAGTTGCAGCTTCAAACACTTTATTATCTGATTGTTGTATTTGCTCTTTTATATATTCTAATAGATCTTCAGACTTCATTTTGTAGGCATAAGCGGGCATCTTATTATCTCCCTCCACGTCAGCTTCCTCTAATCCAGTATTATCTTTGTTTTTTCTTATTATACAACATAAAACTCAAAGAATCATTTATTTTAAAGACTTATTTCTTGAAATTCTAATAAGTCTTTTGGTAATTCATTTACAAAACGTGAGGGAAAATAAACCTGTACACCTTTTCCATTCATTCTTGATCTTTCAGTTGCATATGTAATGAATAATCTTTCTTCTGCTCTTGTAATTGCCACATATGCTAAACGCCTTTCTTCTTGTATATCTTCAAGTGTTTGACTTCTCCAAGAAGGAAAGATTTGTTCGTTAAAGCCAACAATAAATACAACTGGAAACTCTAAACCTTTACTGGCATGCATTGTTAACATTCGAACTGCATTTTCTTCTGTTTTAGTCTCCTCTTGATAATCAGAAACAAGCGACATTTCTTGTAAAAATTCATCTAATGTTTTTTCAGTATTTTCCTGTTCGTAATGTGCGACCAGTTTAACAAACTCCCCTAAATTTTCAACACGTTCAATATCATTCTTATCTTTATTTGCTCGATCTTGATATAGCTTCATTAAACCGGTATAATCCAAAACATATTGAACGTATCGTGATAAAGGAATGTCTTTTTCTAGCATGCTTTCAAGGTGATCTAGCATAGAAAGAAAAGTCTGGATTTTCCCTGCAATATTTTTCTTAATAGTTGGAATATCTTCACATGTTTTCAAGGAGCGATAAATACTAACACGATGCTCATTTGCATAGGCTTCGATTGCATCTATTGTTGTATTCCCTATACCTCTACTAGGCTTATTTAAGATTCGAATCATAGCTGAATCATCTTTGCGATTTGAGATAACTCTCAGATAAGAAATAAGATCTTTAATTTCTTCTCGATCAAAATAAGAATTGACACCAACTACTTTAAACGGGATAAAGTTATGAACGAATAATTGTTCAAATGGGGCAGATTGATAACCTGCACGATATAAAATCGCAATATCTTTATATTTATATTGGCCGCTTGCTACTAATTCCTTAATCATAGCTCCAACATATGCCGCTTCTGTGTATTCATTTGTTGTTTGAACCAGTCTTATTTTTTCTCCAACATCTTTATTTGTTCTTAGTTTTTTATCATAAGGGCTTGGATTATGTTGAATTAAATAGTTTCCTGCATTTACAACAGTCTGAGTAGAACGATAATTTTGTTCAAGTTTAATAATTTTACATGGTGAAAAATGTTTTTCAAAGTTTAATATAATACTTATATCTGAACCTCTAAATTTGTATATAGATTGATCATGATCCCCAACCACAAAAATATTATAGTGTGGTTTTGCCAAATTTTTTAATAATTCAAACTGAGCAATATTTGTATCTTGAAATTCATCTGCGGATATATATTTAAATTTATTTTGCCAATATTCAGCGGCATCTGGATGTTCTTCTAAAAGCTGTACAGTATTCATAATTAAATCACCGAAATCCATCGCATTGGATTCTTTCAGAATCCGTTGATAATGAGCATATACTTGAGCCATAATTTCATTGGTTGTACCTTCTGCATTGTTATATAAGCAGTATTCAGGTGTCCATAGTTTATTCTTTGCATCATCAATATAATATTTGGCCAAACCAACATGATATCTTTCACTAATATTCATAAATTTATATATACGTTTGATTAACTCTAAACTATCATATGAATCATAAATGGCAAAATTACAACGACCTTGATCGTTTCGTTCAAAGCCTAATAAATAAGCATGTTTTCGTAAAATACGAACACACAAGCTATGAAATGTACCCATCCACACTTGTTCAGTTGTCTCTTCTCCAACTACATTTGCTAAACGCTCTTTCATTTCACGTGCCGCTTTGTTTGTGAATGTTGCACAAAAGATGCTTCCTGGCTTAATGCCGTTTGCTAACATATTTGCAATTCGTGTCGTTAAAGTTTTGGTATTGTGATTTACGATACCATTTGCAACAAATGAATGAGTTTCAGGGACAGTAAAATCATAAACAATTGCCTCTGATTGAGAAATTTCTTCAACTTTTTCAAATAAGAGATTCTCGGAAATATTATTGAGAAATTTAATATTATGATCTGCTGATTGTGCATAACTAATAATTTGTTTGAGTTTATTGGCTGAAGGATTACGTTTACCCAACAAATAATCTTTAATTGAACCTATACCATCTATAGATTGTTTATGGCCATCCCAGAAAGACTGACCAACAAAATGATCTCTTCTAACATCTTTTAATCTTTGAGCCTGATAAGGATAAATCTCTGCATTTGTATTAGATGGTTTTAGGCAAGCTTTTTCTAATTTTCGTTTGAACTCTTCATTGTATAAATATCCTATCTCTTGTTTAAAAACTCTTAGAGACAGCCCTGAAATGTGAAGTCTGTAATATGGTTCTTCATATCCAGGAATATATCTTTCAGACCAAGATGATCTAATGCCAAAATTCAATAGAACAACTTGTAACTGTTTAATTAAAGTTTTTGAAGCAAACGTAATTTCAATATTATTATCATTCATTGTTGATTCTGTATCAAACAAAGCTTGCAAGAAAGCAACCACTACTTCTTTTGAAGATTGCAAGATAGACCAAGGTATTTCTTTATATCTTGCTGATACTGGCTTAACACCTTTATTTACTAAATCTTTTTTTACATATTCATTACTAAAATAATGATCAAGTGTTGATTTATTTTCATGACTATAAGTTTTAATATTATCAACTGAATATTCATTAAACAAAATATCTTTATAGACCTCTATTAAAGTCTTATCTGTATTTGAAAAATAAACTCCATATCCTCTTTGGGTCTCTAATCTTCCATCAGCTACAAGAAGACCCATCAAATAAGCAACATTTTTATTTACAACGTTTGTTTTACTCCAAATATTATTGTTCTTAGATAAAGCAATATATTCATCCCCATTAAAATCCTTTAATTTCTTAAAAACAAGATTTCCATCTTTATTTAATACAAGAAGAGGATGTTCTGGAGTACCTTCTATTTCATATCCACTAGTGGTTATAATTTTAATCGTTTTGCTATGACCCATATTAAACCAATGACTTGTTTTCTTAATATGTCTTTTGCCATTTGTATCATAACTTATAATTACAGTTTCACATTTATCATCATTATCAACTGGATAATGATTAGGAATATCTTTAATCTTTAATAAGCCTTTATCTGTATAAATTAAAGAATCACCTGTAATACATTTCCCACTTCCGGCACCTGCAATAACTAATACACGACCATCAATGGTCATTGCTGCTTCCCGCTGCTGCTCATTCAATTCAGCCAACATCTGAGCTACTCGAAAGACATTAGGGGCTTGTGAATTTACTTGCACTAATTAACCCTCCTTATTTTTAAAATTAGACAATTTTCTGTTTCTGGATTCAATCGAATTTTTTCTTCAGCATCTTTTATACTATCTGCATTTATCTCTGTTCGAAAAATCCCTCGTACTGAAGGTATTTCATACACCACTTCAAATTTCATAAAATTCCCCCTTCGCATTATATGTCTACTGTACATTTTCCTCGTAGTGCGTATTAATCAACATCTTCCCATCCACCATCTAATTGTTCTTCTCGCCACTGTTCATATTCTGCTTGTATTTCTTCATCTGTCAGATCATCATCAAATTCAACAATTTCTTCTCTTTTGCAACCAACCAAGTTCATAGATACAGTAAATCTAACTTTTCTCATGTTTTTATTCCTTCCTTCAAGGATAATTTTTTATCGTTCATAAAACGTACCCTCTTTCTATTACGCATTATGTGTCAATTGCGATATCTTCGTACTATGCATCAAACAATTCATGAGACAAAATATCTATATCACAAGATACATTAGCAAGTATCGCAGGATCAGTAACATCGGAATCAATAGTCACACAGCCAATCCTCTCTGGAAAAAAATCATCGTCATCGTAAAAAAGCTCAATATAACAATAATTTAAATCACGATCTACGACAGCGACATTAAAAATAAATTCCTTATCGGACATAAGCTTGGCAAGAACATAAGTAACAACATCTACACCAGATTCAAAAATTTCAGAAGGGGAAACAGACATACTAATATACCTAGACATACCGAATCCTCCTTAGTGATAAAATGTTGTTTAAATTACAAAAAATCGTTTAAAACTAAATAGTTTCTTTGTAATGTGTACTACTTTTCCCATCTAAGATCATCTTTCGTAAATTCTTCGATTTCCTTTTTCAATGGATTGTCGTTATCCAAAGTAAAGTGAATATTTAATAAAAAATTCCTGTATTCAATCCATTTTCTTTCAAACAAGTTACATTCAGACTTCTTCAATTCATACATTTTCTTATACCAAGATTCTTTAGCCATTTTTCTCGCTCCCTTGCTTCACATTTTATGTCTACTGTTTATTGTATATTATGTATCCACTGTGAAACATCATTATTTTTAAAGCATTTTAACTATCTTAAAATCAACTTCATTTTTGTTGTACATTTTATGAGCAATAACATAATCAATAAAAAGCTCTATCATATAATTTAAGTCGCCGCTACCATAAAATTTTCCGTTTAAATAACATTTGTAGTATTCTCGATTAATTGGCTCATATGAAGATTCAGCACCACAACTACAGATTGAATAATCACCATAAGTTTCTTTTCCGCATTCAGTACATTTAAATTTCTTTGGTACTGTATTCACTTTTTTTACTTCCTTTCTGTCACTTATTGAACATTTTCTTTGAAATGTGCATCAATTAATAATCATTGTTCATACAGTCTTTACACCAATACAAATTACCGTTTTTGCCGTATAACCCACTTGTATCTACCTTTTTCTTACACTCACAACATAACTTCAACTTTTTTCTTAAACGTTTTTTCATCATTTCCACTCCTTGCATTTTGTGTCACAGTCGTAGTCTGCATAATCAAACCCCATTGGATTTTTGCACTTTGGACAAGGGAAAGTTAATACTGGCATTTTTATTCTCCTTTCTTATTACACATTATGTTCATACTACGCAACATCAATTTTTTCCAAAATCAGATATTCCACTGTTGTATCCCATTCGTCATATTCGTAACTGCATTTATACCAAACTTCAATCATATACTCTACGAGCAAATTATCTTTAATTAAATCTTTGTTTCGCACAATCGGTTTAGAAAGATGGGTACAATCTTCTTCTTTTGCTAATCCGTTTTTACGGTAATTTCTTAAAGTTTTCTTAAATTCTTTTAAAGCTTTATCCAAAGAAGAAAAGAATTTTTCTTCATGTATAGGGAAGCCCATCATATCTTGTTTCTTTATGCGGTAAATTTCCATAGTATTTCCTCCCTTTGTTTAATGCACAGTATATATCAATTGCATAATATTCCTCGGAATGCGACATCAAACAATAGCCATAACCACATATCCTTCTTGTTGAGCAAAGTTTGTTATATATGTGACTTTTCTTTCAACAATTCTACCTGTGTACATGTTTGTTTCTGGGTCAAACTCTTTCAGAACTAATATATCTCCCACTCGGAAATCTCTGTCATTTTTTCGAATTTCAAATGTTTTAATTCGCTTTACTAAAGGCTCGAAATATTGTGGCAATACCTTTAATTCATGACACCTTAAAATTGAATAATTACCATTAACTACATCATCTATTGTTAATGTCAATTTTGTTAAAAATGCATTTCTTAAATCGTTTAAATCTGTATCTAGCGTAATCTCTGTACTTTTACCTTGATAATGAAACAACACTCTTTCGCCACGTTTTAAGGCTTCTTGAGCCTTTTCTCTAGTGATGAAATCCATAATCTATTTCCCTCTCCATGTTTCATTCTGATGATTTACAAAGAACTGTCATTAAAACAACGCTTCCTTATAAAACTTTCAAAGGTGCACTTTCAATAATTCGTATTGCATCATTTACTGATAGATTGACTCGAGCTATATCAATCGATGCTTCGGCTTTTTTCCCTCCAGCATTAAATAACACAATACTAGTATTTGAATGATTAGCTAAAGTTGCATGACTATCACCAAAAAAATTGGAATTATCATTTACAGCATTAATCAGTTCTGATTTAATAAACTCCCGAAATTCTTCAAATTTAATTAGCTCTTTTAACATAGATTTAGCAGTGCTATGAGTTGATTGAAACTCAATATAAATGCGAGACAATCCTTGATAAGGATTTACTACTCCCCGATCAAGCAATCGAATTTCAATAGGCAAGTTAATAAGCATATTAATAGACTCCTCCTTTAATTATTTAAAAGACCTCAATCTTCTTTTAGCCGTTTTACTTTAAATCTCCGTATCAATCAATTTTTGTCTTTCTTTTTCAGTAATATCGTCTGGAAGAGCTACAAAGCCTCCCATATCATTAAATAACTTTTGTTCATTTTCATCAAATATAATAACTATCGGGGTTTGAGCCGAATCATAAATTTTTCCATTGATTAATACTTTCATGTTATATTCCTCCTCTATTTAAGCAAAATAAAGATAATTTCTTGTTAATATATATCAGGTAATTGCAACAAGATTTCTGTTTTTTCTCTTATTTGGGATATTTTATCAATGTCATGTTCTACTTCTGGAAGGATTTGACCAGAAGCATCACTATAAATCGTGCGCATTTCATCAAAAAAGTTTTGAACAGCACTATTAATGGCATCTTGTAGTTTTAATTGAGCATCTGTTGGCTCACCTTCTGAAATGTATCCTAATTCATTTTGTGATTTTGCCCATTTAGACATATAATCAACCCCCAAAATTTTTATAAAATAGATTTCCTAGTTCAATTTTCTTTTTTATATAATCCATTACTTCTTCAAAAGTTACCTGTTCGGTTAATACAGGATGCATATAATTTTTCCATCCTTCCTCCAATGAACAATTAAAAAGGCTACACTGAGAAATTAAAATATCGGCAACTTTAGGAATATTGATTTCAAATTCATTCATTTTTAAAATTCTCCTTTCTCAATAAAAAACTGATATTTTATCTATACATGTACTGTTTAAATACAAAGTAACATATCCCTATTTTATCTTAAGAGTTTCCCTGCTTTATGTTCTTCTTCAGTAGCAATATCATCAAAAAATTGTTCTTCTAGTGCATCATCCGAATCAGATAAAATATATGCCTCTAATTCACTTCTAAGACGTTGTGAATCCCAATATTTCATTGCTGCCAAAACACGTTTTTGAATAGATGTTGCATTCACTTTTGACATTTTAATCATCCTTTCAAATTAGTTTTATTGTTTAGTGTGTTTTTTCAAATTTAAATTTCCTGCATTTCTGCTAGCCAATTTTCTAAATCTTCCCGTTTAAATGAACCAGTAAAATAATTCTGATGTTCTATGTATGAATGAACCACATAAAAGTGGTCCATTATTCATTTTTAGCTTCATTAAATTGATGACGTAAAGCATTTTTTGTTTCTTCGATAACTTGATATTCATGATACAAATCACGAACACCATTTCCAGCTACTTGATTTAAGTATCGTCTTTCCGCACTTGCATACTTTTCTAATGCTTTTTCAAATACTTCTTGCATTTTATCTACATTTGGCATAAATTATACCCACCTTTTCTAAAAATTCTTTAACTTTATTAAGATCTAAAGTAATTTGAAGATAATTGTTGAATAGTAAATGACATATTACATCACCTCCTTTTAACTTATAGTATTAAATCTTTCTTCTTTGTGCTTGTGAAATTAAAACAGGATGTAATTGCAATAATTGTTGATAAAGCTGTTCAAACGTTTGGCGAATATCCCATTGTGCTTCTGAACTAGTACGTAAATTAATCAAATGATAAGCTTCCCATAAATCAAAATTTGCTACTACACGACGATGATAAGCATTAATGACAACGTAATCCGCTAATTCAGGATAATCTGAATCTAAAATAGCTTCATATACTTCTTGAGACAACACAGCAATTTCTTCTACAAGATGACTTAATCCAGCTTCTCGAATCCTTGGTGGAATCGTAATACCGAAATATGGTGTTGGCCGATTCCAAGTAAAGTATGTTTTACGATTATGACGAAGCAATTGATGCCAATTTGCTTCAGAAATTAAAAACTCTACTGTATACTTTACTTGGTGAAATTCATCTGGTGGTGTGTCAAAATGCTTCATATTATGCAATAATTCTCTCGCAATATTTTCTTTTTCTTCTTTCTGGGTTTTTATAGCTGCTTGATATGCTTGACGATAAGATTCATTTCCATATTTTAATCTCCATAAAGCATATATTTTATTTAAGGCTTCTTCTTCTGAATCAATATTTATAATACGCACTTTAGGTTGCTTTTCTTCTATAGGAAAAGCGGATCTGAATAGCGATTTTGCTTTTTTGGCCGCATATCTCTGATAATCAGATGGTTCAGCATGACGCAACAATACCGGTAATACTTTTGAGATTTCAGTACGAATTTGCTCTGCCATTTCACGCACTTCTGGATAATCAGAAACACCTAATTTTGCCAAACTATCTCGCCATGCCCGTCCATTTGCTGTCATACCTAATTGTGTATACATAGCCAATGGCAATACATAACGAGCATCTTCAAAAGCTAACTTTTCTAAAGACGCTAATTTATTATTAATGGTTTTTGTATCGCCTTTCATTTCTAATTTTTTATATTCATCGGAAGATGTAAATTGTTTTTTCAAGTGTGTATAAACACCTTCAATAAGTAATTCAAAGTTATCAAATGCTTTGTTGAAGAATTCCTCAACTTTATCGGCCAATACAGTTCCTTTTTTACCTTTTAAATGAACAATTGGATTGTACCATTCTCCACGTTTTGGTTTCTGATATCGTTGAGAGTATTCTGTAATCGATAAAAATGTATTAGATAATTCTAATTCAGAACTTGCAAGTCTTGATATTTTTTCAATACCAACATGAGCAACTGCATTTTCGGCAACGCTTGAATGACCATAACCAACGGTCCATTTTTCATGAAATTTCTTTGCCTTTTCGCCTAGTTTTGGAAACTCTTTTGCAGCTCCTACAATCGATAGATCTTCATCTGCCAATGCTTGACGTAAATGTTCTTTGAATGATTTTGGTGATCGTGATACCCAGGCAAACAATGTTGCAATAAATTCTTCTGGCAATCCTGTAATCGCATAAATATTACCATCTACATTTGATACATAAGGAGAAATATCTACTTCTTTTTTCTCCGAGGATTTTTCCAATTCGACACTATTCTGAGATTCTTTTTTTTGTCCAGTTGTTTTAGTGCTATTTGGCTTGCGACCCCGCTTCTTTGGCCTTGTTTCTTCATGTTGATCAACTACCTCTTTTTCTGTTGCATCCATTGTTTATCACTCCTATTTTTCTAAGATGAGTTTCTTCTGTATTTTCTATTAGTTCAACTTCAATTTTTGAAATAAATTCACCTAACCCTTCAAATTCACGAAATGTTGCATATACTGGATATAATCCATCCCCAAAGCCAGAACTAAATGCAACACCATTTAAAATTTCACCTGCATCCTTTGTTAATGTTAAATCAGAAATTAAATCATAAGAGGAATTCGTAAATTCTTTTATAACAATTATTTTATTTATAGAATCAGCGTATTCCTTAATATCAGACTTTAACTCATAAAAATCAAAAGTATCATCAACTGGAACAAAATAAGCATCTCCACGTTTTTCTGATTCAATTTGATATTTTTTCTCTAAGAAATCTCTTACATTTTCCTGAGCTGATCCCCAATACTTAATTCCTAGAATATTAACACCAAAATCATTTTCATCTTTCCATCCACCATTAGCTAAATAACAAGGATCCGTGATAAACAATTGGCCTGAATCAACGCCTACATAACCAATTAATTTACGTTCTTCTTTTGACATGAAATGAATAACCCTCCGAACAGTGATATTATTAATTTTGCGTTAAATCATTGAACACATTAATACCACCGCCGCTATAGTACTCAGGTTTTTT
>Ga0207866_1002428_pt1 | contig 13700 bp, 13 predicted proteins | sample HigsolmetaAR203D_FD_184835 | JGI IMG/M metagenome (GOLD analysis project Ga0207866, IMG submission 184835) | Ionic liquid and high solid enriched microbial communities from the Joint BioEnergy Institute, USA - AR20-3-D (SPAdes) (version 2) ...
CCGCCCGCGATCACTGGAGTTTACAGAACCAGCCCTTGGCGGCTTTGGATTTCGTTGTGTTTAGGCAACTCATCCGGCTGGCCCTGCCTCAAATCCAGTTCGTGTACCTTGACCCGTGCGTTTGCCTCCGGCTTCCTTCAGATTCGGCCTCGCGACCGACACCCTTGCCCTTGGCTAATGGTAGGCGCTCGCCAGCCCCCATTCCGGACTTTCACCGTAGAGATGACGCCCATGCTGGGCGTACTAAAAACAAAGCCTCGCTCCCGAACCGGGAACGAGGCTTTGTTTTTATTGTTTTTCGAAGGTGATGACGTAGTTGCCGCTGCCGGACGATTGGGCAAAGCCGAAGTATCCGGTCTTGTAGGTGTCGCTGCCCAGCGCGCCGAGCAGGGATGCCAGGTGGCGTCCGCCGGACTCCACGCCTGCGCTTCTGGAGAATTGCGGCGTCATTTCCCAGGCGGATTTGAAGTCGTTGTTCATCACGAAGTTGAAGAACTTCTCGTTCATGGCCATTTCCGCATGCGTCGGCATGTTTTCGCGGCCGCGCACCAGGTTGTGGGACAGGGCGCCGCTCGCCACGAACACAACCTTTTTGCCGCTCTTGTCCACGACTTCACGGATCACCTGGCCCCACTTGTAATGCTCGTCCAGAGTGGCGCACAGCGTAACCGGCAGGCTGATGATCGGATATTGGGACTTCGGAGTCAGGTAGCGGAGCGGAACGACGGTGCCGTAGTCCAGCTCATAGTCCGTGTTTTCGACCGGAATGACCGGCAGGCCCGCTTTGGTCCCCGCCTCCACCAGCTGCTTGCCCAGCTCGGGGTCGCCGGGGTAACGGTAGGGAACCTTCGAAATGAGGAACGGGTTTTCCGGAGAAGTGCAGGTACCGTCATAATAAGGAGCCGAAGTGACAAAATGGTCAAAGGTCGTCATCCAGTGGCAGGAGATGACAATGACCGCGTCCGGATTGATCCGGTCGATCATTTCGGAAACCTTGTACATCCCGTCAATGATGCTGCGCTGATACGGCGGAGCCTTTTCCTCGAAGCAAATGCTCGGAACGTGAGGTGCGATAACGCCCATTTCCAATGCCATGCGAATTACCTCCCTGAAAAGATAATGGAATTGTTTTTGTACCTTAATAGTACCCGCATCAAATCATGGAAGGAATAGCGTTGTTCCGGAATCCGGTACATCGGAATATTTTTTTCACATTTTTATTCTTTGATGGCGATTACAACGGTTTATTTTCTTGTGTTTTTTGATAAAATGGAGTGTACCGTTATTCGGTATCAGAACGATCGCAGTAAAGACATCCTGGAGGGGGACCGGCGGTATGACGCAATCGGATCACTATTCCCTGCTTTCGGTCAAAAAGGCGATCCGCCTGCTGAGGGCGTTCACTGTGGATGAACCCGAAAAGGGGATTACGGAGCTGGCAAAGGATCTGGAGCTGCCGAAGAGCACGGTGCAGCGGCTCGTCATGACGCTTGTTGATGAAGGATTTTTGAAGAAAAACCCGGAAACCCAGCGCTACCGCCTGGGAGAATCGATCCTTGGCCTGAGCGGGGTCATCACCTCGAGCAGCGAGCTGTACAATGAAGCGATGCCGGTGCTGCGCCGGCTGGTGGACAGCGTGGGAGAAACGAGCCACATCGCCATCCTCGACGGACTGGAGGTCGTGTACCTGCAAAAGGTGGACTGCCATCACCCGGTGAGGCTCATCACCCATCTGGGCAGCCGCAACCCGCTGCACTGCACCAGTTCCGGCAAGGCGATTCTGGCCCACAAGGAAAAGCAGCTGTTCGATCAGGTAGTGAAAAACGGACTGAAGCCGTATACCCGCAACACGATCACCGATCCGAACCAGCTCATGATGGAACTGGAAAAGGTGCGCAGGCAGGGGTACGCTTCCGATGTCAACGAGGTGGACGAGGGGACGGTGTCGGTGGCCGCGCCGGTGCGCGACTACACGGGAGAAGTGGTCGCCGCCATCAACATCGTCGGGCCGATCCAGCGTTTCGCTCCCTACAAGATCCCGCAGTTTGCGGCAAAGGTCATGCAGGCCGCCCAGGAAGTGTCCCGCCAGCTCGGATACTACCGTTAGCATGGCCTGTTTGGAACCGGATATGCGGGTTTTCGCAAGCGCAGTGTTGCGAAAAAGAAACGAGCAGATCACAGAACGACTGTGATCTGCTCATCGATTTCCAACCGGCGATCCGTCACGAGGGAATCATAGGCCAACACCCGCACTCCCCGCTCCGCCGCCTGTTTCAGCGCTTCCGCAAAGGGAGCATCCATGTCCCGATGGGGACAAAACGCCGAACATCCCTTCATCTGGATGACAAACAGGACGATGCCCGCATACCCGTGCCGCACCGCTTCCGCGAGCTCCAGGAGATGCTTCGTCCCCCTTGCCGTGGGGGCGTCCGGAAACATCGCGACTCCTCCGGACTCCAGAGTCACGCCCTTGACCTCGATGAACCCGCGCTCCGCGGCTCCGATGTTCCCATCCGTTTCAAAATACAGGTCGAACCGGGACTTTCCCCAGGCCGCCTCCCTTTTCAGCAGCCGGACCGATTCCAGGCCGCGGATCCGCCCGAGCAGAATGGCTTCGTGCGCCAGCCGGTTCGGCGCCTGGGAGTCGACGTTGACCCATCTTCCGTCTTTCCGCACCGCGATGAGGGAATGCGGGTATGTTCGTTCCGGATTGTCCGCCAGCTCCAGGCTGACCTCGGCGCCCGGCACGAGCAGCTCCTTCAGCCTGCCGGTGTTTTTGACATGCGTCAGCTCCGTCCTGCCTTCCCGCTCCACCTCCGCCACGAACCGGTTCAGCCTGCGGATGAACCGGCCGCTCGTCACCCGAACGTATTCCACCGGCCTCAGCCCCTTTCCTCTTGGGCATTATACAGGACATGGCCAGGGCAGACAAGACAAATTCCGAACCTACACCACCTCGTTGCGCAGGCGGCCGAGGCCGGTCACCTCCAGCTCGACGACATCGCCCGGCTCCAGCCAGCGGTGCACCTCCTCGCCCAGTTCCAGGATGCAGCCGTATCCGACGGTGCCGGAGCCGAGAATATCGCCGGGGTAAAGGGTGACATCGGCCGATGCCCGCTCGATCATTTGCGCGAAGGAGTAGTAAATCTCCTTGAAATTGCCGTCCGTCAGCAACCTGCCGTTCACCTTCGCCGTCATCCGCAGGTCGAATTTGTCGCCCGTCCGATAAGGCTCCAGCTCATCCTTTGTGACGAGCCACGGACCGATGGAGGTGGCAAAATCCTTGCCCTTGGCCGGCCCCAGGTTGACCTTCATCTCCTGGAACTGCAAATCCCGCGCCGACCAGTCGTTGAAAATCGTATACCCGAAAATGTACTGTTCCGCTTCCTCCGCCTTGATGTTGCGCCCTTCCCTGCCGATGACGCAGGCGATTTCCAGCTCGTAATCAAGCCGGCGGCTTTTCTGCGGCCGCTTCACCTTTTCGTCGGGGCCGACGATGGCATGATGGTTGGAAAAATAGAAGATCGGAATCTCGTACCATTCCGGCGCCACCGTCGTTCCCGACCGCATCGTCGCATTTTTGACATGGGTTTCAAAGGCGACAAAATCCCGGACGCTCGAAGGATTGGGCAGCGGCGCCTTGAGCGTCACCTCCTCCAGCCGATACGTCGGCGGCGCCTCGGTGAGCCGTTCCGCCTCGATCACAGCGGCGTATTCGTCATAGCGGCGAATGAACGTCAGCATGTCGGACGGCAGGCGGCCGCCGGTTTCCAGGTTCATGTCAAACACGCCGGCGAATGGTTCTCCGGACTCCGCGCCGCGCGCAAGCCACCCCGCGCGCATTTCCCCATTTGCGTTCACAAACGTAACCAGCTTCAATCCGTTCACTCCATCCCACGTGTGATTCGATCAACTGCAGCCTATTTTGCCAGCTGCTCCTGCAGCCAGTCGTACATCGGAAACGTCTTCGTCACATTGTCCACCTGGCAGTGGGCCGATCCCGTGCTGCCCATCGGAACGATGGTCAGCCAGCGCGGGCAGGTGAGATCGTTGTACAGCCTGTAGGCGTTCTCCACCGGCACCTGCCGGTCGTCCTCGCCGTGGATGATGTAGGTCGGCATGCTGATTTTTTCGACCACGCCCCGCAGATGGAAGCTGCGCAGACGCTCCCTCGCCTCGGCCATGTTGTCCACCCCGACGATGTGCTGCAGGATGCGGGAAAGCGGATGATCGTCCGGACGCCGCGCCCAGACGCTGTAGTAATCGTACACCGCCCCCCAGATGGCGCATGCCTTGAACCGCGGCTCGAACGCCGCCGAGCGGGCCGCCATGTAGCCGCCCATCGACACCGCCATGACCGCCGCGCGGTCCGGATCGACCTCCAGATTGGCGATCGCCCAGTCCAGCGCCGCCGTCGCCGCCACGTTGTAATCATAACGGGTATGGATATGATTGAGCCTGAGCGCCCCGCCCTGCCCGGGGCCATCGACCGCCAGAAGGGAAATGCCCCGTTCGTTCAGGTACTGCGCCGGACCGAAATACAGCTCCTCCGCCGTCGAATCCAGCCCTCCGAACATGATGGCAAACGGCGCGGGCCCCTCGCTTTCAGCCTTCCAGAAGTACCCGGGCAAAAACGACCCTTCATAGGGGATCTGCACAATTTGCGGAGGCCGATCCAGGAGAATTGCCCCTTTGCGGAACGCCTCGATCCCCTTCAGGTACGTTTCCAGCTTGCGCGGATCATCGGGCTGCAGAAAAAATTCCGCCGTGCGGAGATAGTTGGCGGCGCGCAGGTAGGCCGCCCGCGCCGTCACCACATGCCCCCGGTCGAGCGCCCCGTTCGCTTCCGTCAGCGCCCGCTCGCCGGTCAGCATCCAGCTTTTGTGGAAGCTTTCGTAATCGCCGGGCGCAATGCGCGAGGCCGCCTCCAGAATTTCGTTGACCTCTCCGCCGCCCGTATGGCTTTGGCTCAAGATGCGCACCACCTGGTAAGAGAACATGTAATGTTCCGGATAAAAATGCCACATGTGTCATCCCCCCTGCTGTGTGATGATTTGCAGCTTTTTGTCACGATGTCATTCTTGAAGGCAAATAGGTGATGATATCCGGGATCGCGATGAGCAGCGCCAGAATGACAAAATCCGCCGCGATAAAAGGAAAGCTCCCCCGATAAATATCCTTCAGATTGCTGTCCGGCACGGTTCCGCGCACAATGAACAGGCTCAGCCCGAAGGGCGGCGTCACCAGCGCCATCTCGACCAGAAACACGAGCAGCACCCCGAACCAGACCGGATCATATCCCAGGGCGACGATGGCGGGAAAAATGACCGGCAAGGTCAGGAACATCGCCGATACCATTTCGATGAACATCCCCAGGATGATGTACATGACCACGATGGCGAGCAAGATGACGATCGGCTGCACGTCGAGTCCGACCAGAAACCGGGACAGGGTGGTCGGAATCCGCGTGATCGACAGGAAATAACTGAACACCTGCGTTCCCCCGATCAGGAGAAAAATCATGCACGACGTCTTGATCGTTTCCATCATGCTTCCCTTGATCGTCTCCCAGTTCAGCTTCCGGTTGATGACGACAAGCAAGAAGGTGATGAACGCTCCCGCCGCCCCCGCCTCCGTCGGGGTGAACACGCCCGTGTACAGCCCGGCCAGGACGCAGAATACGAGAATGACAAAGGCGATGATGTTTTTGAGCGAACGGAACCGCTCCGCCCAGGAGGCCTTCGGCTGCGGCGGGGCAAGCGCCGGCTTCACCCTGACCATCACATAGATCATGACCATGTAGACGGCTGCCGCCAGGATACCCGGAAACAGCCCGCCGATGAGCAGCTTCCCGATGGACTGCTGCGTGATGATGCCGAACACGATCATGAGAATGCTCGGCGGGATGAGAGCGGCCAGCGGACCGACCGAGGCGACGACGCCGTAGGCGAGCCTGCGGTCCACCCCGGACTGGATCATTTCCGGAATGGCGATTTTCGCCAGCGTCGCCGTGGACGCCGGCCCCGATCCGCTCGCGGCGCCGAAACCCGCGCCTCCGACGACCGTCACCTGCGCCATCCCTCCGGGCAGATGTCCGAACCATTTTTTCGCCACATCGAACAGCTGCGGCACGATGCCGGAATAGTAGGCGAGATACCCCATCAGGATAAACATCGGAATCGCCGTGAAGCTGTGATTGGACAAAACTTCATAAAACGTGCTGCCGAGGATGTTGAGCGCCGGCTCCCGGCCGCGGATGAGCGCGAACCCGCAAAAGCCGATGCCGATCATGACAAAGGCGACGGGAATGCGGAGAAACATGAGAACAAGCATGAGGACGAGGCCGATGATGCCGATGTCCAACGGAGCCAGATTCATGACGACCCCTCCTTGCCCGGCTTCAGCTGCGCCGCATACAGAAACACGTCAACGAGAAGGCGGATCGACAGCACCGCCATCCCGACGGCGACGAACGCCTTCGCCGGCCAGATCGGCAGCTGCAGCAGGCTCTGGGCCTGATATTCCCCGTTTAAAAAGGAAATGTACGCCTGCTCCCCGCTCTTCCAGGTGAGAATCGCGACAAAGACAAATCCGGCCAGGCAGCCGATCATATCAAGCAAGTGCTTGCAAGGGTCCGGCCATTTTTCGGTCAGCACCTCGACGATGATGTTCCCCCTTTGTCCCTGCACGTACGCAAATCCGAAGGAGACAAGGGCGATGAACAGATAGATGACAAGTTCATACACACCCGTCAGAGGAGAGTTGAACACCGTGCGCATGAACACATCGACAACGACGATGAACATGACGAGAAAGGCAAGAATGCCGCCGGCAATCATAAGGGCAAACTCAAGTTTTTGAAGCTGTTGATGGATTCTTGTTGCTGTTTTTCGCATGTTACGTCCCCTTCACGGTTCAAAAAACTGGCGGGGAGAGGAAGGAGTCCCGGGCGGGCGGGACTCCTTGCGTTCATCCCGTCGTCATTTGAACGGATTTTCCTGGCCGTACTTTCCGATCAGCTCGATGAAGCGGTCCAGAATGGCCTGGCGGTCGGCCTGGATCGCGGACTGGCCGTTGACCCAGTCTTTCCACACCGTATCGGCCACGATGGACTTCAGCCTTGCAACGTCTTCCGCGGAAGCCTCCACAATGGTGCCGCCCGCTTCCTGGTACACGCCTTCGAAATGATTGTCCCCGGCCTGGTAGATTTGATAGAACGAATCCGGCTGGAACTCGTCCCGGATTTCTTCAATGAGCGCCTTCAGGTCGTCCGGCAGCTCATCCCAGACCGTCTTGCTGATGGCGTAGCTGCCGGAGATGCCGTTCAGCGGAATTTTCCACGCGTATTTCGCCGCCTCGTTCAGGCCGAAGCTGACGGACGTCGTCACGCCGAGCATGACGGCATCGATCGTGCCGCGGGACAAAGCGTCATAGGCGTCGGTAAACGGCACGCTGACCGGAGTCATGCCCAGCTGCTGGGCGATGGTCGCCGCCACCGGGCCGAGGGTTTGCACGCGCTGGCCTTTCAGGTCATCGAACCCGTTGATCGGTTTCGTGGACACGAAATATTGCGGAGGAGCCTGCAGGAATCCGATGTTGACGATGCCCGCCGACTCCGCTTCCTGCTGCAGCTCGGGCGTCGACTTGTACAGTTCGGTCATCGCTTTCGTCGCCGCCCAGGAATTTTCGTACAGGGTGGGCAGCGTTCCGATCGTGTTCAACATCATTCTGCCGGACTGCCATTCCGGAAACAGGAGCGCCACGTCCATCACGCCGGAAGAAATCTTGTCGATGACGTCATAGCCGTCCGACAACGCGCCGTTGTAATACCGCTCAAACGTAATCCGGCCGTTGGAACGCTTTTCGATTTCGTCCAGGAAGGCATCCCATGCGCCTGTCATCGGAATGCCCGGCGGCGAGTGGGTGCTGGCGATCAGGTTGAAGGTTTTGCCGCTTTGGGACGATGCGGGCGAGGACGAACCGGAGCCGCCCCCGGAAGATCCGGAGCTGCCGGAACCGCCTCCGTTCTGCGCGGAAGCCGAAGAACCGCCTTCGCTGCCGCTGCCGCCGCCGCTACCGCTGCCGCCGCCGCTCGAGCAGCCGGAGAGCACGAGCAATAATGCCATGAACAAGGAAACGCTTACATGAAACCACCTGCGTATCAACACGAACCATTCCCCCTTCATTCATTGTCAACCTGCAGTCAAAGTTCCGACCTGCGAACAAGCCCCCTGCCCTCCCGCCATGTTTCCATCACCTCCCCGCTGGAATCATTGCTGGTAAACTTGCCCATGATCTTGCTGACGATATCTGAAAACAGGTTGTATTCCGAATATTCAAATAACAATGAGCCCGGATTTCCCGAACAAGCGGGTTTCGAAAAATCCGGCGAAAGGAAGTTCAAAACTCGTCGATGATCGCTTCCTGATCCGGCCCGTAGCGCTCCCGGAACTCCTTCTCGAAATCCATCGTCACCCGGTTGAGAAACAGGTCGTGGCGGATGTAGTTGCGCGTCGTGGCAATGGTCACCGGATGGCTGGAGACAACCGCATGGGGAGAATCATGGAGCATCTGGAAATTGATCGCCTGCTTCTGATCCATGACAAAGGAAAATTCCCCGTCATGCCTCAGGAGAGCCTTGCCCTGCAGATGGACGATATTGCGCCAGGGAAGTTTTTCCGCCGGCTGGTCGAAGGTCAGCGAAATGATGCGCACTCCCCGGTCATGGGCGGCCTTCAGCGGCTCCATCAGCTGCTCCAGCTGCTTCATCCAGCAGCTGATGTAGATTTCCTGCCTTGCCTCGTCGATGGTCGTGCGGATCGCCTCCAATGCCGCTTCATAACCGTAAATGATGAAATGCTCGGTCCAGTGGTTGTCGCTCATCGACGAAATTTTTGCAAGCGCCTCCGAAAGAAAGTTCATATTTCCCATGAAGGCCTGTTCCTTGCGGCTGAGCAGTTCCGCGTAGGGGAGAGGACTGTAGCGGATCTGGTTGCTCTTGTCTCCGCCGGAAACCTGGAACACGATTTCGTTTTCCTGCATCTTGCGCAGTGTCTCGTACACCTTTGGTCCCGGCACGCCCGACTGCGTCGCGATCGCGTTGCCGTTCAGCGGGTGCGAACGAAGCAATGTGGCGTAAATCCTGGCCTCGTATTCCGTAAATCCGAGCTGTTTCAAACCGTTGACAATTTCCTGGATATCCAATCTTGTTTCCCTCCATCGATAATATACTACCTCAGTAGTAATATAGTCAAGTCAAAAGTTTTTACATATGGATAAAAGAAAAAAGCCGGAGGATCGACCCCGACCCTTCGGCAGCGGCAGACGGCGGCGCCGTCGGACGTCAGCTCCGCAGGTTCACCCTCTGCAGGCGGAGCGCGTTGAGCACCACGGAAACGGAGCTCAGCGCCATGGCCGCCCCGGCCACCCATGGAGCGAGCCACCCGGCGGCGGCGATCGGAATGCCGACCGCATTGTAGACGAGCGCCCAAAACAGGTTTTGCCGGATGTTCGCCATCGTCTTCCGGCTCATCCGGATGGCGTCCGCGATGCCGGCGAGATCGCCGCGCATGAGGGCGATGTCCGCCGTTTCCAGCGCCACGTCGGTGCCGGTTCCCATGGCGATTCCGATATCCGCCACAGCCAGCGCCGGAGCGTCGTTGATTCCGTCTCCCACCATCGCGACGGTTTTTCCTTCGGCCTTGAGCTCGCGGATCCGCTCCGCCTTGCCCTCGGGCAGCAGTTCCGCATGCACATGTACAATACCCGCCTGGGCGGCGATCGTCCGGGCCGTCCGCTCATTGTCTCCGGTCATCATGATGACCCGGATGCCCATCGCCTGAAGCCGCTCCACTGCGCCTCTCGAAGTTTCCCGGATCGTGTCCGCCGCGGCGACAACGCCGGCAATGCGCCCGTCGACGGCTGCGAGCATGGCCGTCTTGCCCTCTTCCTCCAGGCGGGCCATCTCATCTGTCGCGAGGGAGGCATCCACTCCGTCCGCCTCCATCAGCCGCCGCGTGCCGACAACAATGTCCCGGCCTTCCACCTTCACCCGCACGCCGTGTCCGGGAATCGCCTCAAACGATTCCGGCTCCGGAATCTCCACACCCCTTGCCCGGATGCCCTGCACGACCGCCTCCGCCAGCGGATGTTCCGATCGCATTTCCGCCGCGCCCACGAGCCGCATGAACACCGTTTCGTCCATGTACGCGATGCAGTCGGTCAATTCCGGCTTGCCTCTCGTAATTGTTCCGGTTTTGTCCAGCACAACCGTGTCAATGCGATGGGCGCGCTCCAGATGTTCGCCCCCCTTGAACAGAATGCCGAACTCGGCGGCCCGTCCGGACCCCGCCATGATGGAGGTCGGCGTCGCGAGCCCTAGGGCGCAGGGACAGGCGATGACGAGTACGGCGATCGCCTTTTCCAGCGCTTCTCCCACATCTCCCGGCGTCACGGCGGCGATCCAGACAATGAACGTGGCGGCGGCGATGAATGCCACCACCGGAACAAAAATGCCGGAGATGCGGTCGGCGATCCGCTGGATCGGGGCTTTCGATGCCTGCGCCTCCTTCACCGCCCGGACTATCTGGGCAAGCGCCGTATCCTGGCCGACCCGGTCGGCGCGGATGCGCAGCATGCCGTTCCGGTTGACGGTGCCGCCGATGACCCGGTCCCCCGCCCGCTTGTCCACGGGAATGCTTTCCCCGGTCAGCATCGACTCGTCCACCGCCGAGCTTCCTTCCAGCACAAGGCCGTCCACAGGCACCCTTTCGCCCGGGCGGACGATGGCGATGTCCCCGACCCGAACCTGCTCCACCGGCACCTGTTCCTCGCACCCGTCCCGGACGACGATGGCCGTTTTCGCCTGAAGCCCCATGAGCGCCCGGATCGCTTCGGTCGTCCGGCCTTTGGCCCTCGCCTCCAGCAGTTTGCCCAGGATGACCAGCGTGATGAGAATGGAGCTTGTTTCAAAATACAGTTCCGGGCCGTGGGATACGCCGCCGTGCGCGTTGGCGGTCAACTGCCAGTCCAGGGTCAGATACAGGCTGTAAAAATAGGCGGCGGAAGTGCCGAGGGCTACGAGCACATCCATGTTGGCGCTCCGATTGCGCAGCGCCTTGATTGCGCCGTCATAAAACTGGCCGCCGACGGCAAACTGCACCGGGGTTGCAAGCAGAAGCTGGAACCAAGGGTTGAGAAACAGCTCCGGCACCGGGATCCAGGATGTGAAGGCAAAATGGCTGGCCATCGCCCACAACAGCGGGAGGGACAGGATCGACGCGGCGGCCAGCTTCCGCGCCTGCGCGGCCGCCTCCCTTTTTCTCCGCTCCTCCCTCTCCCCGGACTCCCGCAAGCTCTCCGCACGGTAGCCGAGCTTGCCCACCTTCCCGATCAGATCGTCCACGGTCACCTGTCCCGGCACGTATTCGACGGTCGCCGTCTCCAGGGCAAAATTGACCGAGGCCCGGGCAACGCCCGGCATCCTGCCCAGCCCCTTTTCGATCCGGTTGGCGCAGGCCGCGCAGGTCATTCCCGATATTTGCAAGGTTGTCCGTTTCAGTTCCCCGTAACCGGCGGAACTTGCGCTTCCCGCGGGATCGGCTCTTCCGGCGGTTTCCATCTCCATCACCTCCGTTGATTGATACCCACATGGGGTATATTGCAACGCTGAAAATGGCCGCGCCAAGGCGGCCTTCCCTCCCGGGTTTGCATCGGACCGTATCCGCTACTGCACCACGTCGTACCCCTGATCCTCAATGGCCGACTTCACTTGTTCCAGGCTCAACCGGCTCTCGTCGTATTCCACCACGACACTGCGATGTTCCAGATTGACCCGCCCCGATGCGCCCAGCTCCCCGAGCGCCTTCTCGATGGCCTGGACGCAGTGCTGGCACGACATTCCGTTGACCTGCAATTCGATTTTCGCCATGAACAATCCCTCCCGTATAAGATCGATTTCATTTGATCAATTTATTCACGGTCACCAGCAGCTCGTCAATCACTTCGTGTTCTCCCGCCTGGATCCGCTCCACGACGCAGCTTCGCAGATGTCCTTCGAGGAGGAGCCTGCCCACGCTGTTCAGCGCGGACTGGATGGCCGCGATCTGGTTCAGCACATCGTCGCAGTAGGTGTCCTTCTCGATCATCCCCTTGACTCCGCGGATCTGCCCCTCAATCCGGTTGAGCCGGGCGATCAGGTTGCTCTTCAGTTTGTGCGAATGATGGCTCCTGCGAGTCCCTTCCTCAGGTTTCAGCTCCACAGCTCATCACCTCGCTTTCAATATACCATACCCCATTAGGGTATTCAAGTCCGAGAAGGCAGGTTCATCAGATCCGACAATTGTTTTGGTCTTTATTACCCGAGTTCGACAGTTACTAGGTAAATGAAATACCCGCTATCCCTTGCGCTGTCTGGGTTGACGGGCATTTTTCTTAAGAAATGCGTGTATCTATGCTTTGGGTTGTATCTTTAGGAACCTTGGTGGAGCCTCAATCCCAAGCGTATCAAAGGTTTTTCGTTGTTTGGTTGTCAATTCCGTGCTCTGGTAGACGTCTCCGTTATTCGAATAAAAATGTCCAAGATGAATGCGATCGAGTTCCTTGCGTAATGCCGTCCAGGTCTCGCCGATTTCTACTTCGATGATGCGAACCAACAGCAAAGCCAGCCAACTAAGCAGGATGTGGGCGCGAATGCGGTTTTCCAGCCGATGATACATCGGACGAAGCTCCAATGTGGTCTTTAGCGTTCGGAAAGCGTCTTCCACATCAACGAGCTGCTTGTAGCCGAGCGCAACATCCTCTGCAGAAAGCGTGTCATCCGATGTCCGGATGAGATACTTGCCGTCATATTTCTCTGCATCACGGATTGCTTGCTTATCCAGCTTGAGTGTCCCATCTTTCAGTTGACGCAAGTACTTCCCGTAGGTCGGATGCGTGCGCAATCGGCACGCAGCCTTCGTGTGCGCTTGGCTGCTTAGCTGCTTGAGACCATCCAGTTCCGCTTCCAAACGTTCGATCAGTTCTTTCCGGCGCAGACGATCCCGTTCGGCTTCTTTGGGATTATGCACGAGAACGCAGCGTTTTCTCGCCTCGCCGTCGCCGACGATGATATCCTTGACCTGCAAGTTATCGCGCACGTGATGGTACCGGCCTTTGCGGCTCATGGCGGCATCCGTCGTCTCTTTGCCGGATCGCATCTTCTCCCCGACGATATAATGACCGCCGGCGCGCTGCAACGTCCGCAAGTTGTCTTCGGAGGTGAAGCCGCGATCCATCACACTGATCACTCGGCCGAGCTTCCAGCCGACCAAGTCGCGCTTGACTTGATCGACGACCGACATATCCGATGTATTGCCCGGCCAGACCCAAGAGCGGATCGGAATCCCTTGACGGGTGACGACGAGCCCGATGACGACCTGAACCAGATCCGTACGCTTGTCCTTCGAAAATCCCTGCTTGCGCAAGTCGTCATCCTCCGGCACATCGAACGGATCGACTTCGAAGTAAGAAGAGGTGGTTTCGAAGTAAAGCAGATCGACCTCCAGATTCAGCAAATCGGAAACAGCGCAATGGACCTGATGCTCCAGCTCCGATTGAACTTCCAACAACTCGTCCATCGCTCGGTACAATTGCTGGCTGCCGACTTCGCTTAGGCCTGGAATATACACCTCGTCCTTCACCCAATCTTCCATCGCCAGCTT
>Ga0207866_1002430_pt1 | contig 13699 bp, 7 predicted proteins | sample HigsolmetaAR203D_FD_184835 | JGI IMG/M metagenome (GOLD analysis project Ga0207866, IMG submission 184835) | Ionic liquid and high solid enriched microbial communities from the Joint BioEnergy Institute, USA - AR20-3-D (SPAdes) (version 2) ...
AGCAGTTTTTGAAGCAACACCGGAAGCATCTGGAGGACTACCGGAAGACGCTTCAGGCGGCGGGCATCGACACGAGTGGCATGAGGCCGATGGGGAGCGCGGAAGCGCAGATGCGGATCTTTGCCAGGCGGACGAAGCGAGGCGGATACAGCTGGAGCGAGCGAGGCGTCAGCGCGATGCTGCGGACGATCATGAGAGGCCGGGAAGCCGGAGTGGTCCTGGTTACGTATGGAGGCAAGACTCCAACACCGCAGCGCTCCGTCAGCATTCGGAAGCTGCTTGGGGACGTGATACGACCGACCAAAGGATACGTTAACGGGATGATCCGGTTGCTTAGGGGGCCGTGGCAGAGTAGTACAACGGGCATGGCATTGAAAGGGCTTAGAGGATACTAATACCAGAAAAATGAATCGCCAATCCCATTAAGGAAGAAGATCAAAAGCGCTTACAAGGGAAAGGTTCTTTTCAAGTTCGCATCCAGAATCCAAAAAAGGTGCCTACACTAGCTTGACTCAGACCATCCCAAAAAAGTGTCCATACCTAGCTTGTAAGTTTATGATACAATGGAAATACGACAAAAGTCGCGGGCGTGATCGGATTGGCATCGTTTGTGAAGCTTAGGGAGCTGGGAGACGGCTATGAGATTTCTCCGAAGACGTTTATTGCTTGCTTGAACAGGGACCGGCTCCTTTCATTTTTCAATAATTATGTGTGGATCAATGTCGGTCTTGAGTTGTCAAAGGCTTTGCTTGACGAAACACAAGACGATTACAAACTGGCGGTTCCCAGGCTGCTGCGAAAATTGGTTTCCGAAGCTCCCGGAAACCAAGTTGTGCTTGACCGGATCGACATTCTTTTTTTGCCCGCATTTCAGTTGGACGTAATAAACCTGCTCAGGCAGTTGGACCGAAACAAGAGCGTGGTCGTCATCTGGCCCGGAGTCTTGGAAGGCAGAAAACTGATCTATTCAAAGCCGGAGTATCCGGATTATCATAGCTATGATTTATTCCAATACAATGATGTAATTTATATAACGGATTAGGTTGAGGAGGACAACCGACATGAAGTACGGGGAACTGATCCAATTCGACCCGATCGAGACCGTCATCCAGATCCGGGACGCCGATGAAGCCGAGAAGGCTCGAAAATTGGTGCAAACATACGTCATGTCCGATGACATGGCGGACATGATTAAAGAAAAGATACTGTCCCAACTTTCCCTGGACGAAGTGATCGATAACAAGGGCGTGCTCTTGGTCGGCAATTACGGAACGGGCAAATCACACCTCATGTCCGTCATTTCCAGCGTGGCGTTAGACGCGTCCATGCTTCCGGACCTGCGCAATGCAAAGTTTGCGGAATACATACAGCCCATCGCGGGACGGTTTGAAGTACTGCGTATCGAAATCGGCGCAGTCAAAACACCTCTTCGGGAAATCGTGGTCAAAGAACTGGAGCGGGATCTGGCCAAACGCGGCATTTCCTATCAATTTCCTCCCGCGGACGCCATCACGAGCAACAAGGAAGCTTTTGCCGCCATGATGGCGAAGTTCGAGGAGAAGTACGGCGACAAAGGCTACCTCCTGGTCATCGACGAGCTCCTCGATTATCTGAAAAGCCGCACGCAGATGGATCTCATGCTGGATCTTGGCTTTTTGCGGGAATTGGGCGAGTTCATCAAAAATTCCCGATTCCGGCTCATTTGCGGCGTTCAGGAAGCCCTGTTCGACAATCCTGCCTTTTCATTTGTTGCGACGACCCTGCTGAAAGTCAAAGACCGATTCGAACAGGCCATCATCCGGCGCGAAGACATTGCGTATGTCGTTGCGGAGCGCATCCTGAAAAAGACACCGGAGCAAAAAGCGAAAATCCGGGAGCACCTGCAAAAGTTTTGCCATTTGTACCGCAACATGTCCGAGCGCCTGGACGAATTCGTTGATCTCTATCCCATTCATCCGTCCTACATCGAAACTTTCCAGAAGGTGTATCTTGCGGAAAAGCGGGAAGTGCTGAAAACGATTTCGGCCACCGTGAAGGAGCTGATTCATGTCGACGTTCCGGAGCGTGAGCCGGGAATCAAATCCTTTGACACCTACTGGAAATACATCAAAGAGAACATGGCCAAGAAGGCCGAACCGGAAATCAAGGAAGTGCTGACGAAAAGCGGGGTCCTGGAAGACATCATTAACCGTTCTTTTCCCAAACCAGTTTACAAACCCATGGCGCTCCAAATCATTTACGCGCTTAGCGTCCATCGGTTGACCACGGGCAGTCTGGACGTCAAGGCCGGCATGACCGCCCAGAATCTGAAGGATGACTTGTGCCTTTTCATCGAAATGCCGGTCATGGAAGCGGACTTTTTGCTGTCCACCGTACATACCGTGCTGAAAGACATCATGCAAACGGTGAGCGGCCAGTTCATCGAATACAACAAAGACAACGAGCAGTACTATCTTGATTTGAAGAAGGACATCGATTATGACGCCAAAATCGAACAAAAGGCGGCGGTACTGCACGACTCGCAGCTGAATATTTATTTCTACTCCGTGCTCTATGATCTGCTTGAATGGAACGCTCCCGAATACGTCACCGGACACAAAATCTATGAATATGACCTGAACTGGGAAGAGAAAAACATTTTCCGCTCCGGATATCTGTTCATGGGGGAATCCAACGAGCGGCCGACGGCCCAGCCCCCGAGGGATTTCTACGTGTATTTCTTGCCGCCTTACGGTCCGCTGACGGCCAAAGACGAAAAGAAAGAGGATGAGGTCTTCTTTCAGTTTTCGGGAGACGAAGAATTCAAGGAGACGCTGAAGCGGTTTGCCGCGGCCAACGAAATGGAGCTGCTTGCCGCCCAAAGCGAGACCAAAAAAGTATACCGTTCCAAGGCGGATAACGCGAAAAAGGCCATTCTCAAGTGGTTTGACAACCATAAGGTTCAATGTTTTTCCGTCATTTACAAAGGCGTCAAGCGCCAGCTTGTGGAAGTGTTGCATGGAAGGCAGATCCACGACCGGACGTTCAAGGAACTGGTCGATGCCACCGCATCGGTCTGTCTGTCCGAATGTTTCCGGAAGCTGTACCCGGATTATCCCAAGTTTCTCGTCAAGATTACGCCGTCAAACCGTGCGGACTTGTTACGCCGGGGGTTAGAAGCGATCGCCGGCAAGCCGACGCAGGACGGACTCAAGTTGCTGGAAAGTTTCGGACTTCTTCACAACGGAAAAATCAAGCCGGAGAATTCCAAATACGCGGCGCATTTCATCAAACGGCTGGAAAGCCTTCCGGGCCATCAGGTGATCAATGCTTCGGACATCCTCGAATTTCAATATGAAGATGTGGTTTACGACAAGGAATTCAAGCTCGGCGTCGAGTGGATCGTCTTGATTCTGGCCGCTCTCGTTTACAGCGGTCATGCTACGTTGACGGCCGAAAACAACATCCGCTATGATGCCTCCAATCTGGACGCCTTGGCCAAAGAGAATTTGAGCGTCCTTTACGGGTTCAAGCACATTGGAAAACCGAAATCCGCCGCGATGGCCGAGCTCAGACGATTGTTTGGCATTTTGGGGTTGCCGGAAGGATTGATCGTCAATCCGAATCAGTGGGATGAAGCCGTTCAGAGACTTTTGGCCAGAGGCAAAGAGCTATTTGAAAAAGCATCGAGAAGCCTGGGCGTGTTGAACGGCAGTCCCGCGCTGTGGGGAGAGCTGCTCATTCCCGACAATTTGCTGGATGCGTACAAAAAAGATATCCAGAGTGTCCAAGAGCTTTGGAGCGCTTTGAGCAGCCGGTTTAATACGCCTGCGAAACTTGTGCATTTTGATTATACGGGTGACCAACTGGATCGGCTGGAAAACGGTCTGAAGGCGATGGGCGTCGTTGAACGCTGCGAAGATATGAGGAATCTGTGTTCCGGGGTGATTGATTACATCGGCAAAATCGAACTGCTGTCCCTGGAAGAGTCGCTTAAGGAAAGAATTCGCCAGGCCAAGGATCAATATTTCACCATTCGGGACCAAATCCGCGATACGGACGAAGATGTCGCAGGCCTCTGCTTGCCGCTGAAAAAAGAACTGGAAAGCATCAAAGAGGCATACATCACTTGGTACGTGGACCAACATGCCAAATATCGCTTGGGTCTGCAGGATAGCAAACGGAAGGGAGAAATCCAGGAAGGCCGGGAACTGGCGAATCTCAACAGACTTTCCGGCATTCGGGGCATTTTGTCCGTTGGCAAGCTGCAGGAACTGAAGAGTGAACTCGCGGAATTGAAAACCTGCTATGAGCTGCAGGCCACCGAGCTGCAAAAGCATCACATCTGTACGCATTGCCATTTCAAGCCTGGTGAACAGGAGAAGCCGGTCAAAGGACGACTGGATCGGATCGAAGAAAAAATCGAAACGTTGCTTATGGAATGGACGAACGCAATTGTCAGCAGCGTGGAAGACCCGATGGTGTTGCATGATGTAGCTTTGCTGAGGCCTGAGCAAAAGGAACAAATCGAGAAATTGCTCCAGGATCGCAGGCTGCCTGACATCGTCGACGGCACGTTCGTCGATGCCGTCAATACGCTGTTAGCGGGCTTGGACAAAGTGGAAGTAGATGTTCAACAACTGGTTGGTTCAATGACCAGTTGGGGGCCCTGCACGGTGGATGACATGAAAAGCAGGTTCGAAGCGTTGGTGAACCAATGGACAAGCGGCAGGGATAAAAGCAGAGTTCGCATCATCATCAAGCAATGAATGGGGTGTCATCCGTGAAACTGACCAAAGAGCATATCGATCGCGTCCGTCATCTGGAAGGATTCCCGATTGCCAGGGATGAGGCCATCATGGCCTTGTCTGTACCTCCAGCATACACGGCTTGTCCGAATCCATTTCTTGAAGATTTCATCCGGGAACACGGTAAGCCGTATGACGAGGCGACCGATACCTATCACCGTGAACCTTTTGCCACAGATGTCAGCGAAGGAAAAAATGACCCCATTTATAATGCTCACAGCTACCACACGAAGGTGCCGCACAAGGCAATTATGCGCTATATTCTGCATTATACTGAGCCTGGAGATATTGTATTTGACGGATTTTGCGGGACGGGCATGACCGGAGTGGCAGCCCAGCTTTGCGGCAATCCTGATACTGAATTCAAAGTGCAGATTGATCAGGAAATGCCTTATGTCAAGTGGGGAGCTCGGAAGGTGGTGCTGAACGACCTGTCGCCTGTTGCAACGTACATCGCCTATAACCTCAACACGGCTGTGGATATTCAAGCATTTGAAGAGGAAGCAAGACGGATTTTGGCAGAATGCGAACAAGAATGCGGTTGGATGTACACTACACAACACACAGACATTCAAGGCCGCCCCATCCTTGGATTGAACGGCGAGCCGGTCATGGGGCGAATAAACTATGTGGTTTGGTCTGACGTGTTCGTTTGTCCCAGTTGCACTAAAGAGATCGTATTTTGGGACGTGGCTGTGGACAAAGTCAGCGGCTCAGTGAAAGATCGTTTCCGTTGTAAACACTGCTACAGTGAGCTTAAAAAGTCGGATTGCGAGCATGCAATAATCAACTTCTATGATGTAGCCTTGAAAGAATATATCTCGGTGAAAAAACAAGTACCAGTATGGGTCAGCTATTCCGTAGGAAGGAAACGTTATGAACGTCCGCCGGTTGCGTATGATCTTGATTTGATCCGGAAGATTGACGAATTAGAAATTCCATACTGGCATCCGACGGATCGGATGCCGGAGGGACGAGAGTCGCGACGAAATGATAAATATGGAATCACGCATGTTCATCATTTTTACACGAAACGTAACTTGTGGATATTATCGGCCTATTACAATAAATCCATAAGTTCTGTTTTTAAACCTTTATTAACATTGCTTTTTACAAGCCAATTGATTAACATCAGCAAATTGAACAGATATAGACCGCAAGTTTCATTTCCATATAACCCACTTAGCGGAACGCTTTATATTTCATCTATGATTAGCGAAGCTAATATTTTCACTGCTTTTGAAAATAAACTCTATAGAATAATTCATGCATTAAAAAATTTAAAGGCGAATAAAAAACACGTAAATATTTCATGTACTTCTTCTACCGATCTAAGTTTTATTAAAAATAATAGTGTTGATTACATTTTTACGGATCCTCCTTTCGGTAGCAATTTAAATTATTCAGAACTTAGCTTTATTTGGGAATCATGGCTCAAAGTGATTACTAATAACAAACTTGAAGCCATTGTCGATCCAGTGCAAAAAAAAGGTTTGCCTGAATATCAAGAATTGATGGAGCGTTGCTTTGTTGAGTGTTATAGGATATTAAAACCGGGCCGGTGGATGACGGTTGTTTTTCACAATTCTTCTAACGCGGTATGGAATGCAATTCAGGAAGCGTTACTAAGAGCTGGTTTTATGGTGGCTGATGTGCGGACACTGGATAAAAAGCAGGGCAGCTTCAAACAAGTGACAACCACTTCGGCAGTGAAACAGGATTTGGTCATTTCCGCTTACAAACCGAAGGAAAGTTTCAAGCGCCGTTTTTTGGAACGGGCAGGCAGTGAAGAAGCTGTTTGGGATTTTGTCCGCCAGCATTTGGAGAAACTTCCTGTTGTGGTTGAAAGCAAATCTGGAAAACTGGAAATCATCGCGGAGCGGCAGGCTTATCTCCTGTTTGACCGCATGGTGGCGTTTCATGTGCAAAACGGCATTGCGGTTCCGATCGATGCCGGGGATTTTTATAAAGGATTAAAAGAACGATTCATCGAGCGGGACGGCATGTACTTCCTGCCCGATCAAGTCAATATCTATGATGAGAAGCGGATCCGGATGGATGTGGAAAACGTCCAACTTTCATTTCTTGTGACGGATGAAAAGTCGGCCATTCAGTGGCTGTACATGGAGTTGCGGGAACCGCAAACGTATCAAGAGCTGCAACCGAAATTTCTGCGCGAATTTCACAAGTCAAGGCACGAAAAGATGCCGGAGTTGGGCACGATCCTGGAGGAAAATTTCCTGCAAGACGAACAAGGGCGCTGGTATATTCCCGACGTAAACAAAGCCTCAGACTTGGCCAAGTTGCGTGAAAAGCGGCTGGTGCGGGAATTTGAAGAATATGCCCAAGGCACGGGGAAACTGAAAGTGTTCCGGACGGAAGCGGTTCGGGCCGGTTTTGATCATTGCTGGAAAAAGCGTGACTTTGAAACCATAGTGCGGGTGGCGAAAAGGCTTCCGGAAAGCGTCATTCAGGAAGATCCGGCTTTGCTCATGTATGTGGATAACGCCACAAACATGCTTGACCGGTGAGAAACATGCGAAATATTGGTGACTGGGCCTACGATCCGGTTCGCAAATGCCAAGTACGTATCTTGGAACGGACCGAACTTTGGGGATATGTCACCTGCACTGTTTTCGCTCCCGCATTGAACGGAACTTACGCCGTTCCGGAAGAACGGCTGGTTGATCCGGCAGAGGCAACCCGTCAGGAGGATTACGTTCGATTCATTTCGCTTCACGCCCGGATTCGAAACGAATGGGCGGAAGGCATCGTATCCCCGATCGGCGGCAAAATCTTGCCTCTGCCGCATCAGCTTTATGCGCTGCAACGAGTGCTGGACAGCAGCCGGGTCCGTTTTCTGTTTGCCGATGAGGTGGGACTCGGCAAAACCATCGAGGCTGGTCTGGTCATTCGTGAGCTGAAAGCCAGGGCGCTTATCAAACGGATCCTGATCGTCTGCCCGAAGAGTCTGATTACCCAATGGCATGCGGAGATGAAGGACAAGTTCGGGGAGACTTTTCATATTATCCTGCCGGAGGATGCGGATACGATCCGGCGTTTGTACGGAGACGGAGAAGTGTACGGCCGTTTCCATCAGATGATTTGTTCATTGGATGCCATAAAGCCCCTGGAAAAACGCGCCGGATGGAGCCGGGAGAAGATCGAACAATACAACCGCGAACGAATCGAAGCGGTGCTGGAAGCGGGATGGGATCTGGTGATCATCGACGAAGCCCATCGCGTGGCAGGAAGTTCACCGCAAGTGGCCCGATATAAACTGGGAGCCCGGCTCGCCAAAGCGGCGCCCTATTTGCTTCTGCTCACCGCAACTCCGCATTCGGGGAAGTCGGAACCTTTCCTGCGGCTGATGCGGATGCTGGACGAGAAGGCATTTCCTGATGCTCGCGCCATCGTCAGGGAGCAGGTGGCTCCTTACCTGGTCCGCACCGAGAAACGCGCGGCGGTCGACCATGAAGGAAACCGTCTGTTCAAGGACCGTACAACCAAAGTGCTTGAAATTGAGTGGGAAGAGCGTCACAGCCTGCAAAAAAAGCTGTATGAACAGGTGACCCGTTACGTCAAAACCGGCTATCAGCTGGCGCAGCGCGAGAAAAAAACGCATATCGGCTTCTTGATGGTTTTGATGCAGCGTATGGCCACCAGCAGCACGGCTGCAATTCGTGACAGCCTGGAAAGACGAATTGCTGTTTTGGAAAGCAAGGAAGAAATACAGCCCGCCTTCGGCGAAACAGCCGGGTTGGATCCGTGGCTGGACATGGAAGCTGAAGAAGCGTTGGAAGAAGCGATCAGGTTGAAACCCGCGGGTTGGAAAAACGAACTGGAAGAGCTGAGACGCATTCTGGCGACAGCCAAACAAGCGGAGTTTCAGTATACCGACGCGAAAGCTGAAAGGTTGCTTGAGGAACTGGACCGTCTGCGCTCTTCGAAAACAGCGGACAAAGCCATCATCTTCACCGAATTTGTGGCCACTCAAATGTACTTGCGTGATTTCCTTGAAAAACACGGCTATACCGTATCCATCCTCAACGGTTCCATGGATCTGGAAGAGCGAAACGAGGTGTTGAGGGAATTCAAACAGTCAAAAGATGTATTGATTTCTACCGACGCCGGCGGTGAAGGCTTGAACCTGCAGTTTGCCAATGTGGTCATCAACTATGATCTTCCCTGGAATCCGATGAAGATCGAACAGCGCATCGGACGCGTGGACCGCATCGGACAGACCAGGGATGTTCTGGTGTACAACTTTATTCTTTCCGATACGGTTGAAAATCGCGTGCGCAAAGTACTGGAAGAGAAACTGATCAACATTTTCAGGGAGCTTGGAATTCAAAAACTCCACGATGTGCTCGACAGCGAGTGGGCGGAGATCGACTTTACGGATGCCTATATCCGGTCGGTAGCCGACCCGGGACACCTTGAAGAATATATAAAGCGCGTGGAACGGGATCTCAAGGAGCAAGCGGAACAGGCTTTGAAAATCAGGGACATCGTGACGGACGACCGTTCGATGGACATTGAACAAGCGCTCCGGATGGCCAAGAAAGACGTGGCCGATCTGGCGGTGCGCATGTTGGCCTCTTATCAGAAATGGAATGGAGCCGAAGAAATACCGCTGCCCAAATCCCCGGATTTGAACGATCCGCAAATCCGTTCCTTGCTTGAGCAGGATTTTTATGTGAATGACCAAGAACTGCTGATTTCTGTTCACCTTCCCGGTCTTCCCTACGAACCGGGCATCTGGTCCTTGTGGGAGCTTAAACTGACCGACGAAGCGAAAGACCGCCGCGTTTTCCCTCTGTTCATGAATCATCAAGGCGTGTTCCGCCCCGCTTCCGCCATTCGAATTTGGGACGAACTTTTGGTTCCGGACCGGGAGATCCGTCTGGGCGATTCGGTACGCTTATCGACGGAACAACGCGAAAAATTGCATGAAGGAGCCCGGGCCGCGGCGCATGACCTGTTTCTGGAACTGAAGTCCGCCAGGGAACAGCGTATCCGGGAGGAAGAGAACCGGGCGTTCTTCGCCCTGCGGCTTCGCATGGAGGCCGTCGAGCAAATCGGGCTTGATACGGTCAGGCGCAAAAGAAAACAGGAATTGCTCGAGGAAGAAGCGAAATTAAAAATGGAGTTTGCCGAAAAGCAAGTGCTGACTCCTGTGCTCAAGCCGGTTTTCCTTATCAACCTGGAGTGAATGACATGTTTGCCAACTGGTTGTGGTCAAGGCTGGCAGCAGATTATGAAACGAAAATTCTGGCCTTTGACCCCGACGATGTGATTGCCCGAAGCGGCTTGGAGGAAAAACTGAAAAGCGATGGTTTTGCCATCATCCGGATGGATTCCATGGATCCGATCCGTTTCAGATACGAATACGAATCGGATTATCGCAACCGGGACCAAAAAATGCTCTATCTGGTCCGGAGCGATTCCACTTATGTGCCATATGACCTCCGCAGTCAATGTTACGAGGTCCGTCTGGACTTTGCGTCCCTGTTTCCCAAGCTTGACATATCCGTTTTGAGGCGAGTCAAATCGCTGGATTTGACGCAGCTTTACATCGCCTATCGGAATGATTTCGGCGGTTACCGGGGAGAAGAAGAAACATGGCGGTTCTTGAATCGGGAAATGTACGACCGGGAGAACGCCGACGAATATGCCGGATGGCTGGAAGAGACGATCCGGCAGCGATTGCAGGAAGTTCGGCACTACACCGACTGGTTCGAGATCGCGAAGCTGTGGGCTTCGCTGCGTTTATTGCAGGATGGCGGATACACACAACTGTCGATGGACCAGCTTTCCGTTGAATTGGACACACGTTTTCAGGAATGGATGCTGGAACATTACAAGAAGCTGTCCGCAAGTTTCCATCCGGACAGTCCGGTCCTGCTGCACAAAACAAACGACTACGTTCGCACCAAAGGAAACAAGCTGGCGCTCATTGTCGTGGACGGAATGTCTCTGGCGAACTGGCTGGCGTTTGTCCGTGCGGACAAGGTTTCGGGATTTTCATACCAATGGTCATATGCGTTTGCCCTGATTCCGACCATTACCTCGGTTTCCCGTCTGGCAATTTTTTCGGGGAAGCTGCCGGCGGAGATGTCCAAACCGTTTGCTCTTGCGCAGGAGGAAAAAGAGTGGCAGGCTTATTGGAGCCGGTCCGGATACAAAGAATCGGAGATTGTGTACCAGCGCGGCACGACCGGTGAACTGCCCTCGGGCGCCAAAGTGGTTGGGATCGTGATCAATACGATCGACGACATTATGCACGGGCAGATGCAGGGACGGGCCGGGATGTGCCGGGATGTCGTATCCTGGTCGGAGTCGGGTGAATTGCAATCGCTCATCTTGCGGCTTCTGGAAAAGGATTTCCGCGTATTTATCACTTCCGATCACGGCAACGTGGAAGCCATCGGACAAGGGCGCCCGCCCAACGAAGGCGTGCTGACGGAGATGGCGGGGCAGCGATGCCGCATTTATCGCGATTATGCAGACCCGGCTTCGTTGGAACAGCCATTTCGTTCTTTTTTGTTCCCGCCCGTGTACTTGCCAAAAAATTATCAATATGTTCTTTGCGATGACGGACTTTCCTTTCAGCCTCGAGGCAAAAAATCCGTGTGCCACGGAGGCATAAGCCTGGAAGAAGTTATTGTGCCCTTTATCGAAGTCAAAGGAGCGGGTTCACCTTGAGCAGACCGATAATACTGTCCCGATACGTAAAACCTGAATGGCTCGACCTGACCGTGGAATACTGGACCGAGTACCAGGATCCCAAACGGACGCGAGAACGATTAAATCGTTACCTGGCGGAACGGATCGAAAGCCTGGACACATTGAGCAAAACCAGGGAAATCTTGATCCGGACATGGGTGGAAGTGGAGGATTCCCTTGTACCGTTGAGGGATTTGGGGGTTTCTGTTTATTTTGCATGTCCCGTTGGAGAAAGAGCAGCTTTGCACTGGACGATGATGCTTGCAGCCTTCCCGCTGTTTCGGGATGTGTGCGGGGTAATCGGCAAACTGGCCAGCCTTCAAAGCGAATTTACTACTTCACAGATTCGCAGGCGCATTTTTGAGCTGTGGGGAGAACGCGCCACGCTGCTTTATGCGCTGGAGAAAAACATCAGAACCTTAAGGGAATTTGGGGCCATTCGCCAGTTGAGGCCGGGCATCTATGAACGGGGCAGTATCCCGGTCCATGACCACCGCGTGGTCGAATTCATGCTGTATGGGACGATCATGGGCGGACAAAAATTGTATCAAAGCATTGCGGAGTTCGAGCGGAAAAAGGAATTGTTCCCGTTCGAGTTCGAAGCCAATTTGGAACAGTTGATTCAATCCCAGCGGATTAAATTGGACAGGGTCGGCGGAGAATTGGTGGCCAGCTTGTAAAAAAGTGGGCTGTCCTACGGCGGGCGGCCCAAATGTTGATAGTGTCCCGTCAAGTGGTGGAAATTCCGCTATAGAGACGTACACCTAATTTTACTTCTGTAATACAGCCACTGGTTCTAGCGGTTGAACGGTTTTGCCGGCAAGTTGCGCCATGGACTCCAGGCTGAAATAGCGTCGGCCAACAGTCCATTCGTCCTGCTGTTCCAGAAGAATGGCTCCGACCAGCCGAATCACTGAATCCCGGTTCGGGAAAATCCCTACCACATCGGTGCGGCGCCGGATTTCACGGTTCAACCTCTCCAACGGATTCGTCGAATGGATTCGTTGCCAATGCGCTTTCGGAAACGTCATGTACGCAAGTACGTCTTCTTCCGCTTCCTTCAGGATCTCCATCGCTTTCGGAAAACGTCCGGACAGCTCGTCCACCACACGCTGCAATTGGCTTTTGGCCGCCTCGTAAGACGGTTGAGCGAAAATGGTCCGGATGATCGCCGACACCATCCCTTGGGACGATTTCGGCACCTGACTGAGGATATTGCGCGCGACGTGCACGCGGCAACGCTGCCAGGTCGCCCCTATCAGCACTTGTTCAATCGCTTGTTTCAGCCCTTCGTGCGCATCGCTGATGACCAGCTCGACGCCGCGCAACCCCCTGGCCACCAATCCGCGTAAAAACCCGGTCCAAAACGCACCATCCTCGCAAAGCCCAATGTCAAACCCAAGCACTTCCCGTTCTCCGTTGTCGCGTACGCCAATCGCCAAAACCAATGCCATGTTGCGCACCCGTCCGCCTTCGCGCACCTTGGGAAACGTGGCATCCAGCCAGACATAAGGGTAAACACCATCCAGCGGCCGTTCCTTGAAGCCCAGGACCACCTCGTCCAGTTCCTTGCAGATGCGCGAAACCTCGCTTTTGCTGATCCCTCGCATCCCCATCGCTTCCACGAGCTCGTCCACTTTGCGGGTACTTACGCCATGGACATACGCCTCCTGAACCACGGCAAGGAGGGCTTTTTCCGCCCGCCGGCGAGGTTCAAGCAAGCTGGGAAAGTAGCTGCCCTGCCTGAGTTTGGGGATTTTCAGCTTCAGCGTGCCGACGCGGGTATCCCATAGCCGCTCCCGGTAGCCGTTGCGATAAGTGGTCCGGTCTTCGCTTCGTTCATAGCGTTCGGCGCCGATTTGGGCGGAGACTTCGGCTTCCATAAGGGATTGGACCAACACCTGGAGGGCTTCTTTCAGGAAGTCGACGTCGCCATCAACGTTAGAGTAAAATTTGCGTGGGGGTAAAGTCTGGAAAAAGCGAACATAGAAAAAGAGCTTCTCCCTTGGTAAAGTGAATTTGCCACAAAACACATACCAAGAGGAGGAAGCTCCTATGCAGCACTTTACCACAATCATTCCCTCAATGAAAGAGCTTGAGCAGTGGATGTTGCGGGAGATGCAGGAAGCGTTCGCCAGCGCGATGAAGACAGCGCTGGAGATGTTTGATCAGATCATCCTTGA
>Ga0207866_1002443_pt1 | contig 13618 bp, 13 predicted proteins | sample HigsolmetaAR203D_FD_184835 | JGI IMG/M metagenome (GOLD analysis project Ga0207866, IMG submission 184835) | Ionic liquid and high solid enriched microbial communities from the Joint BioEnergy Institute, USA - AR20-3-D (SPAdes) (version 2) ...
TTTTTATAGGGATGGCAATGGCGAAAACTCTTAAACTTCATCAAGACAGCATCTCACAAATAGGCGTAACTGTCGTAATGGTTTTGGCTTTTTTGCATTCGGGAGGTTATGAATGGGCCCGCATCATCGAGACAGTCATAGGATCAGTCGTTGCCATTTTTGTCACTATACTTTTACCTAACAGGAGAGCAGGTCATGATGATACCCTTGACCTCGGCAAAGCAACGTAATATGTTGTTTTTTATGTTTATTATGTCTGTATTTCATTCAAATACTCGAAAAAGTACGGTTGGTTCATTTTCCTAGAGTAAACATATTGATTAAGGTATGCCGAACTGGCATACCTTTTTTCTTTAAATATTATAAGTGAGCCACAAATTCTTTTTATTTATTAGGCTCTGTTATTGTTTATTGTTCAATTAGGGGGCAGGGGAGTTGAAGAAGGATATCCATATTTTGAATGCTGCTTTTGAAAAATCTAATGAACAAAAGCATAATGCCAATAACCAAAATGATGGTCCCTTTGCTAACATAATTAAATCCTAGCTAAATTGAGGAAAATTTTTTATAGGAGATAACTATAGATTTCTCTCTAATAAAAATCCCACTTGTTCTGCCATGACACGAGGCGGATAAGGCATTCCATTCGTGATCCACCATTCCACTATCCCTACATAAGACGTGACAATAAATTGAAGAAGAACATCTTCATTTAATCCGTGATTTTTTCCTTCTTTTATATTCACTTCATCCTTGAACTCTTCGATAAGAAACTTAAGAAACTGACTGCGAAAAGAAGGGGCTCCTTTACTCGCTAACATCGTCGAAAAGAATAGATAATTCCTTTCGAGGTATTCGAACCAAGGGAGATTTGCATCTTCATAATCCATTTCAGATGTCGATTCGCAGATTTCCCGCATTTCGTTAATGTGTTCTTCAATGAGCTTATCCAGCAGATCATATTTATCCATGTAGTGAAGATAGATGGTTCCTCGGCTTACATTTGCCTTGTCGGAAATATCCTGTATCGTAATGTCATCAAAATTTTTTTCAGACATCAGTTCAATAACAGCTTTTTTGATCGCTTCTTGAGATTTGAGTATTCTTCTATCCACTTTAGACATTGTAAGGGTCACCACTTCCTTAAAGATAATCAACAATTTTAATTTATATGTTCACTAATGAACAGATTGTGTTCATTTAACAATTGTATGGATCTTGTTTCTATTTATAATTATATACAAGTGTTCATTAATGTATCAATATTTATTTTTGTACGGGCATTAAATTATATATGGAACCGGAGTCACTGACATGGACGACATCAAAGGAAGCGAAGCAGGCATATGAAATGGTAATTCAGATAATTCGGAGGACTAAAATTGGAACAGAAATCTTTAGCAGTAACAACAAAAAGGTTATTTACAAATCGGGATTTATTCAATTTGTTTATGCCACTCATTATAGAGCAAGGTTTAGAATATCTGGTGGGATTGGCAGACTCCATCATGGTAGCATACGCGGGTGAATCAGCCGTGTCTGGAGTGTCTTTGGTAGATTTTGTCATGGCATTGCTCATTAGTTTGTTTGCAGCTCTAGCTACTGGTGGTGCAGTCATTGCAGGACAGTATATGGGCAGGAAGCAAATGGAAGAATCAAGAGAAGCAGCGAATCAACTGGTATGGTTCGCCGGGACCGTTTCCATCATCATCATGGTCATTATTTATCTAATAAAACCGCTTATTTTGAATGGTCTTTTTGGACAAATTACGGATGAAGTACGCAAAGATGCATCGTACTCAGTCTTGTTGCTACTTTTGGTACGGCAGCCATTGCAGCTAATGCGGTGTCAGGGACCATTGTTATGTTTGAAGTGCTGCCAGGGATGGCAATTGGTCTTGGTTTAACTGCAGTTATATCAAGATGTGTCGGCGCAGGAGATTATGAACAGGCTAAATATTACACCAAAAAAGTGATGGGTATTGTATATGTGGCAAATGTAGTCAGTTGTGCATTGGTACTTGCCATACTCCCAAACATATTAAATATCTATGGATTATCTGAGAACGCCACATCATTGACCATAAAAATCGTTTGGTGGCATGCAGCATTTGGAGTAATCATTTGGCCGCTTGCTTACACCTTGCCTGTGACATTCCGTGCATCAGGAGATGCCAAATTCCCGATGATTGTAGGAATTTTATCCATGTTTTTCTGCCGGATTGCCTTGGCTTATCTGATGGGTATCTATTTCAACCTGGGAGTGCTCGGCACATGGGTGGCTATGTTTATTGATTGGATTGTCAAGGCAATCATTTTCGTACACCGGTATATAAGCGGAAAATGGACTGAGTTTCATTCAATTTAACCGATAATCTGCTAGCTAACCGGATTGCTAATTATCTGTTCATCAGTTGGATTGAAATAATTTAAAAAACTATTGACTTTGAGTTTACTCCAAGTGATAGAGTTTAAAAAACAGAAAGAAATAAATTAAAATCTAACAAAAATAATAAAAAGAATGGAGGATCATTACGATGAAGTACAAAAAAATTAGGAAAAACAGAAATTGAAGAATCAGCAGTGGGATTAGGTTGCATGGGTTAGTGCTGCTATTTAAATCTCTTGACTTGGAGCTAACTCCAAGTGTTATGATATCGCAAGTCAGGAGGTGAAACTGCATGAAGATTACAGAAGTAAGTGAAAAATTTGATATTTCACAGGATACACTCCGCTATTATGAGCGAATCGGACTGATTCCTCATGTAAACAGGAATAAAAGCGGAATCAGGGATTATACGGAAGAAGACTGTAAGTGGGTTGAATTTATCAAATGTATGCGGAGTGCAGGTCTTTCAATTGAAGTATTGATTGAATATGTTAAGCTGTTCCAACAGGGGGATGCGACCATTGAGGCCAGAAAAGAACTGTTGACTGAGCAGCGAAAGAAATTAATCGCAAGAATGGAAGACATGCAAAAATCGCTGGAACGCCTGAATTATAAAATCGAAAGATATGAACAGTCAGTGATTGAGAAAGAAAAAGAGCTAAAAAGATTAGAGGATTAGTTTTATGGAAAAAGTATTGGTGCTGCCCGCCAGAAAGGCGAACTATTTAAAGGAGCGATGGGGAGATGGTATCGCGTAAGAGTGTTAGAGACTTGGATGTTAAATTAACTGAATAGCCAGAATTGGAAGTTCGTCGCAACTTGGGAGTGAACACCCCCGAATACTAAGGGCGATAGGACAAGCTCTTATAAGGTTCGCCAAACCTCCTAGAGATCATGAACAATTTTAATTGTTTTGTTCACTAATGAACAGATTGTGTTTATTTAACCATTGAAAGCATCATGCATCTATTTAAAATAGTATACAGATGTTCATTAAAATATCGATGTTCATTATTTATAGGAAACTTGATATGAGGAAATCGATTAATGTGCATCCGAATCATTCAGTGTTAACAAGAAAGGTGTGTTGTCTCTTATGTGCAATATTCAAAAAAATATGACTATGACTCGTGTACTTAGTGTCCCAAGTGCAAAAGCACCATTTGAACGCACCACTATTGAGCGGAGAGAATTACGACCAGACGACGTCTTAATAGATATTAAGTTTTGTGGCATTTGCCACTCCGATATTCACAATGCATTCGATGAATGGGGTGGCGGAAAATTCCCAATGGTTCCTGGTCACGAAATTGCCGGAATTGTGGTAGCAGTAGGATCAGAAGTTACAAAATTTGCGGTTGGTGATCGTGTTGGTGTTGGATGCTTTGTTGACTCCTGCGGAGAATGTGAATACTGTCTCAATGGTGAGGAGCAATTTTGTACGAAAGGTGTTATCAACACATATAATGACGAAGATTACGATGGTAATCTAACATACGGTGGTTATAGCCAAAAAATTGTTGTAAAGGAAGACTTCGTTGTCCGTATACCAGACGCTCTGGATTTGGATGTGGCAGCCCCGCTATTGTGTGCAGGTATCACTACGTACTCTCCATTGAAACACTGGAATATTGGCCCAGGTAAGAAGGTTGCCATTGTAGGGATGGGAGGTCTCGGCCACGTAGCGATCCAATTTGCACATGCCATGGGTGCTGAAGTAACTGTTTTGAGTCGGTCTATGGATAAGAAAAGTGAAGCGCTGAGTTTTGGTGCAGATCATTACTTTGCAACAAGTAATCCCGCTACATTCTCTGAGTTGGCTGGTCGTTTTGACCTCATGTTGAACACAGTATCCGCAAATCTTGACGTTGACGCGTATTTATCCTTGCTTCGTGTAGATGGAACACTTGTAAATGTCGGCGCTCCAGCAGAGCCAGATCAATACCATGTGTTTTCCTTAATCATGGGTCGTCGCAGCATTGCCGGATCACTCGTTGGTGGCATTCGGGAAACACAAGAGATGCTCGATTTCGCCGCTCAGCATGGCATTACCCCTAAAATTGAGGTGATTAGTGCTGATCAAGTAGACGAAGCGTATCAGCGTGTCCTCCGTAGTGATGTACGTTATCGATTCGTTATTGACATATCTACCTTGTAAAGAATAATGGCGGGGCAGGCTATTTGGAAAAACATGAGTGATAATATTTAAAAGACAGGAGGATTTCATATGCAAAAAGTAATTTTGAACAATGGTGTTGAGATGCCTATACTTGGCTTTGGTGTTTATCAGATTGAAGATGCAAATGAATGTGAACAAAGTGTTTATGACGCCATAATGACAGGCTATCGTCTGATCGATACCGCTGCTGCTTATCAAAATGAAGAAGCGGTTGGAAGAGCAATCAAACGGAGTGGTGTGCCAAGAGAGGAAATGTTCATTACTACAAAACTCTGGATTCAGGATGCTGGTTATGAGGGCACAAAGAAAGCATTTGCAAAATCACTGGAAAGATTGCAAATGGATTATTTGGACTTGTATTTAATTCATCAGCCATTTGGTGATATATATGGATCTTGGCGTGCAATGGAGGAACTGTATCGTGAGGGAAAGATCAGAGCAATCGGAGTTAGTAACTTCCAGATGGATCGACTGGTAGATTTGATGATACATAATGAAGTAACTCCTGCCGTAAACCAGATTGAAACGCATCCTTTCTGCCAGCAAATAGAAAGTGCTAAATTTATGAAAGAGAACAATGTTCAGATAGAGTCTTGGGCGCCTTTTGCTGAAGGAAGAAATAACATCTTCCAGAATGAAGTTTTAGTATCAATAGCTGAAAAGTATAATAAATCCGTTGCTCAGGTGATTTTACGTTGGTTGACACAAAGAGGAATCGTTGTGATTCCAAAGTCTGTTCATAAAGAAAGAATTATCGAAAACTTCAATATCTTTGACTTTGAATTAAGCCAAGAGGATATGGAGATGATTGCTACGTTAGATACGAAAAAGAGCTTGTTCTTTTCACATAACGATCCTGAAATCGTGAAATGGCTCTGTAATCGTAATTTTGATATTTAATGCTCTTATACAACACAACGAAATAGTACGGAGAACCGTATCACAAGTGATGGTGAGTTCTATACATTAGGGCATGTTTTTAGTATCTGCTTTCCTATCAGTAATTTCAGTCAAATTGCAGACAAGAATGGCAAAGAAACCTCACAAATCATTTTGCTGGCGCATATAGGAAGAAGCTATCGCATTCCAAAATTAGTAAAATAGAGCAATTTTGACATATGGGACTTTGAGTTAACTGATTAGGAAATGAACATCAACCGTTCCATCGATACTCTGCCGCCCCTAATCATAAGGAATATGAAAGATTTTTAATGGGATTGGTAGTGAATATTTAAGTTTGACATAAGTACAGAAAACTCTGAATCAATTGAACTTATAAATTGAATACTCAAAAGAAAGGAAGATAAATCATGCAAAAGCGTAAATTAGGAAAAAGCGGACTGGAAGTTTCTGCTATCGGACTTGGCTGCATGGGAATGAGCTATGGTTATGGTCCGGCATCAGACAAGAAAGAGATGATTTCTCTGATCCATAAGGCTATTGACCGCGGTGTTACTTTCTTTGACACCGCCGAAGTTTATGGGCCATATGTGAATGAGGAGTTGGTAGGTGAAGCGCTTGCCCCATTTAAGGGAAAGGTAGTCATCGCTACCAAATTCGGAATTAAAATGGTAGATGGCAAGCAGGTGCTTGACAGCAAGCCGGAGACCATCAGGCAATCCGTCGAGGGATCGCTCAAACGGCTTAAAGTCGAAACCATTGACCTGTACTATCAGCATCGGGTTGACCCAAATGTGCCAATCGAAGAAGTAGCCGGAGTCATACAAGACCTCATCAAGGAAGGAAAAATCAGACATTGGGGGCTTTCTGAAGCAGGGGTGGAAACGATTCGCCGCGCACATGCGATACAGCCGCTCACTGCCATTCAAAGTGAATACTCCATGATGTGGAGAAGCCCTGAAGAAGAACTGCTACCTACGCTCGAAGAACTTGGAATCGGCTTTGTTCCGTTCAGCCCATTGGGCAAGGGCTTCCTTACCGGCAAAATTGATAAGAATTCAACATTCGATAGCTCAGACTTCCGCAGCATTGTTCCCCGCTTCAAACCAGAGAATCTCGAAGCAAATCAAGTTCTGGTTGAACTGATAAAGAAGGTTGCTGCAGAGAAAAACGCAACACCGGCTCAAATCGCACTCGCATGGGTACTTGCCCAGAAGCCATGGATTGTTCCAATTCCCGGCACGCGCAAATTGGAGCGTCTGGAAGAAAATCTTGGGGCAGTGGACGTTGAGCTGACTCAGGAAGAACTAAGTGATTTAAACAAAGCGCTATCAAAGATCGAGATTTCGGGAGACCGCTATCCGGCAGGTTCAGAATATGCAAATAGAACGGGCAAATAACAGGTAATTCCAAAAAGAAAGTTCCGTAATTGCGGTTCCTGCAAACTCTTATCTAGATTCTCCATACTTTAGAAAGAAAGGAGATTTGAATTTGACTAAAGTTTTGATACTTGGAGCAAACGGGGGAATTGCCCGTCTTGCTATTGATTTATTCCTAAAAGAAACCGATGCTAAGTTGACTCTTTATCTGCGCAACTCACGAAGACTAAGAAATATTCATTCAGATCGCGTCCGAGTAATTGAAGGCGATGTTATGGATATTGAAAAATTAAAAGAAGCAATGATTGGACAAGAAGTTATCTATGCCAATCTAGCTGGCAATCTGGAACAAATGGCAAAAAACATTGTAAAGGCAATGGACGAGACTGGCGTCAAACGTCTAATTTTTATTAGCTCAATGGGAATTTATGATGAAGTCCCTGGAGAGAGGTATGGCAGTATTTTAGATCCATATCGAAAGTCAGCTGCGATCATTGAAGCATCCGACCTTGATTATACGATTTTGAGACCCGCATGGTTCACTAATAAAGATGAAATTGACTATGAGACAACTCAGAAAGGTGAACCATTTAAAGGGTCTGTCGTATCGCGTAAGAGTGTTGCAGACCTGGTTGTTAAATTAGCTGTAACGCCAGGATTGGAAGTTCGTCGCAGCTTGGGAGTGAACAAACCTGAATAAAGAGGACTATTTAGGCTGCCTTATGTGCAGGAAGTGAAGTTGATTCGTATTACTTCAGTAAACAAGCTTAAGAACTGGCGAAAGAACTGTTTATTGTTGATGATGCAATTCATATCGCTGTGAAGGATATACAGAAATATGTAGATCAGGTTGTAACAAAGTTAACTAGACTCGTAAGGTAGGAACTAAATTTATTATACGAGGAGAATAAAATATGGATAAATCAAATAATTTAAGTGAAAGTGAAATCTTCCCGAAAGGTGAAAAAGTTGCGAATGGCTATTTCATAGGGACAGCATGGCTTGAAATGCTAGTTCCTTATGACAACACTTTTAATTGTCCTATAGGTAATGTAACTTTTGAACCAGGCGCAAGAAATAATTGGCATAAGCATCCAGGCGGCCAAATTCTGCTTGTTACAGGTGGCAAAGGATATTACCAAGAAGAAGGCAAACCGGTACAGGTGCTTCATGAAGGGGATGTAGTAAAGATACGTCCAGGTGTGAAACATTGGCATGGGGCTACCCCGGATAGCTGGTTTACACATATCGCAATAAGTACAAATGTCCAAAAGGGAGACACAGAATGGTTGGAACCCGTAACGGATGAAGAATATAACAATTTAATATAAACCATATATAGAGAGAGGGAGGAAGTTATAATGTCCAATATTAAAGATAAAGTTGCCATTATTACAGGTGCTTCTAGCGGGATTGGAGAAGCTACTGCAAAAGAACTAGCTTCTAAAGGTGCGAAGTTGGTGCTGGCAGCCCGCCGTGAAGATCGATTAAAGAAATTACAAGAAGAAATTCAAAATAATGGCGGGCAAGCTGTTTATAAAGTGACAGATGTTACCTCATATGAACAAATGGAAGAGCTAGCTGAATATGCTCTTAAAGAGTTTGGAAAAATAGATGTATTAATCAATAATGCCGGGTTAATGCCATTATCACCTCTTTATCAGAAAAAAATCAAAGAATGGGATACTATGATTGATGTCAACATCAAAGGTGTACTTTATGGTATTGCTGCTGTTCTTCCATCCATGAGAGAAAGAAAAGAAGGGCATATTATTAATCTTTCTTCAATAGCAGGACACTTAATAGGACCTGCAGGTTCGGTTTATAGTGGTACAAAATTTGCTGTACGTGCCATTACTGAAGGTCTCCGTAAAGAAGAGTTTGGCAACAATATTCGTACAACTATTATCTCGCCAGGAGCAGTTGCTACTGAATTACCAGAAACAATTTCAGATTTAGAACTAAAATCTGCAATTGATGAAATTTATAAAGGTGCGATTAGTGCTGAGAGCATTGCTCGTGCCATTGCCTTTGCAATTGAACAACCATCTGATGTGGCCATTAATGAGATGATTATTCGCCCAACAAATCAAGAGCTCTAAAAGGATTCTTTTCGCTTATTGTAATAAGTTTGCCCCAATTTTTCTTTTGGGGCAGTTTTTTATTGCCTTATATTTTAGAAAAATTGAAAGGAGAGGGTGGGGATTTAATCCTTGATCAAACGGGCAAGTTGCGTATCTTGTTATTGATTATTTTAAAAGAAACAGATGCTAAGTGGATCCTTTATCTACGCAAATCAGGCAGATTAAAAATTACTGATCCACGCGGGAACGTTTCATTGAAGTCTGAGTAAGATATTGTCTATTTTAACGGATCTTGATTACCCCATGTATACAAATGGGTGTTATTAAATAGATCAAACTGTCCTATGTTATGTTAACTAAATAAAATCTGCACATACCAAGCATTGCAAGTAATTTAAACATCAAAACCAACCACGAAATCATTTATCATCAAATTTTCACGTGTACAGTACTTCGTAAGCGATTTTAAACAAGAGATTTTTCGGTGGCTTCATATCTTCTTTTGTAATTTGCTTTTGGATAAAACGTCGCACGAGAGTCTTATGAATGTCATCCAATTCAAGGGATCGATGATGCTTTACCAAAAAATCTTCAAAGGTCTTAAGATCAAAGAATAACCAGCAACAGTGTTTTTCGAATAGTTTTTTTCAATTTCTAGATACAGTAAAAATTCATCAATAGCTTCTTGCAGCAACATCTAAAATAACACCTCAGTGATAATGAACGATCATTGACAACAAGTTCAAAAGATGATGATTATCGTCTAAAAATAGATCATTCGTTCACATCAAAAACACCCGAAAATTATGAGGAACTTAGAAGAAGAAGTGCCTAATAATTGTTTTTATAGGAACTTGAAGGGAAGGACCCCTAACATTACGAAGAAATAATTTAGTTTACATAATATATATTATAGGAAGTTAAGGATAGATTGTCTCATAATATAAGTATACTTGTTACATTGAGACAAAATAAAAATTTTGAAACGCTGATCTTAATTTTCATTTCAACCAATTATAAATCTTTCGGTATTCATTTTGAACGTCTGATTGAAATGAATTCTATATGATCCTGTAAAGTCATTCATCGAGTAATGTTTTCGTTTATGTATCGATTGGTTACGATAATGTTTGCTTTTTGACTTAAACATCTCACAAATTAAACCAATTTATTTTTGCATCCGTCATTATGGTTTTATATTACCTATCTTTTCCTTTTAAAATGAAAGAATTGTAAGAAATTATTTTAGTCTATTCCATTCAATATTTCAGTGAAAACGCTATTTCTACAATTTACAATTCATTTTTCATTTATCCTCCTCCCTATTTTCCACCTAAAAGTCGTTCTGATGCTGCTGTTGCTGGGGACACACCATTTGGTATTAGCTAAATAAGATGGATATTTGAGATCATGCGGAGATATTCACTGGAATGATCCCCTTCTACTTTCGCATAGCATGAAACGCTTAACTTTCAATTTAACTGCTTCAAAACAGTTGCCTAACTATCCTTCTTTTTTTGCTTCGACCTTCCATCTTGTCAGTGTTACAATGCGTTCGTATTATTAAATAAAAGACAATTTTCATATCCTTTTTTGAAACCATTTGGCCTTTCGTTCGTAAAGAAAGTAAGGAGGCGATTGGATGCTAAAAAAATTTTTAAAAAGAATTTTAGACTCCTCTTCTTACCGTCACCATTCCCATTATAGCAGCGACGACAGCAGGAAATGGGAAAGAAGACACTCTTCCCACTACGGTCACCATTACTATAAGAAAAAATGGAAATCGAGCGGATTTTTCTTCCGTTCCCATAGCAGCTAATAAAGTCGAATGCGTATGAAGAAGTGGATAGACTTATTCGAAAGGGCCTTAAAAGTCGGAACCGTTCTCAACAATCGTTATGAAATCGTTCGATTGTTGGGTAAAGGAGGATATGGGCTGGTGTATGAAGCTCTTGACAACTCACTTGGCCAAAAAGCGGTTGTCAAACAATTAAGGAAGCGAAGAGCAAAATCCCAAAAGGATTGTCTCGCTTTTGAAAATGAAGCTGCCATATTGAAGTCTCTTTCCCATCCGGCTTTTCCTTCCTACATCGATTCTTTTCAAGATCAGACCGGAAAATTTATAGTGATGGAAAAATTGGACGGATACTCATTTGAAGAACTTATTTTTCAACAAAAAAAGGAATTTGATCATGACGATTCTTTGCTGATCTTATTAGAAGTGTTAAAACTTGTTCATTTTTTGCATTGCCAAGGGATTATACACCGCGATTTGCGGATCCCCAATATCCTGATGAACAACGATCAGCTGTTGATTATTGATTTTGGTTTAGCACGTCGAATAGGAGATCGTGATGATTTCAATGAGAAAAATTTCAAACATGTCGCACGATGTTCCTTCTCGTTTCAAGAAGATCTAATGGCACTTGGCCATTTTGTTCTTTTTTTGCTGTATTCAACCTATAAGTCTGTTTCCATCAGGGAAAAGAGCTGGGAAGAAGAGTTGAAGTTGCCTAGAAAAACTAAAGAGGTCATTCGAAAAATGCTTCATATCAGCCCTCCATATGATTCTGTGGAACAAGTGATAGAAGATGTCCAAAACCTCCTGTTTTCAAGTCCAAAATCGCGAGAAATAAAACCCATAATCGTTGCTCAAAATGGATAACGTGTAGCTGATTGTGGTTACGATTGTTTGTCCCAATTCATGTTATGAACCATGATAAAAGAATAAAAGAAAAGAGCGTGTTTAAACCGTCTTTATCATAACACGCTCTTATCATATTAGAACTATATCACCCTTTGTATAACATCTTCTCTTATGCGTTCATTTATTAGTTAAAGGGACTCTTCAATTCTATCCAACCATTCATTTACTAGTGTGTTAAACAGTTGCGGTTGTTCAATTTGTAAATTGTGACCTGCTGTATCCAATACAGCAAATGTTCCGCGAGGATACTTGTCTATGATGTCAAGTGCATCTTTATATCCAACCGTAGAATCCTGTCTTCCTAATAGGAATAAACTCGGTTTTGTAAAATCAGACTGATCAATCTTAAAAGAAAACCCATATTTTTTCTTCACCTTATTTAAAAATTCTTCATCTCCTATTTTACAACCGCTTAGAATTTCGTTGTTGTATCTTAACCAAGTGTATTCATCCAGTACAACTTGATTATTTCCGAAATCTTCCAATTCTTTCTCTGATAAAGTTTCAACGAATTTTTTATCCATTCTTACTATTTTATGTTTCTCGACGGTTCTATTTTCTGGATGAGGAATTATAACAGGACATATAAATGCTGCTCCAAGTACTTGTTCTTGACATTTCTCAATAATCCCCCTCGCTAAATAGCCGCCATAAGATTCTCCAACAATTACGTAATTTTGATTCGGAATGACAGCTTGAATAAAATCTAAAACAGCATGTAACATTTCATCAGAACTGCTAATTTCGTTATATTTTTTTGTTAATCCCATTCCAGGCAGGTCCAAATAAATCCGTCGCCACCCATCCCTCTTAGCAAATATAGGTTCCATACAACCACTCATTAAACGATGGTCAGGAGAATAACCATGTATCATGATAATCGGTTTACCTTCCCCTAAATCTTCATAATAGATTTCAGCTTGCCGAACTTTACAATAGGTCATATCTCATCCTTCTTTCTTCCATTTTGAAAAATCGCTTTAATTGACATAATATTTATTCGCTTTTTTCGTCTTAAACTCCTGGTTCCTTTACTATTGCTTAAAAAACATCCGATTTTTTTCATTTTCGCGATGATGAATACTATTTTTGTATTCTTAACCAATCATTTTTTCAAATAAAATGAACAACACGCCTGCTGATAACAGGCGTGTATGATAGTTTTGAAGGTTTTCTATTCGACATGAATCTTTTTAAGATTTTTGGTGAAACGGCTGTTTTGGGCCGCTAAATTTCGATGTTTTTTCATCACAAACAGTACGCTTAAAGCCCATACAAGGAAAACGGCGATATTAGCAAAAGTAATCCACGAATCAGATAAATTTCTTGATTTTAATAATGTTTGCAAATTCGAATAAATGATCATTCCACCAACAAGGACACCTAGCAAATGGGAAGGAATGATTTTTATTAAAAATGCGGCGATCGGTGCGGCAATCAGGCCTCCAATCATTAAGGCCAATGTCCAGATCCAGTTGATTTCATTCGCTCCTAGCGAAAGAAGAAATCCTATGCTTGACGCAAGTGATACTGCGAATTCGCTTGTATCCACTGAACCGATCACTTTCCTCGGTTCCAGATCCTTTTTGGATAACAATGTCGGGGTTGCTATCGGGCCCCATCCCCCACCGCCGGTCGCATCGAAAAATCCGGCGATAAATCCTAAGGGAACGAACAGTTTTTTGGACACTTTTTTTCCTTCAGCCTTTTCATTCTGACTGGATCGGAAAATAAAGCGAAATATAATGTACACCCCTAAAAGTAGAAGAAAAATGGAGATGTACGGCTTTAACACGTCTCCCGGAAGATTACTTAATACGGTAGCACCTAGGAAAGCCCCGATGGATCCAGGGATAATTAATTTCAAGACGATTTCTTTGTCGATGTTTCCGAAACGTATATGAGAAATGCCGGACGCTGCCGTTGTCACCACTTCTGCCAAATGAACAGAAGCGGAGGCTGCAGCCGGAGCGATGCCAT
>Ga0207866_1002457_pt1 | contig 13540 bp, 11 predicted proteins | sample HigsolmetaAR203D_FD_184835 | JGI IMG/M metagenome (GOLD analysis project Ga0207866, IMG submission 184835) | Ionic liquid and high solid enriched microbial communities from the Joint BioEnergy Institute, USA - AR20-3-D (SPAdes) (version 2) ...
CTCGACAGCAGATCAGCGGACGGATATGGACCAGAGCGGACACCGCTCGATTGGCTCGTAATGAATAGGTCGTCGGTTCGATTCCGACAGGCGGCTCCCAGCTCAGAGGCCCCTTGCGATCTTCGCAAGGGGCCTCTTGGGTACCAGTTGAGTGACCAAACCCCTCGTCAGGGGCTGTCTGCGGCGTTAGCAACCTCCCCGAAGAAGACGATCCATCGCCTGAGCGCCGGGCAGCAGGACAGGCCGGATCTGCTTGCGGTAGACGGCTTCCGTCACCTGGGTGCCGTTGCGGCCGAGCAGGCGGGAGATGCCTTTGAGTGGAACGCCGGAGTCCGACGGCAGGGGCACGAAGCTGTGCCGCATCTCCCGAGGCGTTCAGTCTTCCGGCCTCAGATCCGTCTTGCGCGGCGCGGCTCGGAAGGACCGAAGTACGGTGCTCGCGTTGCGGGGCGTGCCCACCGCCGAGGTGGAGGCCGGGCCGTGTTCGTGCCGCGCCTTCTCGGCTGCTGGTCCATGGCGGTCTGTGGTCGTGGGCCGGGCTGTGGACTGCCGGCGGAGGGGGATGCGGATGTCAGTGGTGGGGAGCGGGGGCCGGGTGTGTGATCGCTCCTTCCGCGGGGGTGCGGTGTTTGTGCTGGTCAGAGCGTAGAACCTAGATAGGTTCCAAACATACCAACCAATAGGATGGAACCTCTCATGGGTTTACATCGTCTCATCTGGTTTGAGTATGACTTTGGATGGCGATACCTAGGACAAGAAGTTGGGATGAATAGGACGAGGCCTAACAGTTGCCAGGGAGGATGGTTCGGATAGTCGGGCTGCTCCATGCATGCTGGGCCGGTTCCGGACCGTCCGTCCAGGGCCTTGACCAGGGAGGGCAAGCCATGACGGTGCACTGGCCGTCGGCCCGGAAATGGCCTGTCGAAGGCCACCGGTACATGCAGCTCGTCTCTATCGAGCCCGCCCCGGTGAACGGGTGGTGCCGGGACAAGGTGACCATGTACCTCCGCGAGACCTTCTACAAGATCGTGCAGCGCGCCTTCGAGGATGCCCGGATCGGCTGGAACGCCGGGTGGGCCAAGGCCCGGGGGAACGATGTGCTGGTGCTGCTGCCTTCGGAGGTCCCGCTGGAGACGCTGGTCGGGCCTCTGGCAGCCGGCCTGCTGGCCGAGGTGCGCCTGCACAACAGCCTGCACAGGGAACTGGCCCAGCTCTCGTTGCGCATGGCCGTTCACACGGGGGTCGTCCGCTTCGACCCGGCGGGGGCCGCCGGGTGCGCCGTCCAGCTGGTCGACACTTTGATCGGCTCGGCCCAGTTCATCGACGCCTGCGCCGCCATCGGCGCTGAGCTGGCCGTCATAGTCTCGGAGCGGGTGTATGAGCAGGTGCTCCAGGACTCCTCTGACCTTGCCGAACGAGGGGGTTACGGGCCGATCAAGGTGGGCGAGGCAGGGGAGCGGGTCCAGGCGTGGGCCTGCTTTCATCCGTTTGCCGGGCAACCGGGAAGGGTGAGGCCGTACCCGAGGAGCGCTCGTGCCGGCGACGACGGCGAAAGCCGGGGGGAAGCGGACGAGGCCGCTTGATGACGGTGTGCGCCGTGGAAGCGATGTGGATCGTCTCGAAGCCCATGGCCCGATGCCGGGCGTCGGGGGAGACCGGACGCGGTGGGTCTCACCTTGATCCGGTCTGTCGCAAGAGTGCGTGCCGGTTGGTGACGGCGGGTGTGCAGAGTCCGGGTTCGGACGTGGTGATGGCGCAAGGCCCGCGATGAGCCGCCCTCATGGGCGTGAACCTTTTCAACACGCTGTTTCTGCAGGCCGGAAGGAGAAAAGTGCGGTCAGCAGTGACGCCGCGGCCTGGAACTCCAGGGGGCCGTGCGTCTTTGCGACTGCCATTCCCAGGGCCTGAAGGCAGGTGCCCAGGTGGGATTCAGCGCCAAAGTGGATGCGGTGAATTTCTGGTTCAGTGCGGTGACGCCATTGCCGCTTTCTGCGTGAACTCCTGGAACTGTGAATCGCGGCTTCCGGGAGCTTCTTTCGATTCTACTGGAGCAGCGACTTCTGGCGAGGTCGGCTCGAACTCTATGTGCTGGACCTTCTGCCGGGCCTCGGGGTATTCGACGGGCCGCTGGAAAACCGCTCCCGACGGCCACTTGTTCTTGTCATGGACGCGGATCTCGACTTCATCCTTGCCGTTGGGCGCCCGGAAACCGAGAGAGCGGTAGTAGGCGTGCAGGTCGGAGTTGTCCGTCCAGACGTCGATTCGTATGTTTTTTGCTCCGTATCTGATTCGGCCCTGCTGTGCGGCCCACTCCAGCAGGGCGGCCCCTACCCGCTGGCCGCCGTACTTGCGGTTGATCACTAGTCGATGCAGGTAGACGGCCTTATCGTCGAGTTCGTCCTTCCGCCATAGCAGAGGGTTGCCCTTGTGGGTTATGGAGACGGTGGCCACCGGATCCTCCCCGTCCCAGACGATCCAGGTGTATCCGTCGCGCATGCCGTCGAGGATGCGCTTGCGACGTGCCTCCTCATTGGGCCATGGTCGTTCCCATTGATCCGTATCCTTGAGGCGTAGCCACTTCGATGCCTCGTCGATGAGCCAGGTGATGATATCCACGTTGTCGCGCGTGGCGAAACTTATTTTGTATTTGGTGCATGCTTGAGTGGACATTTCCTCGGATACCTGAGTTGATCTCGTCCTGTGGGACGAGATGGAATATCGACTGGATCTGGTGCGGAACCAACAGGCTCCCGCACGGGGAATGCCGTCCGGGAGCCTCGGGTGATGAGAGTGATTTTCTTTCAGATCATGGATTCTCCCGGTCTGTGTCGTCGTCATCGCCCGGCGTGCCGTTCCTCTTCGGGAGGTGCAACGGCGGCACCTCGCCAACCTCGACGTAAAGCTCGTTTCGGTCGGCGGGATAGATGGTGTTGGTCAGCCGAATGGGCTTGCCGTCCTGACCGTAGGCGATGCGGTCGTGCACGATCACCGTGCTGCCGCTGTCCGGGAGATTGAAGAAGGACGCCTCGTAGGCGTTGGGCACCCTGGCGGTGATCTTGTCTCGGTAGCCCACCTGCTCGATGCCCAGCTTCTCCCGCAGATAGGTGCCCACGCCCTCGACGATGTCCTCGGCGTCGATCAGGCGTTCCGCGCCTTTGGTCACGAAGGCCATCGGGTACCAGGAGGTCTGCAGGGACCAGGGGCGGCCGTCGATGCGGCGCTCCTGGTGGCGGATCACCACCCGGTCCCCCTCGTTGATGCCCAGCGCCCAGGCCACCAGCTTGTCGGCCTTCTGGATCTCCACCCTGGGGTCGCTGACCTCGGCCTTGCGCCCCTGCAGCTTGGCTTCGAAACGGTAGGCCTCGCTCTCGCTGGTCTCCCTGTTCACCGAGGTCAAGGTGAGCGCGAAGGGCTCGACCGACTTGAGAACGAACGTGCCGCGCCCCGGCGAGGTGTACACCAGCCCGCGCCCGATGAGCAGCTTGATCGCATCCCGGATGGTGTTGCGCGAGGCGTTGTACTCGTTCATGAGCTCCACCTCGGTGGGCAGCTGCTCCCCCTCGGAGAACTCGCCCTGGTCGATCCGACGGATCAGCTCTTCGGCGATCCGCCGGAAGCGAGGCGCCGCCATCGTCGTCTCCTCTCCGCCATCCGTCACGGCGTATGCGACGAGGTTCACGCCGGACGCCGCACCCGGCCCGCCCGAACGAGAACGACCCCGGCGCCCGCCTCGGTCGACTTCAACGCCCACAAAGTCAACGATCACTACTTATCCGAAAGATCACCATGAACTCGTTGATCCATTCAAGGGGATCGCACTTCCAATAGGGATGGTTCGCAAGACACCGACCGACGTACGCCCCGGACGCATCCGAACGGTGAACCTTTTCAACACGCCGTCCGCACCGTTCGAGACGAGTGCACCGCAGTAGCGGACGCCATCGGGGCTCTTGTCCGCTGCGCATCGGTTCACGCGTTGAAAAAGGTTCAATCCCGACCTGTAGCCCGCGCCACCAGACCCCCCACCTGGAGAGGAGCATCGACAAGGAGCCGTCCATGGGAATCGCCATCGTCATCATCCTGAGCGCCGTCGGCCTCTTCCTTGGGTACCTGATCTACCTGGTGCACTTCGCCATCGTCAGCAGGAAGGACGTGCTGACGCCCACCGTGGATGGGATCTGGTTCGGTCAGGCCCGTCGCGCTGCGGGTGTGTTCGTCATGAAGCGCAAGTGGACGACTTTGCCCGGCGGCGTCGCCGAAAAGCCCCGCTCTGAGTGAGCGGCAAAGGGCACGCGCCTCGACGCACACTTCCAGCGAGCCTTTTCCGCACGCCGTCCTCGCAGGTCGCATGCAGGGACGTCCAGTCGGGGACGGTGCCGTGGCCTGCAACGTCAAGCCCTTAGAGACCACGGGGACGCCGGCCCGGCCCTCCGAGACCACGTATCGGAAAAGGCTGAATCCGCCGCATCGTGGAAACCGCACGAGTCGTCGGGGCGCCCGCCCGCGACCGGAGGACGCGCAGACAGGAGGGGACACCCGGCCCGGCGTTCCGCCCATACAAGATCGTCTCAAACCGGCCGGCGCCTCGGAAACATCCCCTCTTCAACATCCACGATGATCGCAGTACCGTGATCGTATATGACACATCGCATACGACCATGACCACGATCCCCCGGCGGGACGACGCCGTCCGGTCGGCCGATCACCGAAGCGAGCTCGATCCCGAGATTCAGGATGCACCACCGAGTCACCCGCGGTGCGCAACGAAGCGATCAGGAAGGCGGAACCTTACAACGGCATCCCTCCCATGCCGATGGCCCCGGACGTTCCCGGCATGGAGGCCGTCAACCTCCGTTCTCCGAGCCCCTCCAGACCTGAACCAGTTTTCCAGCCCAGGAGAAATGCCCAAAGCGATATACAAGATACACCGCGCCACCCCGCAGGACCTGAACACCATCATCCAGCTCATCGACGAAGCCTCCAAATGGCTGCGCCTCAAGGGCACCGATCAATGGGCTCGCCCCTGGCCCGACGCGGAATCCCGAAGACAACGGATTCTCGACGGCATGCGGAACGGGATCACCTGGATCGTCCGGGACGGCGACGACACGGTGGCCACCATCTCCATGACCTCCGTCGGCAATCCGCTGCTGTGGAGCCCCGAAGAACGCCGTGAACCCGCCGTCTACCTGCACCGCCTGGTCGTCAGCCGCAAGTACGCGGGTCAAGGGGTGGGAGCCGCGCTCCTGGAATGGGCCGCTCAGCAGGGCCGGATCAGGTACGGCGCCGAGATCGTCCGGATCGACGTATGGCAGGACAATCTGGCTCTGCATTCCTACTACCGGCGGCTGGGCTTCAAATCACCGAGCGGCACGGACGAGACCGAAGTTAGGGTCCGGGACAAAAATTTCTGGCCGTCCGGAGCCGTCTTCCAGCGTGACATCTCGAATACCACAGCTCACCACATAAGCCAACGCATCATCTTCATACCGGAGCCGCAGAACTCCTCGCCCTTCGAAATCTCCAGACACAGATACGACACCCCGTTTTCTGCGTTCGCCCTGCGAACCGCCACCGCATCACCGTGGTAGACCACAGCGAATCTGAGCCTTCTCACCATGCGGCATCATCCGCCGAAAGCGAAACTCCCGCGGCGCCGGCACCGACACCACGCCGCCCCAGACTACGGCGCTTCCTCTGATCATGACACCCCACTCCAACCCGCATAGACGTCACATCACAAAAACTTTCTTCAAAGCCCACACCACACTGAGGTTTGCTCAGCATTTCGGTGCCCTGGGAGCGGTGGCAACGCCGGGTCCGGGGTACAGTCCCCGGACCTTTTCGACACGTGCCCCAAGAAGCCGGGACGGGCCTCGTTGGTGTCCGGTACAGCGCCATCCCAGTTCACGGCATCGTCCCTGGCTGGGACGTCCTCCATCTCGGCTCGCGGAGACAGCGTGTTGAAAAGACCCCTGGTAAGAGCACAGACGGGACGTCAGGCCGCGGCTCACGGCCGGATGTGAGGAGAGGGCCGTCAGGGTCGGCCGCCGCGCCATGGCTCTGGCGAGGCATCACGCTGTGAGGCAGGCTCGTATCCGCTGAGTGCGCGTTTGGTAGGTGATCGTGAAATGTATGCCTGCCGAGCGGGGGATAAGACACCCGCCTTACCCTTCGGAGCCGACCGATGAGCGGCAGACACCCACCGGACCATTCTGCCACCGGAACACTGGGATGGCTGCAGGGAAAAGTACGCACGCCGCGACATCGCTAGGTGTGATCGCATCCCTGGACCAGGCCGATTGCCCTTGGTGGTATCGGCCGCACGACTTCCCGTCCGGGTAGACGGCCTACTGGCATGCCCGCCACTGGGAAACCCAGGGCGTCACCCACGTTCTGCACCGACACTTGCGCACCCGGCACGACCGCGATGCCGCCCCTTCAACAGCGGTCACAGGGCTCCAAGGCCGCCAGCACCGCCGGCCCGGACCCTTGCAGCCATGAGGACACCAGGAAGATCAATGGGCGCAAACGCTTCATCCTTACCGGCATCTCGGCCTGCTGATGGCGGTGATGATTCGAACGGCCGGTGTGCAAGACCGTGCCGGGGCCATCACGCTGCTGTCGGGGCTGTCTCCGGCCTCCTCGTGCCGGGCGGTGTTCGCCGACCAAGGACTTTCCGGGCATCTGGTGGCCTGGGCTGCACGGGTGCCGGGCATGGTGGTGCGTATCGTGGCCAACCCGCCGGCCAGTGCGGGTTCGTCGTGCAACTCCGCCGCTGGGTGGTCGAACCCACCTTCGGCTGGGTGATGCCGCACCACCGCCTGGCCCACGGATTGTGAGCAGGTCCCGGCGATGGCAGAGGCGTTGATCCGCTAAGCCGCCTTCGACCAGACGGCCCGTACCCATCACCTGCTACCACCCCGCCCACCGTGCAGGCTGCCGCCCAGCGGAGCACGTCCAGCGACCGAAACAATCACCTGCCAAACAGGCATCAAGACCGAAAGACCGGACGCCTCGGGAGGTGCGGCGCAGCTTCGTGTCCCTGCCGCCGGACTCCGACGTCCCGCTCGAAGACGTCTCCCGCCTGGTCTGCCACAACAGCAGCCAGGCGACGGAACCGCCTACCGCAAGCAGATCTGGCCTGTTCTGCTGCCCGGCGCCCAGGCGATGGACCGTCTTCTCCGGGGGGCCGCTAACGCCTCAGACAGCCCATGACCAGGGGCTCAGCCACCCAGTTAGTCACCCACCTGTTAGCAAGAGGCCCCTTGCGAAGATCGCAAGGGGCCTCTGAGCTGGGAGCCGCCTGTCGGAATCGAACCGACGACCTATTCATTACGAGTGAATCGCTCTACCGACTGAGCTAAGGCGGCCTGCCGCATCGCGGCGCATAGAGAGTCTACTGGGTTCGGGCGGGTGATGCGTATTGGGTATCCGGGAGAGTGGTGAGTTTCAAGGGTGGGGTCAGCGGCAGACGGTGCCGTCGGCGGGTGGGGTGGTGGTGAGGAGGTAGCGGTCGGTGGCCTGGGTGATGCAGGGGGAGCCGCCCAGGTAGGCGGTGTGGCCGTCGCCGTCGAAGGTCAGGAGGACTCCGGAGGCGAGCTGGGAGGACAGGGCCTGGGCCCAGCGGTAGGGGGTGGCGGGGTCCCGGGTGGTGCCGATGACGAGGATGGGGGCGGAGCCCTTGGCGGACAGGGGGCGGGGGGACTCGGTGGTCTGGACGGGCCAGTAGATGCAGGGCAGGCCGCTCCAGACGACGTAGGGGCCGAAGCGGGGGGCGGTGCGGGCGGCCTTGTCGGCCTCCTTCTGGTAGGCGGCGACGTCGGGCAGGTTGGGTTTGTCGACGCAGTTGACGGCCATGTTGGCCTCCATCAGGTTGCCGTAGGAGCCGTCGGGGCGCCGGTCGTACAGCTGGTCGGCGAGGGTGAGCAGGAGGTCGCCGTCGTTGTCGTAGATGGCGGCGGCCAGGGCCTGGCGGAGAGTCGGCCAGGAGGCCTTGGTGTAGAGGGCGGCGGCGATGCCGGTGGTGACCCAGGTTTCGTTGATGGGGCGGGGGTCGCCGCGCGGGCTGGTCAAGGGGGCGCTGTCGGTCTGGCGCTGCAGGTCGGTGATCTTGTCCAGGGCGGCTTCGGGGTCGGAGCCCAGTGGGCAGTCCAGGGCGGCGGTGCAGTCCTCGACGAAGGCGCGCAGCGCGGTCTCAAAGCCCTTGGCCTGCTCGATCAGCAGGTCGGTGGCGGAGAGGGCGGGGTCGACCGCGCCGTCCAGGACCATGGCGCGGACCTTGCGGGGGAACTGCTCGGCGTAGACGGCGCCCAGGTAGGTGCCGTAGGAGAAGCCCAGGTAGGTGAGTTTGCCGTCGCCCAGGGCGGCGCGCAGCACGTCCATGTCGCGGGCGGCGTCGGCGGTCCCGACATGGGGGAGGCGGGGGCCGGAGCGGGCCTTGCAGGCGTCGGCGAAGGCCCGTCCCTCGGCGCGCAGGGCCTCCACTTCCCGGGTGTCGTCGGGGGAGGCGTCGGTGCCGAGGAAGCGGTCCATGCGGGGGCCGTCCAGGCAGCGGACCGGGGCGCTGCCGCCCACGCCGCGCGGGTCGAAGCCGATCAGGTCGAAGCGGTCGCGTATCCGCTCGCCGAACAGGGCGCCGGCGTCGCGGAGGAACTGCACGCCGGAGCTGCCGGGGCCGCCGGGGTTGGTGATCAGGGAGCCGATGCGCTCGCCGCGGTCGCGGGCGGGCAGCCGGATGACCGACAGGGCGAGCCGTTCGCCCTGGGGTTTGGCGTAGTCGAGCGGCACTTCGACGGTGGCGCATTCGAAACCGTCACGGCAGTCGCGCCAGGACGGCTCCTGGGCGTAGTAGCGCTCCAGCCCGGAGGGGGCCTGTTCCTTGGGGGACGAGTCGCCGCTGCATCCGCTCAGCATGAGGGCCGCGGCCGCCAGTACGGCCAGGATCCGGTGCGGCAGGCCGGTTCCCCGTCGCAGTGCGTTCACCGTCCACCTCATTCCGTCCGCGCGGCCCGGTCCGGTAGAGGCGGGTTTCCCCACCCGGCGTCCCGTACTCCTGCGTCCACAGCGTTGTGGACAAGAGAAACCAAGCCCCCAAGAAGATCACCCAAAGGGAAATAGCGTAACCCACCGTGATGTTGGCCCGGATATGGATGCACAGCGCGAAGTGCGGATCGAGCCCAGCGCCAAACGGGTGCGCGCCTATCTGGGCGGCGAGGCGATCGCCGACTCCCTCCGCCCGTTCCTGGTCTGGGAGGTCCCCTACTACCCCACCTACTACTTCCCGGTAGAGGACGTCCGGACGGACCTGCTGGTGCCCGAAGAAGAGAGCAAGCCTTCCCCCACACTGGGCGAGGGGCGGGTGTTCACCGTGAAGACCGAGAAAGCCACGGCCCCCAAAGCCGCCCTGCGCTACCCCGACTCCCCCGTCGAGGCGCTGCGCGGCCTGGTGAGGCTGGAGTGGGACGCGATGGACGGGTGGTTCGAGGAGGACGAGGAGGTCTTCACCCACCCGCGCGACCCCTACCACCGCGTGGACGTCCTGGCCAGTTCACGGCATGTCCGCGTCGAGGTGGACGGGGTGACGGTGGCCGAGTCCTCCAGCCCGAGGCTGCTGTTCGAAACCGGCCTGCCGACCCGCTACTACCTGCCCAAGCCGCACGTCCGGACGGACCTGCTGGAACCCACCGGCACGGTCACGCACTGCCCCTACAAGGGGCAGGCCGAGTACTGGTCGGTGCGCATCGGGGACCGGACGTATCCGGACCTGGCCTGGTCCTACCGCTCGCCCCTGCCGGAGAGCCAGAAGATCGCGGGGCTGATCGCCTTCTACAACGAGAAGGTCGACATCTACGTGGACGGGGTGAAGCAGGAACGTCCACAGACGCCCTTCGCCTGAGCGGGCTCAGTCCGTCCGGCCGTAGGCGGCGTCGTGCTGGCGGCGCGGGGCGCAGACCGAGGCGGCCGGGCAGGAGCAGCGGCGGCCGTCGTCCAGCCGGACGGTGATCTCGTCGGCGGGGACGTTGCGGGCCACCACCTGGCCGCTGCCTTCGGGGGTGTCCACCCGCTGGCCCAGCCGGGGCATCCGCCGGTGGGCCTCGACGTACAGCGGGTGCTCGTACTTCAGGCAGCACATCAGCCGGCCGCAGGCGCCGGCGATCCGCAGCGGGTTGACCGGCAGGTCCTGGTCCTTGGCCATGCGCACCGAGACCGGCTCGAAGTCCTTCAGGAAGGTGGCGCAGCACAGGTCCCGGCCGCACGGGCCGATGCCGCCCTGCAGGCGGGCCTCGTCGCGGGGGCCGACCTGGCGCAGCTCCACCCGGGCCTTGACGGTGCGGGCCAGGTCCCGCACCAGGGCGCGGAAGTCCACCCGGTGCGGGGCCGAGAAGTACACCTTGAAGATGTTGTCGGCGTCCAGGTAGTCGACCCCGATGACCTTCATCGGCAGGCCGTGCTTGCGGATCAGGCGCTTGGCGATGCTGCGGCCCTCGGCCCGGCGGCGCCGGTTGGCCTCGTCGCGGGCCAGGTGCTCCTCGGTGGCCATCCCGGCGCAGACCGGCAGGCCGCCGATGTCCTCGGAGACCCACTGCGGCGGCCACACGCACTCGGCCACCTCCGGGCCGGCGTCGGTGGGCACCAGGACCTTGTCGCCGACCTTGGGCGAGTACGGTCCCGGGTCCAGGTAGTACAGCCGCCCGTACCGGGTGAAGCTGACTGCCATCACCATGCCCACGGCCAGACCCCCTCACCGCTCCCGGTGCCGTTCACCCTACGCGGTACCCGTAAGGGACGGATGTGAGCGAAATCACCAGGCCACGTCGGTGTAACCCGCCGCGGGCAGCCCGCGCACCTCCTCGTCCGGGCCGGGGTAGACCAGCTCCCGGGTCCCGGCGGCCAGCAGCCGGCCGCTTTCGGGGTGCCGGCTCAGCGCGGAGATCTCCCCGGCCCGGTCGGCCTTGCGGGTCCACACCACCTTGGTGGGCTTGCCGGTCGCGACGGAGAACTCCTGCAGCGTCAGCGCCGCGGGGCTGCGCACGCCGGCCACCACGGCGCGGCCGTCGCGGCTGAGCACGGCCGCGGTGCCGCCGGCCGGCAGCACCAGGACGGGCTTGCTGGCCCGCAGGTCACCGCCGGCGGCGGTGGTGTCGAGGGTGCGGACCTGGCGGCGCACGGCGGTGCCGCGGGTGGTGGTCCACACGAACGACAGGGTGTCGCCGGCCCACGACAGGCTGCTGATCCGCCCGGGCAGGCGAGTCGTCCACTGCTTGCGCCGCGCGCCGTCGGTGGAGACGACCTCGATGCGGCTGGTGCCCGGCGCGTAGGCCAGGTAGGCGATCTGCTTGCCGTCGGCGCTGACGGCCATGTCGGAGCGGGCGGTGGAGACGCCCTGCACCAGCAGGCCGGGCAGCTGGGTCAGCTCCTGCGGCGCGCCCTTGGAGGTGAGGGTGAGCCGGTGGAAGGTGATCCGCCCGGAGGCGTAGGCGGACAGGATGTAGCTTCCGTCCCCGGCCGAGGCCACCTGGTGCCAGCGCTGTCCCTGCGGGGCGGCGACGCCCACGCCCACCTCCTCGCCGGTCTGCACGTCCCGGACGACCGCGGCGTCGCCGGAGCGGCGCACGGCCACCAGGAAGCGGGGGGCGACCTTGCCGGAGGTCTCGGCGGCCTTTTGCGCCGTCGCCTTCTTGGCGGGCTTGGCGTCCTGCCGGTCGTTGATCACGTCCACGCCGACCGCGACCACCAGGGCGAACGCCACGGCCAGCAGCACCGGGCCGGTACCGGAGCGCACCCCGTCGAACGGGGAGGCGGCGGGAGCCCGGTGGGAGGAGGGCTTGGCGGACGCGGCACCGGAGGTCTCGGCGGCGTCCTGCGAGGCCGTGGCCGCGGCGCCGGGCTCCCACGGCGGGGCGGCGGATCCGCCCGCGGCGGACGCGCCGCTTCCCGAAGCCGAGCCCCAGACCCGGGTGCCGAGGGGGTCGTCGAAGCCCTTCGGCTCGGCAGGTTCCTCGTGCCGTTCCTCACGCCTGTCGTTCATCGAATCCGCCGCACCGACCTCTCCATGTCGCGGACCGCCGGCCTCGTCCTCGGCCGGCCTCGCCCCGGCGGTCCCGCGCCGCCGGCCGCCGAGCAGGCCGAAGGCGGCGGCGACGGCCAGCGCGACCAGCACGATGACCACCGCCAGCGCAATGTCGTCCTTCCGGACGCCACCGGCCCGCCGATCACCAGGCCGGACATTACCGGACAGGGGGGACTTTGCGCTCCGTCCTTCGCCTTTGCCGTTCACCGGGCTCGCCGCACCGACCTCTCCATGTCGCGACCAAAATGTCCTATCGCATAATCGAGCTCCGCGATCCCCGATTCGCCCGAATCGCAAGATCGCTTACTGCGCGGGGCTCACCGGCGAAGGTCCCGCGGGCGCCCGGCGGCGGGCCGGGGCACGGCCCCTCGTCCCGTCCCGGCCTGCGGGAACGCCGCGCCGGACAGGTTCACCGGGACGCGCGCAGCGCCGCCCGGGCGGCCTCGACGGCGGCGCCGCGGTAAGACGGCCCGAACAGCGCCACGTGCACCAGCAGCGGATGCAGCTGGTGCAGCGGGACACGGGCCCGCCAGCCCTCGGCGAGAGGGTGAACCTCCCGGTAAGCATCCAGGATGCGGTCCAGGTACGGGGCGCCGAACAGGGCGAGCATCGCCAGGTCGGTCTCCCGGTGGCCGCCGTGGGCGGCCGGGTCGATCAGCCAGGCCCGGCCGCCGGACCACAGCACGTTGCCCGACCACAGGTCGCCGTGGATGCGGGCGGGCGGCTCCTCCGGCCCGGCCAGCGTCTCGATCTCCGCCATCACCCGCTCGACCAGCCCCACCTCGGCGCGGTCCAGGTGGCGGGCGGCCAGGCGCAGGTAGGGGGCGATCCGGCGTTCGGCGTACCAGCGCGGCCACCGGTCGGCCGGGGTGTTGTCGAGCGGCAGCCGGGCGATGAACCCCTGCCAGGGCGCGCCGAAGGAATCGGCGCCGCCGGCGTGCAGGGCCGCCAGTTCACGGCCGAAGCGTTCGGCGGCCTGCGGGGAGGGCGGTTCGGCCGGCAGCCAGGGCAGCACCAGCATGTGGTCGTCGACGGCGATCACCTCCGGCACCGGCGCGGCATGGCCGGCGCCCTCGGCCAGCCAGCGCAGCCCGGTGGCCTCGGCGGCGAACAGTCCCGGCCGGTCGTCGGCGGCCTTGACGAACACCTGGCGGCCGTCGGCCAGGCGCACCCGCCACAGCGACCAGGCGTGACCGGTGCCCAGCGCGGTGACCTGCTCGGCCGCCGCGCCGGTGAGCCGTTCCAGTCGCCGCCGGTCCATCGCCTCAGCGGTCCTTGAGCGCGTTGCGGATCTCTTCCAGCAGCCCCGGGACCGCCGCCTCGATCAGCTCCCGGACGTGCTCGAAGTCCGCCCGTCCGCCGTAGTAGGGGTCGGGGACGTCCAGGTCGTCGCCGGCGGCGGGGTCGAACTCGCGCAGCAGCCTGATCTTGCCCAGGGCCTCGGCGTCCGGCGCCATCGCCCGCAGC
>Ga0207866_1002468_pt1 | contig 13454 bp, 7 predicted proteins | sample HigsolmetaAR203D_FD_184835 | JGI IMG/M metagenome (GOLD analysis project Ga0207866, IMG submission 184835) | Ionic liquid and high solid enriched microbial communities from the Joint BioEnergy Institute, USA - AR20-3-D (SPAdes) (version 2) ...
TGGTATGTAACGATATCACTATCCCACTCCTTAGCATGTGTCTCCCTCCGAAGATTAACTTGGCCGTTAATTACGAAGGGGATATATTCGCTATGGGTGGGTCATTTTCTTTCCGGCGAACCTGGGTCAATTATATCCCGGCGGTGACAATGTTAAGGAAACAGAAATTGAATCATACAAAAGACACTGTTGGAATATTGGCTGTCATTCCAATGTTGACAGTGAGATTCATAAAACATGTAGTTCCTGTGGTTGGGTTATCTGCCCAAATTGTGGTGTGTGTAAAGAAGGTGGATGCGAACCATTCGGGTTAACTATACGTAAAACTAAACCAATCGGAAAATTAAAGGCAAAAATAATAAAAGCGAAGCCAAAAAACATAGTCAATTCTGGCGAGGATTTAGACGACTTTTTGTCCAATTCTTTCGACGAGTATGGGTTAGATAAAAGATTCTGGGATAGTATCGATAATATGTTAGAGAAATGAACCAAATGCTGAACCTTTTTACTTAAGAAGGGACAAACAAACCCTTCTTAAGTAAAATCCTTAAGGAATCAATTTTCATACCTTTTGGTCTTAGATTCAAAAGTTATTCTCCGCTCAGCTTTTCAACTCTGTATTATCAACTGGCTTAATATGCTCAAGTATTTGCAATAAGCGGAATGCAGGCTCGTCTGTTGAATGTGTTCTTTTCCTTGCCTCATTCTTGAGTTGTTCAATCTTATACGAATATTCCTCATTAAGTACAATGACTAGGTTAATTCCTTTATTCCGAAAATAAAGCTCCTCTTCTTTTAATTTCTTTGCTAATCCCGAAGGAACAACCGGAGTCCAGACTTGAAACTCGTATGTACGGCCAGAAAACTCCTGTTCAGCGAATCTAACTGCTCGTTCAATCTTGTTTCTAATTCGCTTTATTGTTTCATCATAACCCTTTCCATAAAGAGTTCCTCGAATATGAGTGATGACTTCACACAAATACACCTTTTGCCCTTGTTCTCCGAATGCAACTACATCAATTTCACCTTGTTCATTATCATAATGAACATTGTAAACGACAATTTTACAACCCATCACGTATTTAAAGTATGACCCAATTAAACTTTCACCAATGTCTACCATAACTCCCTCCAATATTAGAAATATTTCATGAAAAAGCAGAGGTAACTTGAAGCTACCTCTGTTTATGCTAGAATCTTGTTAATCATTTTGCCAATGTACGTTGCTTTATCCTCTACTTGGAACAATACATTGAACTTCTCTAGCTCTTCTTTGCTTAGTTTTGTTCCTGTATTCAAGAGATTTACATATTCTGTATTTGAGATGATAAACGAGTTTAGCACAATGGAGCTATTCCCAAGTGTAGCTTCTTTCTCCTTGACTGTCTGGTAAAACTGGATTTTCTTATCATACACAGACATGTTTCTTATGCCTTTAGGGTCAACAAATGTGATGTATTGCTTACCCTGATAGAGAATCCATACGATAAAATCTGGATGGAAATTTCCCGCTTCGAAGAATCCAATTCCTTTACCTCGTGATTGGTTTCGTAGCAAATATAACTCTTTGTCTTGGAAGAAGCTCTTATTTTGCTCGTAGTAAGCCCGTAAATCGTCGACAAATTGGTATTCACCTTTGTTTAAAGGTGGAGGGGAAACCGATGCCACATTGCCCTCTAGATGAATTAGAGGTTTATAAAGATGTTGCTCAAAATCAAATATCTCCATTGTACCGTGTTGAACCGGTTTCATGTTGTTTGATTCAAGCATCTTTTGAAGCTGCTCTAGCTTGATTTTAAGGGTCGTTTCAGAAGTATCATAAGTCACTCGATACTCCCGAATAAAGTTCTTATCCCCTTCGTTTAAATCCCTGTACTCCATAAAAGGAGCTTCCCACTCTTTTTTACGATACAAATAATATTGCTCACAATACTTCTTCAATAGGGCAATCGCAATTTCTTCCCATCTCTTGACCTTTTGGAAAGAATCAAAGACCATCTCCGCTTTCGGAATATAAAGGATATACCAATCCTGTCGGTTGAGAAGTTCTTTAACATTTTCTTTTGAAAGCTTGAGATTGTACCAAGCACGTTCATTTTTAAACTTTTGAAGTTCAAAATATATCCGTTCCAGATTCATGAACGCCACATGTTCAGACTTCAATTTTTCTTCATTCCAAGCATCGGGCAGTACAGCAACTTGTGATTTATGTTTTCCGCTTTCTGTTCGCTGTATTTTCGGATACCAATTCAATATTACCTTTAAATTCATGTCTTCGGTTGCAGGTTCCAGGGAAGGTTTCGGTCCATTTTTCTTAAATGAGTTGATATCGATATCTTTCAGGTCAAGGGTTTTTAGGTTTATATTTCTTCGTGCGTAATTAGGAATAACTTTTAAGCGTATAGTTTCCTTATCGTTATCCGTTTTAATTCCTTCATCCTCAAGGTATTCTCTAAACTGCTGCATATAGTTAGCACGAACACCAAAAATATTGAGTGTTTCTAAAACCTTAATGTGAGGCGGAATTTCCGTATTTTCCAGTCTCAATGCTTCACTTCGCTTCAAACTCATTCCATAACCTTTGAGACGGACACCTCGCCCAAAAAGCTGTATAATTTCAGAACCTTCTCCACGTCCCATGTTCATTAATCCCATAGTGCTTACTCGCCAGCTACTCCAACCCTCTGTAAACTTCTTAGAACCTATCAGGACATGAATTTTAGATTCACGCTCATTTAACCGATGGAACAAAGAATCCCTAAATTGTTCTTCAGTAACATGCAAATCAGAATACGTTTCACATAATTTGCATAATGCTGTAGCATCCCCCACATTAATAACACCAAATGGCTCATTATCTCCCAGACGCAAAGCTATTTCGCTATCTACACCTTTCAGGTTCACAACATGTAACACTGCTCCAGAATGACTTGCATGGAAAACTGTAGACAATATATCAGTATACAGAGCTTCTGAGGTCATATCCAACATTGTTAGATAGGTAAATGCATTACGGAATATTTCTCTGCCTTTTTCATCCCGTAAACCAGCATTACCATTCATCAATCGCTCTATATAAGATATACTTCGCTTTTCCTCTTTGGCGAATTGTGCAATGAACAGAAGAACATCTGTTACGTCAGAAACCTTTTTCCCTCTTTCTGTTCTAACTGCGTTTACACTACTTCCTACAAATACTAATAAAGGTTTCTCAATTAAAAAAGGTCGTATAGAATGTTCACGGTCTCTATATAGCTTAAGCTGTTGATAGAATGTAACTAAACAAGCTGTTAAGTAGAGACGACGGATATCCTCATTTGAATCATCAGCCAAATTCAGGATTTGAAAATCCTTTCCGAATCCATCCTTATAGAAATAACGGTAGGAATAATCAAATAGGATACACTTGGCGTATTCTTGTTGTAAGTCCTTATTACCTGAAACTGCTTGACCAAATGTTGCCGAATATTCGAATGCAAATCCTCGTTCACTTAAACGGTCTCGCATTCTCTTCCACTCTTGTCCACTTGAACCACGATGTCCCTCATCCACAAGAACCAAATTGTTACCCTCGAATGTATCAACGGCAACCGTCTTTTCCCCGGATTCCTCTCTGATTCTTTGGATGTTAATAATGGTCACACTTTGCTGACGGAACAGGCTGCCCTGGTCCTTATCAAATAACTCTGCATCAATTCCTGAAAGTTCAAATTCACGTAAATGCTGTATGGATAAGTCTTCCTTTGGAGTGAGAAGGATAATTTGGTTCAGCTCGTTTTCTTTACGATACTTTGAAAAGTAGTGCAAATATTGCAGGATGTTTACATGCATCAACAACGTTTTGCCTGAACCTGTTGCGTTCCAAAAGGCCAATTTCTTTAAATCCTCCAAGTTGTACCTATCAATATGGGCATTCTCCCGTTCATTAAAAGAGACTAAAAAGTCGTTTAGCTCATTCAACAAAGCTTCCGAATCGGTAAAATAACGGTCCAGATAGATTTCTGTAAACAACAGAGATAAATATTGGAAGTACTTCCACTTAATCAGCTCTTTTCTCTTCCCATTGATACGCATGGTGTGACGTACAATGTTTTCATCATACTGGCTTAACATCTCATTACTTAACTTTGAACGGTCAAAAAGTCGATTGGAAAGGAAGTGGTAGAAGTGGGATATGTTATCACTATCCCACCCCTCTAATTCCGGCACTTTCATCCCCATTACCAAATCTTCAAAATCATTCGCTTCAAATAAATGAAGCATAAAACGATTCAAAACAAGTCGTTTGTTAAAGGGAATAGTAGTTGCTCTGTTTGAATTTCTCGGCATCTCGATTCCCCCCTTTACACATCTTGTACATCAAACATGAGACGCTTAAATTCTTCTTCAATCAGTTTTACTTTCCACATGTCCTCTTGTAATTTGATGTTTTCTAAGTGATTGTCACCATTGACATAAATATAGTCAAACTCATTGTCACGGGTGTTATATTTACTCTTTGCGAAAAACCTTTCCAAATCCTCATTTGATTTTTCTTTTAGATTTCTCCAGATAATAAGTGCTCTTTCTCCAGTAGGCAATTCACCCTTAATAACCTTAAATCCTTGAACGACTTCTACCTGCCGAACCGTGAGTCCCAGCAAATAATTGAAGGTCTCCACCACATCAACAGTTCTGACTGTCGTTTCCGTACCATTGGAAATCTTTATTTTGTAATCAAATGGGTTTTCGAATGCTTCAAGGTTTAATAGAGAGGCACTGCCTTCTGTTTCAATGTCAAGCATGTAGGAAAGAAGATACTCCTCGCGAGTTTCTGTTGGCATCAGTTCCAACGCAAGTTGTTGTTGCTCTGTTCGGTTAACTTCGAGATTGTTTAATGTATCTTCATATGATTCGAGGCGAATATACTTAAACATGTGACTAATGCCTTCACGAGATACCGGTTTACCATCTTTCCAATCTTTTGAGTAAATAACCTTTTGTATCCGGGGTTTTAATACTGTATCAAAGTATTCACCCATTTCAACAAGCACATATTTCCGAGTTCCATTATCTTCTCGATTTAAGGATATTACTGCATGACCGGTTGTTCCAGACCCAGCGAAATAATCAATAATTAATGCCCCTTCTTCATCATATGTTGAAGCATCTACAATATCTGAAACGGTATATAATGATTTTGGATACGAAAACAAACCATTTACTCCAAATAAATCGGATATTAAATTTGTTCCATGAGTCCCAGCATTGTATTTTTTATCTATCCAATTACTAAATAATGTAACTCTCTTTTTATTGTGATTTATGACTTGATAAATCGTTAAGTTTGGTGAGCAATATAATCCGTTATTTTCCAATGCCTGACATGCACCTTCATACGATAATCTCCATACTCTTTCACTTCCATCTCTACTCAATGGATATACTCTAACCCATCCTTCTTCTGTCTTTCCCCTTGGATAATCGCTTCCGATGGGGGGTTTCTCTATTCCCTTAATTTCAAAAGTTGCTTCATCTACCAAAACTGCATAAAAGCTATTAGGACGTCCATATCTAAAATTATTTTCGGCGGTACCACTTCGCATAAAGCTCCTATGTTCTACATAATCCTCTTTTACACTTCCTCTTAAAATATCCGTTCCTTTAGGAGTCAAGACTATCGCATATTCGTGAGTTCTTGAAATGTTCTTCCCACCACTCCCTTGAGGATGATGATTAACAATAATGATGTTTCTCTCATAATTAGTAAATATATCATCTACCAATTGACATAAATGAACCAGTTCATAATCATCTATTGCAATAATAATAACCCCTTCATCTTTAAGGAATTTTTTTGATAGATTTAATCTGTTTTCCATTAAACTAAGCCATGAAGAGTTTTTAAAATTATTTTTATAAAGAATTTCAGAAGGACCTGTATTATAAGGTGGGTCAATATAGATACATTTCGCCTGTTTCTCATAACGTTTTCTTATTAAATTAAGCCCCTGGAAGTTCTCACTTCTTATTAATACTCCATCTAATTGGTCTTCAATATCGTCAATGTCCATTAATAATTTTTCAATAAATGACTTATCAAAAAACTTGGTATCTAAAACTAGATATGGATTGGATTTCAGAAACTCTACTGTTAACGGCTCTGTATAACTGGGCTTTGTCAAATCCCCCTTAATTTCATTAATTGCAAAAAGACGTTTCCATTCTTCAATCTGTTCATGATTCTGAATAATCTCTGGATAAAGCTCCTCTGGTACACGGTCAAGGGTCACACAATAATTTGTCTCTACAACAAATTTCTTTTTTAACCAAAGCTTTTTCTGGAAATTCTCAATCTGTTCTAAGAATTTAATGATTTTATCCCCAATATTTTTGATAACCTTTATTTTGGATAAATATTGCTCAATGCGAGCTTCGTTTTCCGTATCCAAGTCATCCAAGTGCATGATTTCGTTCTTGATATAAAAGTCCAATTCTCGGCGTAAAAAGCCACCAAGGTCTTTATGAATAAAATAATCAAAAGTGTTTTTGGAAGTATAGTCGTTTAAATGCTTTTCAAGTATAGTTCGATTCTTGTTATTCTCTGTCGGAGCTAAAGTACGTAACTCTTGAATCCAATTTGCATGACTTTCAAGACTTAATATATCCTCAATAGCTCGTTGATTTAAGGTTGTCTGCTTTTCTTTGTTTTCTCTGTATACAAATCGAATGAATAGTTCTCCTTGCTCCTCATACAATGGGGATTCTTCACAAAGGATGAATCTGCGTTCTTTCCCTTCTTGCTCTTTGTTGTTGTTCTGCTCTGTGGATGCCTCTGTTAAGACAAAATGTACCTTTCTCCCGGAAGGCAATTTGAAAGAATAGTCCTTGAAGTACTCGGAAGTTTTTACATAATACTGGTCGGCATTAGCCCAATATAGCTTAACTTCTTCTCCTTCATATGGAATGGCATATGTATCCTTCTTATATCTGCGTTTTGAGATAAAATCCCCTCTATCGTAGTAACGACTAAAGAAAGTAATTAAATGGGAATACACTTCATTCTCTAACGTATTTAGGTCAATAGTCTGAGCCAATTGCTCCTGTAATGCTTTATATTTTGGCGATGTTTCCGGCTCCACTCCCGCGTCCTGCAAATTTTCCCTTAGCTTCTCCAATTCTTTACGAATGTTCACCTGGTCTACACTTTGATATTTTTCAAATGCCTGTTTTACTTGCGGTAGCAAATCTTGGTGAAGAAACTTTCTTATTTCTTCACGCTTTTGGTTCATAATGCGATAAATACCAAAATCTAAATCCTCGTTATCAAACTGGAACATCTCTTCAAGCAAACCAACGAGCTGTTCAAATTTCGTCTTCATGGTGACCTCCAACTTGACATGTTACAAATTTGTGTATCACACACAATATTAAACCACTTTCCAGCGAATCATAAACAATGTTTCTTGTTCCGTTTTCTGTTTCATTCTCTTTTCCAACTCATCAATCAACTGGTCTCGTTTCTCCATGATTTCATCTTCTACATCAAAAATTTGCTGGCGTTGTCTCCGCTGTTTTTTCTCTAATTCTTTAATTTTAAGCTGTATTTCATGTTGTTCAGCCAATGTAGTGGCATGCCTTTCCTGGCGTTTCAATTCCTTGATTTTTGCCTTGGTATCTGCCAAATCTCTTTCAGCAGATAAAATCAAATCATCTGCCCATTTCTCTAATCGTTCACGTTCCTCTTGGAAGTGACGGTTATTCTTTTCAAGTGACTTGGCAATGGTTGCTGCAACGTGACGTTCCGCATCACTAATCAATCGTTTTTCGACCGACTTCGGCCATTCTTTAAGAGGATAAACTTTAGCTTGGCAATTAAACAGTTTCTCACATACTTCTTGGTCAATCGGTTCTCCGTCATCCGTGAAAGCATTAAAAAGCAGGTACTCTTCTGTTTCGTAGGATTCAATAGTCAGCTTGTTCAAAATTAGGTAGCCACTCATTCCTTTTAATGCTTCCACGACACTGATTTTCACCGGGTGATTCGTAATATCAAACACGAGCTCGGCGGGTGGAGTAGGTACAGCCTTACCGACTTCAATTACATACTCCCCTAGAGGATGGGAGAGACGGTAAAGTGTTGCCTTTTCTGGCTCTTTCCTTCCCTTCGTAATCAATTGGTAATCACCTGTTTCGACACTCCGAACAGGTGAATCTGTAAGCCTGAAAGATAGCTCTTGTTCATTAAACACAGCTTTGTCTCTGAGTACAAAACGGGTTAATCCCCAAAACATCTTGCTGAAACGGTCCAACTGATATTTGGCATCATCTAGATTGATTTTCAACCGAGCATGAACATCTTCATCAAAATTCTCTAAAAGCGCCCGATGTGTTTCAGCCATTCTACTGGCAATAGTTTGTTCAAGCTCTTCTTGTAAAGCTTGAAACCCCTGTTTAATTTCCTCGGGTGTCCGGCACTGTTGATAGATAGCCAAGATACGCTTCTCAAAGTCAACTCCTGATTCAATCGTACCAAGAACTTCATCTGAGGCCCCAAGAACACCGGTGAACAAATTAAATTTTTGCTCGAGTAATTCATAAACACGTTGGTCTGCTTCGTTTCGCTGATTGAGGAAGTTTATTACTACAACATCATGCTTTTGCCCGTAACGATGACAGCGTCCTATACGCTGTTCGATTCTTTGTGGATTCCAGGGCAAGTCATAGTTAACCACTAAAGAACAAAATTGTAAATTCACACCCTCCGCTGCAGATTCCGTTGCAATCATAATCTCCGCTTTATCACGAAAATGCTCCACCAATGCGGCACGCATATCTGCAGTTCGAGAGCCACTTATTGTTCCATCCCCACTCTTCCCGTGTCTTTCCAACCATCTCTCATATATCACCTTTGATTCCGCGTCTGTATTGGTTCCATTAAACAATACAATCTTGCCGGCATAACCATTGGCTTCAAGGAAGTTTTTCAAATATTCTTGTGTTCTTCTGGATTCCGTGAAAATAAGTGCTTTACGGTTAGCCTGCATCTCTTGCATTTTTTCAAAGCCTAATTCCAATGCTTTAAGTAATGCACGCGACTTACTATCAATCTGAATCGAACGTGCCCAAAGAATATAACGTTCTAATTCAGTAATTTCAGCTTCAAGCTTTTCCTTGTTAACATTGATTTGTTCGGCAGTTGCCGCTAACTCTTCCCTATCGACACCATCTGTCTCCAATTCCATTCCCTCATCGGACAAGTCAGAACCCATTTCATCTTCTTCAATAATGTTCTCAATCCAATCTTCCTCCTCTTGTTGTAAAAAACCATCTCGTAATTTCACAAGACGGTCCTTCATCGTTGCAAGTGTCCCTGCAACCGCTTGGGAAGACGAAGCAAGTAATTTTCTTATAATCAATGTGGTTAAGGTACGCTGCCTTTGCGGTATGGAATAAGTATCTTCTCGCATTAAGAATTCGGAAATTGCTTGATATAACACTTGCTCGTCATCACTCGGGTGAAATGGGAAAGTAATTGGCCTTCTCTCCGTATACTGAATGTATTCTAAAACCTGCCTCCTTAATGTACGATGGGAGAATCCTTTGAGGCGCTCTTTTAGAGCCTGTAAATCCCCTTTACTGTTCATGTACTGCGCCCGAAAAGCTGTAATATCCCCAAACAAATGTTCGTCAATCAAAAGTGACAACCCGTACAATTCCAACAAAGAATTCTGTAATGGGGTAGCCGTTAAGAGGATTTTCTTTCTGTTTTCAAGTGCCCATTTAATTCCTTGGCCCATTTTGTTGCTGTTTCGATAAACATTGCGTAGTTTATGCGCTTCATCTATGACAACCAGGTCCCATGGTACTATACGAATCTCATTCCTCATTTTATTTGCAAACTGGTACGAAGTGATGATTATCGAGTTCTGTTGGAAAGGATTTGAGTGCCCCTGTCTTATCGCTTCACGATATGTTTTTGCTTCTAGAATATGGCTTGGTAAATTGAACTTCTCTTGTAACTCCATACTCCATTGTTTACGGAGTGAAGCAGGACAAATAATTAAGAGTTTTCGTTTTCTCTCAGCCCAAAATTGGCAAAGAATTAAACCAGCTTCAATTGTTTTCCCTAATCCTACTTCATCAGCCAGTAAGACTCCCTTGGATAATGGAGAACGAAATGCGAATAACGCTGCTTCTATTTGGTGTGGATTCAAATCAACGGTAGCATCAAAAAGGGACCGAGATAACTTCTCGACACCATCCACACTTGAACGTCTCGTAATTTCGTATGCAAAGTATCGCGAATGATATGGTGTACTCATATTTGTTATTCGTCCCTCCATAAAAATTCTTAAATCAATTACTTATGAATTTCCATGTATGGAAATCATTGTGAAATGCTTATGTTTTTACAAATCGCACTAAGGGCTTTCATACTACTTATATTAAATTCTTGATTATATAACGAAATCCTTCAATTAGTAAAGCAGTTGCTTCGGTTTGACCATCGAATCCTACCCTATACCCGCGCTTCGCGCATATCGTGGTTACAGTGGTACTTATCATTCACGAGAATCCAGAAAGCAGTTGGGCCTATATACCATAAAATTTGAAAAAAAAATTTCCGGGGTACTAGGCGTAATGTTAAAGTATTTTTTACGCCGTTCGGTGCCCCACCCCTCTTCAAATCAAGTGGTACAGATTATCTCTTTATCATTCAAACCTAGTTAGTTCCTTAATTGGAAGCTATCTAGGTTTTTCTTTTTACAGCGAGGACTTCTGAACGGTGAGAGGCGTTCAATTAGATTGGAGGTGAGAAATCGATGAAACAATTGAAACGGCTAATTGAGCAAAGATGCCGACTTTTAGCGCTTAAAGAGAAGCTAAACAGCAAAGCAACCTTGAATTCCAACGAAGGCATGATGTATATCAAGCTTCTTGTCAAACTTGTCTTGCTGGAAATGGAAATTGAGTCACTTACACAAAAAAAGGTGCGCTGCTAGGAGCACACCAAACAACAACACACAACTATTTTAAATGAATCAATCAACGAAAAACAAGGAGGGGCAAAGAGCCTCTCCTATTTCATTTTTTGGAGGGTTTTGGTCATGAATCATGTATACAATATTACATCCTTCAGAACATTGTTAGCGAACACCTTGCGTGAAAAACCAGATGGTTACCTGGTCAATGAACTTTTCAGCCGATTTTCATCGATTCAAGAGCTTTTGGATGTAACAGAAGAAGAACTGATAGCTATTAAAGGTATCGGTCCAGTCAAAGCACAACAAATCATTGCTGCTTTAAAATTAGCCAGAATGCTGCCGGTTCCCTCAAAAGACACTTATATCATTCGGTCGCCGCGTGATGTTTTTGAGTATGTCAAGGACATGCAGTTTTTAACGCAAGAACATTTCGTCGTCATAGGACTGAATACGAAGAATCAGGTTGTATTTAAGGAGACAGTCTTCATCGGCTCACTTAATAGCTCAATTGTACATCCTCGTGAAGTCTTCAAACCATTAATTCGGAAAAGCTGCGCATCTGCTGTTGTAGTTCATAATCACCCAAGCGGCCAACCGGAACCGAGTCGAGAAGATATTATTGTCACGGAACGTCTGCAAAAGGCCGGTGAAATTATTGGTATCGACATTCTCGACCATGTAATCGTTGGCTTCGAATGCTTCTATTCACTTAAAGAACAGGGGAGGATTTAAAATGATTGATTTTGGTTGTTAAGATGGCACTTTGCACTCCCTCTTAAGAACATCCCAGTCGTATCGCGGTTTTAGATGTACTAAGCGGTTAGAATATACAAACTGGTTTGTACCACTTATTGAATCTCTTATATATACCATTGAAATAAGAGTTTTGTAACATATACCGTATGGATACATGACAATAAGTGAACACGCAGCCCCCTTCCGTCCCCCAAAGGGGGAAACGCAGGGATTACCACCCCTGCACCCCGTCACTCGGCGTGAGCCAGCCCAGCAATGACTTGCTGGGAAAACAAAAGTGTCGGAGATATGATTCGCCTGTCAAGGCAAAGAACGTACCTTGACAGGCTTACTTTTTCCTTGATTACTACATCGTTGTCATCCGAAGAAACCTATGAACCTCTGTAGAATCTCAACAATTCTTTCTTGTAGTCACGTCTCTTCTTGGTAGCGGTTCTCTCTTGTTCTAAATTTTTACGGTTAGCCTCCGTGTCCAAAAAATCCCGTTTTCGATTCCTTGATTCATATTTTGCTACAACAGCATCAAGAATTTTCTCTCTTAAATTGACATCACTGATTTCAATACAAGGGGTTTTCCTACCCTCTGGGATAGGAAAGATAATCCTGTACTCACCTGTGTTAAGGTTACGAAGCAATTGAAGACCCTTTATGGTTCCAAAGCCGTCTATTTTCACTTGTGCTGTTGCCAGAACATTATGTTTAGGATTCAACTCTGTAATTTTGGCAAGTACGCTCATTTAAATCCCTCCTCAATATGAAAATCCGAACAACTTAATAACTGAGCCAATTTCTTAATTGTCGTTGATACTCCAAGTTTAATTCCTCTATGAACCCCATCTTCTTTAACTCCCTCAAAATGAATCTACGCTTGTATGTATCCAATTTCTTAAAAACATCTATTACCTTTTCGTTCCCCATCTGCAACTTATATCGAGATAACAAGTTGTTGAGAGTGTTAACATCAGCCGTTATCAATACCATCGACTCAAATGGATTATATGTAGGATATAGCTGATGGAAATCATTTAGAGTTAACTGTTCATCCTTTTCATAGGAACGTCTAACCTCAATTCTTGTCCAATTTGTTGATAATCCCTTTTGCTTAGCTTTGTTGTAGATAACTCGTTGTTGTTTACTCGTTCTCGAACCCAAATATAACGTCTCGCCAATATAGCGATAGTTAATACTTCTAAAACCATCAACCCAAATTCGATTAATGTAATCCTCTGTTACAACCCCGAACAGGTCTACCTTGGAATCAATCCTCTTAACAATAGCTAACCGTTCATCACCAATCATAAATCTGACCCATTCCACAACTTGTCGCAAAGTTAGACCGGCTTCAGATGGATTGATGATGATTTTATTTTTAGGGGTCTGTGGGAATTTGGGATAAATTTGTATCGATATACAACCCAATCTATACCCGAAATTATATGCACTTTCCTCCGGTCGAACCGGGATTCCTACTTGATGTAACAAGCTAACAAAATCGTTCGTAAAACGAGCATTTGTTAATAGATGTAATCCATCAATCGGACTTGAAAGATAAGGCGCTCCCATCTGAAAAAGTTGATGATGCTGCAATACTTCAGTTGGAAACTTGGACCTCTGTCAATAGATTGGACACATGGAATCGAGAAAATTACGCAACATAATCGTACATTTGTTCGCATTGAATGGGTGTGAGATACCCGATCGCCGAATGGACTCGTTTGCGATTGTAGAAAA
>Ga0207866_1002475_pt1 | contig 13440 bp, 15 predicted proteins | sample HigsolmetaAR203D_FD_184835 | JGI IMG/M metagenome (GOLD analysis project Ga0207866, IMG submission 184835) | Ionic liquid and high solid enriched microbial communities from the Joint BioEnergy Institute, USA - AR20-3-D (SPAdes) (version 2) ...
GAACGGGACGTTACCGATCCTGCACGGACGAGACAAAGCAAGGCCGCTGGGGGAAGCGTTAAAAGCTCTAAGTGGAAGAATTTTGTAAAAATGAAACGGGTACATAAGACGCTGAAGAAAGAAAAAACATGAAAACGCAACCAAAAATATATGGTGGCTGATTTCCTGGAAGACAGCCCTATAGAACGTGCCCACATAGGATTGACACTGACATTTCAAGACAAATCTATACCTACATGCGTGAAAATAGGCTATAATAGTAATGTTACCGTGAGCTCGATAGGAGGAACCACTTTGGAATTCAGAGGTTTAATGGGCGGATTTTACCGGATTTGCGAATGGATTATGCGTTTGTCCGTAACGAACGTCTTATGGGCGCTATGCGCATTTCCGATATTTTTCATCGCGTTGGTGATTCTTATAGGCATTCAGACCAACGGTCCTGAAAGCGCAATCCCCTGGCTGTTCCTGATGGCGGTGATCTCGCCGTTTCTGCTTTTTCCCTCGACTGCGGCCATGTTCAGCGTGGCGAGAAAATGGATTATGGGAGATACGGACGTGCCGCTGATTAAAACCTTTTTTAAAGGGTACAAGGAAAATTATGTGCAAAGCATGCTGGGCGGTATTGTGTTTTTGCTTTTGGGCGCCGTCATGTACATGAATTACTGGTTTTATTTGAAGCAAGCGGGAGGCTTGCAGTGGATTGCCTTCCTGTTTATTACGTTTTCCTTCATCCTGGCCGCTTCGGTCATTAATTTCTTTTCCATTATGGTTCATTTTCACATGAAGTTTTGGAATATCATCAAAAATTCGATTCTGATCACGATCGGTCACCCGCTCACTTCTTTGTCGCTGCTCATTGTGAATTTGTTGATTATTTATATCAGCCTGTTCGAATATACGTTTCTGATTCCGTTTTTTATGGGCAGTCTCATCGCCACCTATTCGTTCTGGATGTTTAACCGCGTCTATATCCGGCTGCAGGCGAAACAGGAATCGCTGATAGCAAAACGGGCGGAGGAAAACGAGAGCGGTGAGGCGCAAGACGGTTCCGTGAATGAAACGAAGGAAAACGGTGATAATAGGGAGAGCCGGTAACGCCCATACGGCGTCGGCCGGATCGTACGGCGTTGGCCGGATGTTCCGGTTTACAAACCTGTGCAATGATCCTATAATAGATAATGAACTATACCTTTTTCCTTAAACATCCTGCGATGTGCGTTTCGGTTTTATGTTGTTTTGAACCAATGACTGTTTCTAGGGAATCCTATATTGTAGCGTGGCTGACCTGCCCCCAAAAGGGGACTTCAAAAGCGCTTCTGCGGATACCCACCTGCGAGAGCGGGTTTGAAACGCCGAAACCGGACGGCATAGGCGGGTTTTTTTATCCTTTCGTTCGCAATGTAACCTTATCATATTTTATTTTTGGAAAGCAGGTGTAATTCAGTGAAAATTTTTATTGACACGGCAAATGTGCAGGAAATTCGCCAGGCTTACGAAATGGGAGTTATCTCCGGAGTTACGACGAATCCGTCGTTAATCGCCAAAGAAGGCAGAGATTTCTTTGATACGATCCGCGAAATTGCCGGGATCGTCGGAGATCTTCCGATCAGCGCGGAAGTCATCAGCCTGAAAGCGGATGAGATGGTCGAACAGGGGAAAAAGTTGGCGCAACTCGGCCCGAATATCGTCATCAAGGTGCCGATGTGCGAAGAAGGGTTAAAAGCGACAAACGAGCTTACGAAACTTGGCATTAAAACGAACGTGACGTTGATTTTCTCCTCTCCGCAGGCGTTGTTGGCGGCTCGGGCAGGGGCTACATACGTATCGCCGTTCATCGGCCGGCTGGACGATATCAATCAGGTCGGCATGAATTTGATCAAAGAAGTCAGCGATATTTTTGCGATTCATGAAATTCAGTCGGAAATTATTTCCGCAAGCGTCCGCCATTCCATTCACGTCATTGAAGCGGCGCTCCATGGGGCGCATATCGCTACCGTTCCCATGAAAGTCATTCAGCAGATGGTAAAACATCCATTAACGGATGCGGGGATCGAAAAATTTTTGGCGGATTGGAACAGCGCCAACCAGAAAAACTTTTAAGCCGCAACGCCCGGGTTGCATGACCATTTTCGGCGTTTCGCGGCCGGTCGGATAGACTTCATTGTTTGTCCGACTTTTCATTTGTTGCAGGGTGGAGAGGATTTATGGAGAGAGAGCTCGCATTGGAAGTCGTCCGCGTGACGGAATCGGCGGCGTTGGCTTCCGCGCAATGGATGGGAAGAGGAAAGAAAAATGAAGCGGATGCGGCGGCAACGAGCGCCATGCGCGCCATGTTCGATTCCGTTTCCATTCGCGGCACCGTTGTCATCGGAGAAGGCGAAATGGATGAGGCGCCCATGCTTTACATCGGCGAAGAGGTAGGAAATATGCAAGGGCCGGAAGTGGATGTCGCCGTCGATCCCCTGGAAGGGACGAATATCGTCGCCCAAGGGCTGGACAACGCCATATCCGTTTTGGCTGTGGCCGAAAAAGGCCAATTGCTGCACGCCCCGGATATGTACATGGAGAAACTCGCGGTCGGGCCGGCTCTCGCCGGCAAAGTCAGCATTGAAGCGGATTTGCGGGAAACGATAGAGGTAGCGGCGCGCGAATTGCAAAAGAAAACCAGCGACTTGACCATTATGTTGCTTGACCGCGAGCGGCATGCCCCGATTGTGAAAACTCTTCGCGACATTGGAGTGCGCATCAAATTTTTGAGCGACGGCGATGTGGCCGGAGCGATCGCGCCGGCGATGCCGGAAAGCGGAATCGACATGTATGTCGGTTCGGGCGGCGCCCCTGAAGGAGTGCTGGCGGCGGCCGCGTTGCGTTGCCTCGGCGGGGAATTGCAGGGGCGGCTTATGCCGGGTAACGCGGGGGAGTATAAACGGTGCCAGGATATGGGACTGGCCGATCCGTATAAAGTGCTGACCATGGACGACATGGTCGGCCGGGGAGATGTCATCTTTGCCGCCACCGGCGTCACTTCGGGCAGTTTTCTCAAAGGCGTCCGTTTTTTGCCGGGAGATCGGGCGGAAACTTATTCATTGGTCATGCGCGCCCAAACGAAAACGATACGTTATATCCGGACGATTCACTATTTGCCCAATAAACCGTTGATCAAGCAAGCGTTGAAGTAAACAAACTTATCGTTGCCGGAAACCGCAGGTGAATGGAAAAGACTTGCGGTTTTTTTGTATGTTTGGCAGGAGAATTGAACATAAATGAAGAATAATGATCGTAAACGATCATTGCAACACGTGCCGGAAGCGGAACGGCAACACTCAAAGCGCCAGGAGGAAAGTCCCATGTTTGCACCGGAGAGGTTCGTTAAAATTGTGGAGATGGTCAACCGGCGGGGGAAAATGACGGTAGCCGAGTTGAGCGAAGCGTTGAATGTTTCCCCGGTGACGATACGGCGGGATCTGGAAAAACTCGAGGAAAAAGAGTTGCTGTTGCGCACGCACGGGGGCGCGATGTCGCTGAAGCCCGGTTTGAAGGAAGTGGCGTACGAGCGTTCTTTTTCCGAGAAAGAAGAATCGCTGGTCCGGGAAAAACAGTTGATTGCGGAAGCGGCGGCCGCGCTGGTAAACGACGGGGAGGCCGTTCTGTTGACGCCCGGAACCACCAATATGTATTTGGCCCGCAAGCTGATCGGCAAAAAACATTTGACGGTCGTCACCAACGCCGCGAACATCGCCGCGCAGCTCGGCCATCAAACGGACATCGACGTCATATTGACCGGCGGAAAACTTCGCAATAAATCGTACGCGCTGGTCGGACCGCTGGCCGAACAGACATTGAGCCGTATTCGCGTGGACAAATTGTTTCTCGGGGTGGACGGTTTCGATTTTGAGCAAGGATTGACGACGCCGAATTTGTCGGAGGCGAGCATCAACCGGCTTATGATTTCGATAGCCAAGGAGGTGATTGTGGTCGCCGACCATAGCAAGTTCCACCGGGTCATGTTTTCCCATATCGCCTCGTTGGATGTGGTGGACACCGTGGTCTCGGATCCGTTGCTTCCGCAACAAACCGCCGAAAAAATTCGCAGTTTGGGGATCCGGTTGATTCTGGCATCAAACGCAAGTTCGTGTTACAATGAATATGAAAGAAAATGAAACTAATAGATCAAAAAAGATCATAAAAACATAAAGGATCGGTCAGACCTTTCTGTGCCAAAAGAGGGGACGCCGGTCCGAAGAGGAGGAATCATTCATGCCCTTGGTCTCATCAACCCCCATGCTGCAGGCGGCAAGAGCGGGCGGTTACTGTATCGGCGCGTTTAACGTCCATACGCTGGAAATGCTGCAGGCTGTGGTGGAAGCGGCGGAAGAAACCGAATCCCCGCTGATCATCCAGTCTACCGTCGGTACGGTAAAACATCTTGGGGCGGAATATATCGCGGCCGCGGCGACGGTTGCCGCCGATAAAGCCGGCGTCCCCATCGCACTGCATCTCGATCACTGCACGGAGTTCGATTTGATTGTCCGGTGCATTCGCGCCGGTTATACGTCCGTCATGATCGATGCTTCGCACCTTCCGTTTGCCGAAAACGTCGCCCGGACGAAACAAGTTGTGGAAGTGGCCAAAGCGGCCGGCGTCAATGTGGAGGCCGAGCTCGGCAAAGTGGGCGGTGTGGAGGACGATCTTGTCGTGGAAGACCATGAGGCGCTCTTGGCCGATCCGGAGGAATGCGCCAAGTTTGTCGAATTGACCGGCGTCCCGACATTGGCGCCGGCGATCGGAACCGCTCACGGCATTTATAAGGGAGAACCGAGAATCGATTTTGAACGGATCCGGCGCATCGCCGCGCTGGTGCCCGTGCCGCTCGTCCTCCATGGCGGATCGGGGATACCCGGCGAACAGGTGCGGCGTTGTGTCGAGTTGGGGATGGCGAAGATGAACGTTGCGACCGAACTGCGCATCGCTTTTTCGAACGCCATCAAAGAGGTGTTTGCCAACGATCCGGACGAGAACGACCCGCGCAAATATATGGTGCCGGCCAAGCGGGCGGTCAAAGAGGTGGCGATGGAAAAAATGCGGCTGTGCGGCAGCGTAGGTAAGGCCAAAGATGTCCGTTAATGCTCAAACCGTGTTACAATGCCAAAACTGTTACAATGCCAAAACCATGTTAAAGTTACGGGGGGAACAGTCATGCGCGTAAATTTGAACGATGTGGAAGCGTTATTGAAATTGGATATGATTGATGCTCTGGGAGACACCTACAATTACGACAAGCAATTCAGCGAAGGGTATGAACTGGCGAAATCGTTCCAAATTGAACCGCTCAAACGCCAGGTGGATGAGATTGTCATGTGCGGCACCGGCGGCGGATCCATGGCCAGCGTGAATTTATTAAAATCTTACTTGTTTGATGAAATCAAGGTGCCGATTATTTTGAACCAGGGATATACCATTCCGGAGTTTGTGGATCAGAACACGCTCGTATTCATAATGACCCATTCCGGCAATACCGAAGAAATCATCAGTTGTTATAAGCAAGCGATTGACCGCGGCGCACAGATCATCGTCCTGACGGCCGGCGGTACCGTCAAGGAAATGGCGGAAAAGCACGGACATCCCATGCTGAACGTTCCCGGAGGGATGATGCCGCGGATCGTGCTCGGATACATTTTTCTCCCGGTTCTCGTTATTTTGCACAAATTGGGTCTCGTTTCCGACCCGGATGAACCGCTTCGCGAAACGATCGGTCTGTTTTCGAAACTGAAAGACGAGTACGGGGTTCAATCGCCTATTGAAAAAAATCCGGCCAAACAATTCGCCATCGAAATGGACGGTCTCATTCCCGTCGTTTACGGGACGTTGCCCTTGACGGACTCGGTTGCTTGGCGGTTTAAAAATCAACTGGGGGAAAACAGCAAACTGATGGCGTTTTGGAACGCGATTCCGGCGTTGCATCATGACGAAGCGGTTGGCTGGGATGCGGATAGCGCCATGTTGAAACAGTTTCACTTCACCCTGATTCGCGATGCCGAGGATTCCGAGAAAAACTCGAAACGGATCACGATTACCGCCGAAATCTTACGCGAACGCGCCGGGGCCGTACGGGAAGTGGCGACGATTGGAAACAGCAGGATGGCTCGCCTCTTCTCCGCGATCTATTTGCTCGATTTTGTGACACTGTATCTTCCGCTGATGCGTGGGGTGGACCCGACGCCGGTTGATGTGCTGAATATATTCAAAGCCAAGATGGGTCAGCCGCAATTGTTTGTCTCCCGCCGTTCCTGAGCCGTTCCTGACAAGAAACCGCGGGAAGAGAAAGGGAGGAGGTCGGGCGATGAACACTTATGTCGTCGGGGTTGACTTGGGCGGTACCAATATTAAAGCGGCGCTGTTCGACACGGAATTCCGTATGTTGCGCGATTTGTCCGTTCCTTCGGAGGCGGCCGGAGGACCGGAGCACGTGTTGGGGCGCATCAAACAGGCCGTGCTGACCCTTGTTTCGGAACAAGGGGCCGGTCCGGATGACGTGGCTTGCATGGGTTTGGGCATTACGGGAATTTTGGATCCGCATGAAGGGTTGTCGATTTTTTCTCCGAATTTTCCGAACTGGCGCAATGTCCATGTTGTGAACGCGATGAAAGAAACGTTCGATTTTCCGGTTTATATCGATAATGATGTGCGCGTCAATTTGTACGGCGAATGGTGGTTCGGTGCCGGGAAAGGGTTCCGTAATCTCATGTTGATTACGCTCGGTACCGGCGTCGGTTCCGGGATCGTGAATGAGGGGAAAGTGGTTTACGGCACGACGGCCAGCGCCGGTGAACTCGGGCATATGAACATGAACCCTGACGGGCCGCCCTGCGGTTGCGGCGGGAACGGGTGTCTGGAGACGTACGCTTCGGCGACCGGTATGGTGAATACGCTGAAGAGGAAGCTGGCCGAAGGCGGATCCAGCATCATTCAGGAATGGACGAAAGGCGACGAAAGCAAGATTACGGCCAAAATGATTTCCGAGGCTTATGACGCCGGAGATCCGTTGGCGATCCAGGTGATGAAAGAGACGGGAACGATACTCGGTTTGGGACTGGCCAACGCCATTAATTTGCTGAATCCGCAGTTGGTGATCGTCGGCGGGGGAATGGCGGCAGCCGGCGACCGGTTGTTGAACACCGTGCGCGAGACGATTGCCAGACGGGCTTTGCCGTTGTCGGCACAAGTTTGCCGGGTGGTGACCGCACAGTTGGGAGACCGCGCGGGCGCGCTTGGCGCCGCGGCGTATGCATACCGAAAAGCGAGGGGAATATGGTGATCACTACGGTAACTTTAAATGCGGCGATCGATAAAACGTATTATTTGCCCGTATTCGAACCCGGCAAAGTGTCCCGGGCCGCGAAGGTGATCGCCGTACCCGGCGGGAAAGGCCTGAACGTCGCCCGCGTGGCGCAGCAGCTCGGGGAAGAGGTGCTGGCGACCGGATTCGTAGGGGGATTAAACGGCGAATTCATCCGGCGGGAGCTTGACAGGCAGGGAATCCGCCACGATTTCGTATTGATCGAAGGCGAATCGAGGCTGTGCCTGAATATGATCGATCAACGCGACGGGACATCGACGGAGGTGCTGGAACCGGGACCGTCCATCACCGCCGAGCATGTGGAAGAGATGAAGCGCAAGATCCGGCAACTTGCATCCGTCTCCGCGGTCGTTTCGTTTTCCGGCAGTTTGCCGCAAGGCGCTCCGGCCCATCTGTACGCCGAGTTGGCGGCCATTGCCAAATCGGAAGGAGCCAAAGTTTTTCTGGACACCAGCGGATTGCCGCTGATTGAAGGAGTGAAGGCCAAACCGGATTTCATCAAGCCGAACGAGGAGGAAGCGGCCAAGCTGGTCGGACGCAAGCCGGAAAGCGACGAGGATCTGTACAACTGCTTACGCACGTTAATGGAGCAAGGCATAGAATGCGCGGTGATCTCGCTCGGAGAATCCGGATCGCTGGCCGCTTGCGGCGGACAGCTATACCGGGTCAGAGCGCCAAAATTGAACGCGGTCAATACCGTAGGCTGCGGGGATTCGTTTGTGGCCGGCATGGCCGTTGCGGTATCCCGCGGCGAGCCTGTCGGCGAAGCGTTAAAATTGGCCACCGCTTGCGGAGCGGCGAATGCTTTGACGGAACAGGCGGGCAGTGTCCGTTTGGAAGATGTTCAACGTTTTTTAAGCGAAATCGTCGTTGAAAACCGTTAGTCATTGAACCGGGATAATTTTTCCGTTAACCGGGATAATCTTTCCATTTACCGGGAGAATCTTGCCATTTACCGAGAGAATCTTTCCGTTTGTCATGGTTTCCTCTTTTGCTGCTTTGGAAAGAATGGTAAAATGAAGTTGAAGTGCTCAGGATAGAGATAACCAGCATACTTCATTGAAGGGGGAACGCGATTTGTGGAAAAGGACCTTAATCGGTATTTTGCGCAGTTTTGAAACGACGGGTGAAAAAGCGAAGGATCCTTTGCTGAAGACGAAATACTACAAGTTGCCCAAAGACAAATTATGGGACGAAGTCATATCGATGCTTAGCAAAATGCCAGGTTACAAAATTCTTCATGAAGTAAAAAATGTTGGGGAAATCGTTGTTGAGAAAAAGACCATTACCGGCAGAACGCAAGATATAACGCTTACGTTATTTTCTATCAACCCGGTAAAATCGGCGATTGACATCTATTCGGCATCCCGCGGTTCGCTTGGCGATCTTGGTTCGAACTACCGGACCATTTTGGACATATACCGGCAATTGGACAAACGGTTGGCTCAATACAAAACGACGTAAAGCCAATGTTACAAGGCTAATGAGAAAAAAACAGCGGGGAAACACGTTTCTCCCGCTGTTTTTTTCCGATTGACGGCTTATACCAGCTTCTTCACCGCTTCGACGGCCGCTTCGTAATTGGGATGTTCGGTCATTTCTTTCAAATACTCCACATATTGTACGGTATCGTTGGCATCAACGACAAATATGGAGCGCATAAGAAGGCCCAGTTCTTTTATGTATACACCGTATGCTTGTCCGAAAGATCGGTTTTTGTAGTCGGAGAGCGTCACCACTTTATCTACGCCGGCAGCTCCGCACCAGCGGGATTGGGCAAAGGGCAGGTCAACGCTGACCGTCAGGACCACCACATTGTCTCCAAGCTTGGCGGCTTCTTCGTTAAAACGGCGCGTTTGGGCATCGCACACGCCGGTATCCAGCGACGGCACTACGCTGATGAGCTTCACTTTACCGGCGAAATCGGCAAGGGAGACTTCCGTCAACAAATCTTTATTCACTTTGAAATCCGGCGCCTTGTCACCGACCTTGACTTCCGGGCCGATTAACGTGATCGGGTTGCCTTTGAGTGTGGCCACACCTGTACGTTCTTGAGCCATGAATGAAATCCTCCTTTTCAGATCTATTTGGTAGATTGCCTTATTTTATTATAATATGGAACTGTGGCATAAGTCCATCGAGGAAACGGGAGACGTGTAATGGAAAGGATTATCGGATATGATGTTTTTGCGTTATGAAAAATTATCGGACTATATCAAATATTACCCGGTTACATCCGTGTTGTTGCTCATGAATATCGCCGTATTTGCCGCGATGTTCATTGTCGGAAGTCCGTACAATACCGACACATTGATCCGTTTTGGCGCGCAAGTGAATGTCCCGCCGTACCAGACGGAATTTTGGAGATATATCACTTCCATATTTATACATATCGGATTCGAACATTTATTGTTTAATTGTTTTGCGTTGTTTGTTTTCGCTCCCCCCCTTGAACGGATTCTGGGCAAGATACGGTATACTGTGTTTTATCTTGGCAGCGGTTTTACAGGTAATTTGGTCAGCCAGTTGCTTGACACGAACATCCACGTTTCCGCCGGCGCTTCCGGGGCGATTTACGGCGTGTTTGCCGCCTTTGCCTATTTGGGCTGGCTTCGAAAAGATTTGTTCGACAAACAGTCGCGGCTTACTGTGAGGACGATGTTGATTATAGGGATCGTCTATTCCTTTATTGTGCCTAAAGTCAATTTGTATGCCCATTTGGGCGGGCTTGCGGGAGGATTTCTGATCTTGCACATCATGCTGCACTGGCGCCGTTCGTCACCGTGATGTTTCGCGCCGGCGGACCGGACAGGGATATCTTTTCCCGGCACCGTTTCCGCGCGGTTTGCTTGTTGCCGGGAAAACGCTATAATAGAGGGGGCCCGAAAAGGACGGAGATACGGTCTTCACCTCCATGGTAACCGGGAATCGAATGTGCGGTCATTTCCCGGTTTCCATGCGGACGCCGGAGTATTTCTGCCGGAATGCCCATCTCTCGGGCATCGTTTCGCGAAATAGGAAATTTCAAATAAGGGCTCGGAGCTCGGATAGGGGTTCGGGACTCGGATCGTGGGCTCGAGGCATTTCCCATGTGCGGCTGGAGGCGGAAATAAATAAAAAAATTCGCCTTCGTTGCTTCGCCGCTGTCAAATTCCTGGAATTTAAGGGAAGGCACCATTTCACGTAAAACGGTGCAATGTTATGAAAACAGGTTATCGGCAGGCCTGGCAAAGAAAGGCCCGTTTGTGCAAATCGGTTGATGGGGGACTGGTCGTGGAACTGAGACAGTTGCAATATTTCGTGAAAGTGGCCAAAAAACAGCATGTGACTCAGGCTGCGGAGGAGATGCATATTGCCCAATCGGCGGTAAGCCGGCAAATCCGCCAGCTTGAGGACGAATTGGGCGTCACCTTGTTTGTGCAGAAAGGACGAAACTTGCAATTAACCCCGGTCGGGCAACTGTTTCTGACCCGGGTCGAGTCCATCTTGTCCGACTTGGAACGCGCGGTCGTCGAAATTCATGAATTTCTGGATCCTTATGCGGGCGAAATTCGTCTTGGTTTTCCCCACAGCTTGGGCATTAACTTGCTGCCGCGGATCGTCGCCGAATTTCGCAAAAAATATCCGAAAGTAAAGTTTAAATTCAAGCAGGGGACTTTCCAGAGTCTGATTCGCGGTATTATTAACAGGGAAATCGATCTGGCGCTTATCTCGCCGGTTCCTGATAAAGCGGAGCATGTCAAAGGAGAGATTCTGTTTACGGAAGAGCTGTACGCGATTCTTCCGCCCGACCATCCGTTGGCCGGAAGTTCCGCCATCCGGCTCGAACAGTTAAAGGATGAGCCGTTTGTCATGTTCAGCGAAGGATATTCCCTTCGTTCGATTGTGATGGAAGCGTGCCACCAAGCCGGTTTTAAACCGAACATCAGTTTTGAAGGGGAAGAGACGGATTATATTCGCGGTCTGGTGGCAGCGGGAATGGGCGTCAGTTTATTGCCGGAGATGGCGTTGGCTGACCAGTGCCAGATGATGCCGGCCAAAGTCCGGGTGACGGAACCCCATGTCAGCCGTACGATCGGCATGATCAGCAGGGAGGACGAAAAATTGCCCCTGGTGGCCGAAACGTTTCAAGCTTTTTTGCTGGATTATTTCAAGAAAAAGCAGCCGGGGGGACGATTTAACGGGGGCTGATTTCGTTTAATCCCGCATCGGGAACGACGCACGTGGAATCCTACATCGGGAAATGCCGTATCGTGGAATGTCAATGTGGAATGCCGCATCGGGAAATCCTACGTCGTGGAATCCTGCACCATCGGGTAATCCCCGCACCCCCGCATCATCGGGTAATCTCGCATCGGGGCGTCCTCACATCATCGGGTAATCTCACATCGGGAAATTTCCCCTGGTATTTTTTGCGTTTGCGACGTCTATGGCGCCAAAGCATGAGAAGCAAAAAGCTTTCCTCCCCGTCATAAGGTGTTGGGAAGGAAAGCTTTTTCCTGTTTTATGTTTTTCATCATTTAGTTTTATCATTTAGTTTTTGTAGTCTTATCATTTAGTTTTTGCCGTTGAAACTTTTCCATTATTCATTGGAACCATTATTCATTGGAACGCCCGCTGGCGAAAATCATCACAAACTTCAACAATTGCAGCACGGAGATGAGGGCTGCGGCCAAATACGTAAGGGCTGCCGCATTCAGAACTTTCGATACTCCCCGTTCTTCTTCGTTGGTGATGAATCCTTCCGCCACCATCAGATCTCTGGCCCTGTTGCTGGCATTGTATTCTACCGGAAGAGTGATCAGTTGAAACAATACGGCGAAGGAGAAAAAGATAATGCCAAGCAATGCAAGACTGGATCCAAGCGTTGTGGCTATGCCGAAAAGGAAGCCCGCCAGAAGCAGAAACGGTGCCACTCCGGAACTGAAATTGACGACCGGGAAAATTTTATGCCGGGCGACCAACATCGGGTAACTTACTTTGTGTTGAATCGCGTGGCCGACTTCGTGGCAAGCCACCGAAACAGCGGCAATGGAATTTCCGTAATAAACTTGTTCGGATAAACGGACCGTTTTTTGCAGCGGATCATAATGGTCGGTCAATTCACCGGGAATCGGTTCGATCGGTACGTTGTACAAGCCGTTGGCGTCAAGCATCCGTCTTGCAGCTTCATAGCCGGTCAAACCGGAGGATACCGGAACGTCCGCCCAACGCTGGAATGTGCCCTTGACGCGGAAAGAAGCCCATACGGAAAGGCCGAAAGCGATAATGATGAGAAAATCCATCGGATGAAATAACATTTTCTTCCCTCCATTCAATTAAGTAACGGTTACATGAGCGGATTTTTCCCCAGAAGAATCAGCAAAGCTTCAATCAGGGCCGCGCTGCGGGGAGTAATCATCTTAAACAACGTTTTGGCTTGCTTAGGTTTTAACTGGTCAACCATGGGACTGATTTCTTTCACTTCTTTTTCGAGATTCATCAGGTGCAATTGAAGCGCCGTGAATTTATTCGTGACCTCTTCGCTGCTGTTCACTTTTTCCCATTGTTGCAATTTTTCTTTGATTTCTTTTAACGTATATTTTTCTTTTTTTAACATATTAATACGTTGTAATCTTGCCAAGGTTTCATCGCTGTAGTACCGGTAATTGGAATCCGATCGTTTCTCTGGCTTGATCAATCCAAGCCGCGTATAATAATCGATCGTTCGCGTACTGACATTGGCCAGCCGGGACAATTGGCCAATTTTGTACAGTTTGGTTTGCATAATTCCTCCCCCAGTCTTCTCGCCTTCCCTTTATTTTCTATTATTTTTATTTATATAATAACTGAATCGAAACCGTACAGTCAAACGTTAAACTTCTGCCGTCAGTGTCAATCCTATGTGGGCACGTTCTATAGGGCTGTCTTCCAGGAAATCAGCCACCATATATTTTTGGTTGCGTTTTCATGTTTTTTTCTTTCTTCAGCGTCTTATGTACCCGTTTCATTTTTACAAAATTCTTCCACTTAGAGCTTTTAACGCTTCCCCCAGCGGCCTTGCTTTGTCTCGTCCGTGCAGGATCGGTAACGTCCCGTTC
>Ga0207866_1002478_pt1 | contig 13436 bp, 11 predicted proteins | sample HigsolmetaAR203D_FD_184835 | JGI IMG/M metagenome (GOLD analysis project Ga0207866, IMG submission 184835) | Ionic liquid and high solid enriched microbial communities from the Joint BioEnergy Institute, USA - AR20-3-D (SPAdes) (version 2) ...
TTACGAAAATACACGGCCAACAAAGATCAACTAACCAAAAATAATGGGGATAAATGGAAAAAGGAGAATTTGAGCCAACTCAAATTCTCCTTTTTCCTATCTAGAAGCTAGTTTTGTCCCAGCCCCCTTTTCATAGGACTTGTACTATATTTCTGCCGTTTTTCTTTGCCATATACAGTGCCTGGTCAGCACGCTTAATTAAAGTTACTGGAACATCGTCAGGAGGATGATGCCATTTTTATAATGGAGGTAGCCTCTTAATCGATAATTTCATTTCGGAAGATTGATGGAAGCTTTATTTATGAATTAAACGATTCATCCAATTTTAATCTGCCATCTTCCATCCGATATACTTTATCACAGAACTCCAGCATCCGTTCGTCATGGGTTACCATGATGGCTGCTTTATTTCTTGTTTTCGTTTCTTTTGCAATCAGTTGAACCACTTCAAAGGCTCTTTTTGAATCAAGGCTTGCAGTCGGTTCATCTGCGAGAATGATGGATGGATCGTTCATAAAAGCGCGGGCAATGGCCGTACGTTGACGTTCTCCCCCTGATAGCTGTTCAGGGAATTTTTTCAATTTTTCCCCCAAACCAAGTTCTTGCAATAATTGGACGGCAAATTGCTTGTCCTCTTTCGTCTCTTTTCCGTCCAATCTTTTCACTACAAGCAATTGATCGAGCACATTTAAGTAAGGAATGAGATTGCTCGTTTGAAAAATAAAGCCGATTTCATGAAGGCGCAAATTTATCAAGTCTTTCGGTTTTATCGAATTCAGATTTTTTCCGTTCAGAATGACGTCGCCTTTTGTAGGGTGCAAGAGCGCCCCTGCAATTGATAAGAAGGTACTTTTTCCCGAACCGGATGGACCAATGACAGCAATAAACTCCCCTTGTTCCACTGTGAGCGACACATCCTGAAGGGCATGCACTTCATTTTCCCCTTGCTGATAAATTTTAGAGACATTGTTAAATTCTAAAATTGCCATTATTCTACCCTCCCAATCGCTAGCAGCGGATCAATTTTTGTGACTCTGCGGACGGAAGCCAAAGAGCCCAATGTTGAAATGATAACAAGTAAAATCGAATAGAGAACAACTAATTTAATATCAAGTGAGAACGGCATGTCCTCCGGAAGAATCAATGCTGTCAAGTAAGTTAATAGGATACCAATAACCACACTTATCAATGACAATAAAAATACTTGGGATACAATGGTTTTTGCAAGGAAACGGTTGCTTGCACCGATCGCTTTTAATATTCCAAATTGATTCGATTTTTGTAGTGTGAGTACATAGAAGAAAACACCTAATACGAATGCTGAAATGACTAAAAGGAAACCGAGCATCATCATAATCGTGCCATTTTCTTCTTTGAATCCAGGCATACCTTGGATTGCTTTTGCTTTTGTGACGATTTCGATATTATCAAATTGTTTGCTTAATTGTTCTGCATCGATATTTTCCCCTTGCAGCATAATTGCATTAACCGGTTTCTCAATTCCTTTATCTGAACCCGGTGCTGCAAACTGAATTGCTTGCCATTTATCAAGAGTAGTGAAAATGGAAGGTAAGTGGTTGTAGGTTTCGTTTGTCACAAACCCAACGATTTTCATTTTTTCTAATGAGCCTTCGATTTCCAGTGTGTCCCCGATTTTATAGCCTTCTTTCTTTAGAGAATCATTTGCGATGACTTCTAAAGGTTTTCCCTCTTTAAGGGAATCTCCTTCCACGACTTGAGGTTCCAGAAAACTGCCAGGGATGATGCCCAAGATGGAAACGTCCACTTTTTTCCCATCAGTGGAAGATTCATTGATGACTGTTGTGGACGTTGCACCCACTGGCGCTGCATCTTCAACATTTGCTTGTTGTTTAATTTCATCGACCAATGATTCGCTTATGACTGAGCGGCTCATGGAGGCTCTCGATTCTTCTTCGAAAACGACATAGTCAGCATCCATATTTTTTATAGTTGCTGCACTCAATGTAGTAAGGCCGTTCCCTAATCCACAAAGAATCAGAACGAGCCAAGCTATGAGAATGGTGATTACTCCAATTAATAAAAACCGCAATTTGCTGTGCTTCAACTCTTTAATTGCGAGAAACAATGCTTGTCAACTCCTTATTGAAATATTTAATAGTCATACGTGACTATTAAGAGTATATGGGTTATTTTGCGATTAGTCAATCATGACTAACTGGAGGTTATAGAAAAAGGAACCATCCGTGATGGTTCCTTGATAGTTTCAGAAATTTATTAGGGGTGAAGAAGTTTTTGAATGGTTTTTTCAAGAAAAGCAATTTCTGCTTCCAGCATCGTGATTTTATGTTGAACTGCCAGGTTAACACCGCTTCCTGTTTCATGGGGAGGCGTCTGTTCAAGCATTTCTAATAGAGTTTTGTTTTTCTTTAACCGTTCTTTTAAGGCCGGGATCACTTTTTCCATTGGAAGAAAATCCATAAACATCAATCCGATGTCGCCCTTATAGTGGACGGTCTCGGCGGAAGAAAGATTGTCCAAAAGCAATTGAAAAAAATATTCCCGCCCTTTATCATTAATCGAATACACTTTCCGGGTGGGTCTATTTCCTTCCTGTTCCAGTTGAATATCAATATATCCTTGTTGATGCAGTTTATCCAGCGTGGCATAGGCGGTAGGTTTTTTCATGTCTGTGACTGCGCTTAAATTTCTTTCGATAAATTCATTGATTTGATATCCGTGTTGACTTTGGCCCATGAGTAATCCGAGTAAAATGAGTGAGCGATGTTCCAATGAATAATCCGCCTTTCCTTCATAATTCAGAATATATTTTCTCGTAATTTTTTCATATAGTCAAATGGTCGTCCACCAGGCATTAAATTGGTAACATCATCTGCAGCATCTATTTGTCCTTATTTTTTGAATCACTATTTATGTCGCAACAGCAATCGATGTGTTTTCATACTGTGGATCCGTTAAGGCTTTCACGATGAAATGGGCCACATCTGAGCGGGGAATCGATCTTGCGTTATTTGGAACCCCTTCTTTGGCTTCCCTGTAATTTCCGGTAAATGGATCATTCGTTAAACCCATTGGCCGTACGATCGTATAATGGAGTCCATTAGCTTGAATATAATCCACTGCATGGCGATGGTCTGTAAGTGCGTTTTTTAACATTTTCATCACCATTTTTCCGCTGATTCCCGGAATTTCCCCATCAATTCCAGCAGAAGCAGTGTAAATAATACGTTTTACTTGATGTTCCTTCATACCATCCACAATATTTTTTGTCATCTCTTCCAGTTCATTGGATTTTTTCATCCCTTGGCTTGAGCCTAAACAGGATATGACTGCATCATGGCCATCAATCGCTGCAGATACTTCTTCCTTATTGAAGGCGTCACCTTGAATAATGTGCAATTTGTCATGTTCAACTTCAAGTTTAGATGGATTGCGTACAAAAGCGGTCACCTCAAAGCCTTTTTCCAAGGCTTGTTTAACGACATGACGGCCAACACCACCCGTTGCTCCAAAGACGATAATTTTCATAAAGCCCCTCCTTCCTTCCGTTAAACAGAAACAATCCTTGTAATCAATTATAGAATTGTGGTATTTGAAATGCCAATAATTGAATGGCCGCAAGGTGAATAAAAAGCCGCAAAAGGTTGTTCTATCAACATTTCGTGGCTTTTTATGATGGGAGCAATGATTATTGATCTTCAATCATAATATAAGTCGCTTTCACCGGACCATGCACGCCGACAATCAATACGGATTCTATATCTGCTGAATTGCTTGGTCCTGACATAAATAAAATGCAGGATGGCACTTGTTGACCCTTTTCGATTTGCTTGCGGATTTTTTGGGCAGCTTGCGTCATTCTAGGGACAATGGAACTTTTCGGAATAAGCACGATCACTTTTTGCGGCAAAAAGTTCATTGTGCGTCCCCGGTTTGGATGACTGGTAAGCATAGCGGTGGCGGATTCGGCCAATGTCGTTTCGCTGATCGTTATACCGATATTCGCCTTTTCGGCCTGGCGAATGTTTTCCTCAGGGGTGTCCGGATTCCACTCGTAAAAGTGGATGCCGTTTTCCGGCAAATTTTCCATCCATTTCTTCACCCCGAATTTTTCAAAGCGGTCGTCTTTCCATGTGATGACCGATTCACCTCCATAATCGTTCACCACTTGATGAAGTACATTCGGCAAATCCGCGGTTGTTGTTTGGACGAACGTTGTATGGATGTTTTCGCATTGCTGTTTCAACACTTCCACCAGTTCATCTTGGGATGCATTTTTTAACACTTCATGTTGGGGGCAATATTTCCAAACGGGACGTTCCACTTTTGTTCGAACAGGGCGGCCGAGGCTTTTGGCAATTTGATTTAGGAATTCATCGCGATTTTGAATCGTCATGATTTCTCTCCTTTCTGACGCTGCTTCATCCAATGGCGGAAGCTTTCTTTATTCGGTGCAGGAAAATCCCGCACTTCCGTCCAAGCTTTTAATGGCCCTGGCCCGTGTGTGATTTTGTCATCTTTTACAAAAGGAGACATGACGGGTGAAGCGACTTTGGTTGCCATATTAAAGAGCGGTGAAGTGGATGCGCCCAGTCCAAAGGCTTTCATGATCAGACGTTCGGAAATTGGTGCCTTGCCTTCCTGTTCCACTATTTTTTGGCGATGCAAATGTAATAATTGATGCAAAGGGATTTTTACAGGGCATACTTCTGTACATGCACCGCAAAGGCTTGATGCATACGGCAATTCTTTGAAGTCGTCATATCCTCCAAGCAGCGGCGATAAAACGGCGCCAATCGGTCCTGAATAAATGGACCCGTAAGTGTGGCCGCCTACATGGCGATACACTGGGCAAACATTGACACATGCTGCACAGCGGATGCATTGTAGTATAGGCTGGAATTCCGTGCCTAAAATTTTCGAGCGTCCATTATCTACAATGACTAAGTGGAATTCTTCCGGACCGTCTGTTTCGTTTTCTCCTTTTGGGCCTGTCAGCAATGTGATATAGCTTGTTAATCGTTGGCCGACCGAGCTGCGAGTTAATAGGCTGACGAGAACTTCCATTTCCTCAAAGGTTGGTACAATTCTTTCCATCCCCATTACCACGATTTGAGTTTTTGGCAGAGCTGAGACAAGGTCTGCATTTCCTTCATTTGTCACTAAAGTCACTGTGCCGCTTTCGGCAATGGCAAAGTTGCATCCTGTAATGCCGATGTCTGCTGTTAAATATTCCTCGCGCAGCTTTTTGCGGGCAAACAGCGCCATTTCTTCAGGTTGTTCTGATTTGTCGTAGCCAACTTTTGCAAAGATTTCCCGTATTTGATGGCGGTTTTTATGCAATGATGGCACAATGATGTGTGAAGGTGGTTCATGGTCATTTAATTGTAAAATGAACTCTGCCAGATCGGTTTCCACCACTTTGCAGCCGGCTTCTTCCAACGCTGCGTTTAGATTGATTTCTTCTGTCACCATCGATTTAGATTTAACAATTTTTTTCGCTTCTTTTTGAATGGCGATGTTTTTTATATAGTTCGATGCGTCTTCTTTTGTTTTCGCGAAAAATACATGGCCGCCTCGTTTGGCCACATTTTCGCTCAACTCATAAAGATATGCATCTAAATTTTCTAAAACGTGTTTTCGAATTTCTTCTCCATGAGCTCTCCATTCTTCCCAATTTCCTAATTCCTCCACGCGAGCTTGACGGCGGGTTTGAAATCGGGCTTGGGCAGCGGAGATAGCGCCTCGCATAAAGGCATCGTTTAAGTTCGTCTCTACGCGTTCTTTAAAATGTTCATCACTTGTTTTCATAGCCATCATGAATCCCCCCTTAGCGACTATTTAACACTTCTGCAATATGCATAACGCGAATCGGCTTTCCGGTGCGGCTGATTCTTCCTCCAATATTAATAAGGCATCCGGCATCTGCACCAACTAAAATATCCGCTCCTGTTTCTTCGATATTGCGAACTTTTTCATCCACCATTTCTCCGGAAATATTCCCCATTTTCACAGAGAATGTACCGCCAAATCCACAGCAGCGCTCGTTTCCTGGAAGTTCAACATATTCCATTCCTTCAACATTTTGAAGTAATCGGATGGGTGCATCTTTTACTCCTAAAAGTCTCGTCATATGGCATGATGTATGATAAGTAGCTTTGCCTTTTAACCGGGCTCCGACATTTTCAATTTTTAAAACATTTACAATAAAGTCGGTTAATTCATAGGTTTTATCTGCTAAACGTTGCGCTCTTTGTTCCCATTCCGGATCCCCTTTAAAAATATGCGGATACTCTTTGAACATATATGCGCAAGAACCTGATGGCGTAACAACATATTCTGCATGTTCAAATGCTTTAATCATGTTTTTCATGGAACCTTTTGATTCTTCTACATATCCGCTGTTATAAGCCGGCTGTCCGCAGCAAACTTGTGATGAAGGAAAATCGATTTCACAACCAAGCCGTTCAAGAAGTTCAACAGTCGCTTTTCCTACATTCCCTTGAAACATATCGACAAGGCATGTCGCAAATAATGAGACTTTCATTATGAATCCCCCTATAATCCTACATAAATCAACAGGTCATCAGATGACTTAAATAGTAACACATTTTTTTAAATTCTACTATAATTTTTTGAAAATACAAAATATAAAAAAGTGCAGAAGCTGGTTAAACTTCTACACTTTTCCTTATTCAGCCATATCGAAATATTTCATTAAAATTTCTTCTACGTTATTTAAATGGGAATACATGGCGAGTTCTGCTAGTTCGGGATTTTGTTGTTTGATAGCTAAATAAATTTGCATATGTTCATCATATAATTGTTCAATCGTGGTTTGTTTAGAAAATAACCAAATGCGCCTTGTTTCTCGCATTAATTCAATCGTAAGCCCAGATACTTGGTTTAGTAAATTAGGTAGCAGAGGGTTGTGGGAAGCATTTGCAATGGCCTTATGGAATTCGAAATCCGCTTTTTCACCAAGCTCTTCATCCCCTTCTACGTTTTTCATTTCCTCAAGGATTCCTTCTAAAATGACAAGATCTTCTTTTGTTCTGTTTTTCGCTGCGCTTCTTGCCGTCCCAACTTCAAGAATTTTTCTTAATTCAAGCAAATGAGGGACGTATTCTCTGTATGTAATAATGGCCGTAGAAAGAGGAAATTCCAGTTTTTGTTTAGGGAAGTTTTTCACAAATGTGCCAGAGCCTTGTTTTATTTCAATCAGCCCCATTGCTTTTAAGGCTGATAATGCTTCACGAACAGCGGATCTACTGACTTGTAATTGCTCTGCTAAATATTCAACAGAATCTAAACGGTCACCTGGTTTTAGTTCGCCTGTACGGATCTTTTCATAAAGAATTTCACAAACTTCTTCGTAAATTTTTTTCGTTTTTACTTTTGCAAGTTTCAAATAGTCCACCTCGTTTTTCAAGCAAAATCGGTAAATTAATTATACATTATACCGAAAGTACAATGAAAAATCTTCTCGTTCAGAGAAGATAAAAGTGTAACTCAAGTAAAACAACATTGAATTTTAAAAAAATTCAATTTATAATCTAAGTCATAAGGTCATCAGATGACTTGATAGGGGATATTTTGAAACATTGGGGGAAAGAGCATGACATTTACTCAAAATTTTACAGCAGTTGGAAACAGTTTAGGGTGGACAGCCCTGGTTGCAACAATTCCTATTTTATATTTTTTCTGGGCGCTTGCTATTAAAAAAATGAAAGGGTATATGGCGGGGCTAACCACTTTAATTATAGCTATCGTCATTGCAGTTTTAGCATTTAAGGTGCCAGTTTTGACAGCAGTAGCATCTGCTTCGCAAGGGGCTGTATATGGAATCATTCCAATTGGCTGGATTATCATTACGTCCGTATTTTTATATAACTTGACGGTAAAAACCGGACACTTTGATGTTATTCGTTCATCGGTGTTATCTATTACTGAAGATCGTCGTATTCAGGCTCTATTGATAGCCTTTTCTTTTGGGGCATTTTTGGAAGGGGCAGCAGGATTTGGCGCTCCGGTTGCCATTACAGCGGCGTTGCTAGTAGGGTTGGGTTTTAAACCGTTGCAAGCGGCGGGCCTTTGTTTAATTGCAAACACAGCTCCTGTAGCTTTCGGGGCTATTGGGGTACCGATTACCGTAATGGAAGGGATTACAGGGATTCCTGCTTTAGAAATTTCAAAAATGGTAGGCCGTCAATTGCCTATTATTGCCGTATTTATTCCATTTGTTTTAGTGGTGATTATGGTCGGTTTTAAACGGGCTTTTGAAGTGCTGCCTGCAATTTTAGTATCCGGTATTTCGTTTGCAGTGGCGCAATTTTTAAGTTCCAATTATTTGGGCGCCGAATTGCCGGATATTATTTCATCCTTAGTATCCTTAGTAGCTTTAGCGATTTTCTTGCGCTTTTGGCAGCCAAAACATATTTATCGTTTTGAAACGGATGGCCAAATGGAGGATACAAAAAATCATTATACTAGTGGACAAATTTTAAGGGCTTGGTCTCCGTTTATTGTATTAACGCTATTTATTTCTGCCTGGGGAATTCCATCCTTCAAAAAGGCGTTATTAGGTACATATGAAGGCGGGAACGCATTTTTAACCTTTGTGAATAACATTGGTGGTGCGCTCACGTTCTATCCGGAAGTACCGTTTTTACATAATCAAGTGATTGATGGTTCAACAGGCAAAGAAATTGCGGCAGTGTATAAATTCGAATTATTAGGTGCTGCGGGAACAGCCATTTTATTTGCTGCTATAGTATCTAAGTTTCTATTGAAAGTTTCTTGGGGTAAATGGGTAAAAACTTTTGGTGAAACCATCAACGAAATTAAATTCCCGCTTTTAACTATTTGCTGCGTTGTTGGTTATGCTTATGTGGCAAACACAGCCGGCATGATGACGACTTTAGGTTTAGTATTGGCAAAAACAGGAGCTTTATTCCCGTTCTTCTCACCGGTGCTTGGCTGGATTGGTGTGTTTGTTACAGGTTCGGATACATCTTCCAACGTATTGTTTGCCAAGTTGCAGCAAGTTACGTCTGAATCCATCGGCATGGATCCGGTTCTTGCGTTGGCTGCCAACACATCGGGAGGCGTGACTGGAAAAATGATTTCGCCGCAAACATTAGCTGTAGCTGCTGCAGCGGTGGGATTAATCGGAAGAGAATCAGAGTTGTTAAAATTTGCCTTAAAATATAGTCTCATTTTACTTCTCTGCATATGTATCATTACATTTTTGCAAAGCACGGTACTTACATGGATAATTCCATAAGTTCTGAAATCTTAGCAGTATTGTCTGTTATAGATGATGCTGCTAACAATTTTGAGTAATGGGGGGAAAACTTATGAAAAAAATTGAAAAAGTCTTAGTAGCAAACCGCGGCGAAATTGCCATCCGCATTTTCCGCGCATGTACTGAATTGAAAATAAAAACCGTTGCAATTTATTCCCATGAGGATAGCGGCGCCATTCATCGTTTTAAAGCGGATGAATCCTACTTAGTAGGAAATGGAAAAAAACCGATTGATGCTTATTTAGATATTGAAGGAATTTTAAAAATAGCAAAAGAAGCAAATGTGGATGCTATTCACCCGGGATATGGCTTTTTATCAGAGAATGTAGAGTTTGCTCGCCGTTGCGAAGAAGAAGGAATCATCTTCATTGGACCAAAATCAAAACATTTAAGCATATTTGGGGATAAAGTAAAGGCTCGCGAACAAGCCATCGCTGCTGGAATTCCTGTCATTCCAGGTACAGATAGGCCAGTAAAAAGTTTGGAAGAAGTTGAACAGTTTGCAGATACATACGGCTACCCCATTATGATTAAAGCTGCACTTGGCGGTGGAGGCAGAGGAATGCGCCTTGTGGAAAAGGCAAGCGATTTAAAAGAGGCTTTTGAACGGGCCAAATCCGAAGCAAAAGCGGCTTTTGGTTCGGATGAGGTTTACGTGGAAAAAGCCATTGTTAAACCAAAACATATAGAGGTTCAAATTTTAGGGGATGAAGCCGGCAATATCGTGCATTTATATGAACGGGATTGCTCAATTCAACGCCGCCATCAAAAAGTGGTAGAGATTGCGCCATCTATCTCAATTTCAGAAGAGTTGCGCCGCCGCATTTGCGAAGCAGCTGTAAAATTGATGAAAAATGTGCAGTATGTGAATGCAGGGACAGTGGAGTTTTTAGTAACGGGCGATAATTTTTACTTTATTGAGGTAAACCCGCGCATTCAAGTGGAACATACCATTACCGAAATGATTACAGGAGTTGATATTGTTCAGGCGCAAATTAAAATTGCGGAAGGTCATGGACTACACAGTAAAGCAATTCGGATTCCTGAGCAAGAAAAGATTCCTTTATTTGGCTATGCCATTCAATCACGGATTACAACGGAAGATCCAAAAAACCATTTTATGCCGGATACAGGAAAAATTATGGTGTATCGCTCATCCGGCGGTTTTGGTGTCCGTTTAGATGCAGGGAACGGTTTCCAAGGCGCAGTTGTTACTCCTCACTATGATTCGTTGCTTGTGAAACTATCGACTTGGGGAAGAACCTTTGAAGAAGCAGCGCAAAAAATGGATCGCAATTTGCGGGAGTTCCGTATTCGAGGTGTGAAAACCAATATTCCGTTTTTAGAAAATGTCGTAAACCATGAGAAATTTTTAAGCGGCCAATTCGATACAAGCTTTATTGATACAACACCGGAATTATTTGAATTTAAAGAACGGAAAGACCGTGCGACAAAGCTGTTAAACTATATCGGCAATGTGACATTAAATGGCTTCCCTGGAATCGAAAAGCGGCCAAAACCAATCTTTGTTCAGCCTCATATTCCGACTGTACCTGAAAAAAAGGTAACTGGTACAAAACAAATTTTAGATGAACAAGGCGTGGCTGGACTTATCCAATGGATTAAAGCCCAAGATGATGTACTGCTTACCGATACAACATTCCGGGATGCCCATCAATCGCTCCTTGCCACACGCGTTCGTTCGAAAGATATGTTTGAAATTGCCGATGCTACAAGCCAATTGATGAACGATTTCTTCTCCCTTGAAATGTGGGGAGGAGCAACTTTCGATGTAGCGTATCGCTTTTTAAAAGAAGACCCTTGGGATCGATTGGAAACATTGCGCAAAAAAATTCCAAATATCTTGTTCCAAATGTTATTTAGAGGAAGCAATGCGGTAGGGTATTCCAACTATCCGGATAACGTCATCCGCGAGTTTATAAAATTATCAGCTCAGTCCGGTATTGATGTATTCCGCATTTTCGATTCATTGAACTGGGTAAAAGCGATGGAAGTGGCCATTGACGAAGTTCGCCTCAACGGAAAAGTGGCAGAAGCGGCAATCTGCTATACGGGCGATATTTTAGATGATGGAAGAGCAAAATATACGGTGCAATATTACAAGGAAATGGCAAAACAATTAGAACAGGCCGGCGCGCATATTTTAGCCATTAAAGATATGGCAGGGCTGCTTAAACCAAATGCAGCTTATCGTTTAATTTCCGAATTGAAGGAAACAACAGATTTGCCAATTCATCTTCATACCCATGATACAAGCGGAAATGGGATTTTCGTTTATGCAAAAGCCATTGAAGCAGGAGTGGACATTATTGATACGGCATTAGGTTCCATGGCTGGCTTAACATCTCAGCCAAGCGCCAATTCGCTCTACTATGCTTTAAGCGGCGAAAAACGGCAAGTTAGAGCGGATATAGAATCCCTTGAAAAACTATCTTACTATTGGGCGGATGTGCGAAAATATTATGTGGATTTCGAAAGCGGCATGAATGCCCCTCATTCAGAAGTGTATGTACACGAAATGCCTGGCGGACAATACAGCAACTTGCAGCAACAAGCGAAAGCAGTAGGGCTTGGGGACCGCTGGGAGCAAGTAAAGAAAATGTATTCCCGCGTCAATTTAATGTTTGGCGATATTGTAAAAGTAACGCCATCATCAAAAGTTGTTGGCGATATGGCGCTTTTTATGGTGCAAAATGATTTAGATGAAGAAAATATTTTTGAGCGCGGGAAAACGCTTGACTTCCCTGATTCCGTCATTGAATTTTTCCAAGGTTATCTAGGACAGCCTTATGGCGGATTCCCGAAAAAACTGCAAAAGCTTATACTAAAAGACCGCAAGCCAATTACGGTGCGCCCTGGTGAACTGCTTGAGCCGGTTGATTTTAGTAAACTTGCTGTTGAGCTGGAAGAAAAAGTTGGATTCAAACCGACTGAGAAAGATTTAATCTCCTATGCACTATATCCAAAAGTATTTGAAGAATACGCTAAAGTGCGTGCCCAATATGGTGACATTTCTGTATTAGATACTCCAACATTCTTATATGGTTTGCGCCTGGGCGAAGAAATTGAAGTGGAAATTGAAAAAGGAAAAACATTGATTATTAAATTAGTGTCCATTGGCGAGCCTCAACATGATGGTACACGGGTAATTTACTTTGAAATTAACGGCCAACCTCGGGAAATTGTCGTACAAGATATGACGGTGGAGGCAACGGGTAATAAAGCCGTCAAAGCGGACCCATCCAATCCAAATCAAATCGGTGCAACGATGCCGGGTACAATTTTGAAAGTGGTAGTATCTAAAGGCAGTCCGATCAAGCGGGGCGACCATTTATTAATTACGGAAGCCATGAAGATGGAAACAACTGTGCAGGCGCCAAAAGACGGTGTGGTAAAAGAAATTTACGTCAAAGAGGGCGACTCCATTTCCACTGGCGACCTATTAATTGAAATCGAATAACAAAGGTGATTTAAGCCAGCAAGGATATCTTCTTGCTGGCTTGAAATGTTAATGGAAGAATTTGGCCTTGCAAAACTTAAAAGAATCCCCATATCCCTTGTATGAAATCCTCCTTTAAATGAAAAGATAAAAATATAAGGAGGTATGATAATGAAAGTTTTGCAAAGAATTGCTCTTGTACTAGCCATTATCGGTGCCATCAATTGGGGACTCATTGGATTTTTTAATTTTGATTTAGTTGCTACTTTGTTTGGAGGGCAAGATTCCGTTATCTCACGTATTATTTATGGCTTGGTAGGGTTGAGCGGTTTATTTTGCTTAACGCTCTTGTTTGAGCCTTGGGATGAATTAGATCGGGAAGATACAACGAGTTCTGTCAGCCAGCCAAATCAAAGTCAGATGAACTACAGAACAGAATTTGGTGAAGAAGAAGATCTCTCTTCATTAAAGAAATCAAACGAGAATGAACAATGAATTTTTCGCGGTGCAGTACTTTGCAGGAAAGATGGCAGAGTGCTGCACTTTTTTATGCAACTTCCAAAAAAATATACAATGGCACATTTTTCGCGAACATTGCATATATTGCAATGGACTTGTGAAAAGGGGTGTTGCAGTATGAATGGAAATTGGAAGCTCAGCGATCCGTAT
>Ga0207866_1002482_pt1 | contig 13421 bp, 13 predicted proteins | sample HigsolmetaAR203D_FD_184835 | JGI IMG/M metagenome (GOLD analysis project Ga0207866, IMG submission 184835) | Ionic liquid and high solid enriched microbial communities from the Joint BioEnergy Institute, USA - AR20-3-D (SPAdes) (version 2) ...
TGCCGTCGCAGTGCCATCCGCTCTTGTTCCCTCCAGCCCGGAGGCGATTGGGCATCACCTGTGGGCATCAGTTTTGGGCATCAGTTGCAGATGACGCGGCGGAGCCAAATCGGCAGACCGGAAAAAAATCAGCGATTTCAAGGAGATCGGAAGAAAAATGGCTGGGGAACCTGGATTCGCAGCCAGTAAAATATCACTCTCCAGCTATCTGATTGCGATAGTTGGAAAAATCAGTCTGCCGAAGTGGCCTTGCCAAAATTTGTGCATCACCTTTGTGCCCAGATCTGGGTGCGACGTCAAGGGCAGTTAGGTCCATTAAGCCACCGCAGGTCGCGTGGCCAAACTTTACCCGTTTGCAGGTTTTCAGAGGTCGCCCAGCTTGTATCAGTCGGCCGGGCATTGCACGTGCTGCAGGATTTACTGGATATTTGGATGAAAAGCGTCGAGCTCGCGCTACAGCCAATTTGCCATGTCAACGAGAACGGGGACCGGCGGTTTCGCGCCCCCATTTCGAACGTTCGCAGAATCGCTGTGACATCTGAAAAGCAGTCACGTACGAAAAATCGGATGATCGTCGATGAGCAGTTACTGACGGGGCCACTGCATCCCATGTTGGTCGCAGACCCAAAGTTGTGTAATCACGCCTCTGCAAGTGCTTGAACATAATCTGTTTTTTCGAGTGGACGTTTTCTCGGTCTCAAAGTTGTGTGCCTGAGGACCCGAAAGTTGTGTCTAAGGCGCAGAGCTGTCTTTCAGGTGGGAAAGCGATTTCCTGAAGCCGGTCTCTGATAGGTACCTGCCGATCTGCGGCTTATCTCCTTCCGATCAGATGCAGGATACCCATTTGAAAGGCGTTCCTTCGAACGCATCGGCGCCGCGCCCGATGCGCCTGATAGCTTCAATCATCCGACCCTGCCTCCCGAGCAATAAGTCAGCGTGAGAAACGATGAGGGGATTGGGCGTCGCAGATGGCGAAAGGCGGCGCAACTCATCGGCAAGATCCTGTTCATCCTTGTCTGGTTGCAGGGCAGCCGCAATCACATAGGCAGCGGCTGTGGAACGACTTATGCCAGCATAGCAATGAACGACCATGGGAGTCTTCCGGTCCCATTGAAGGCCGAACTCGATGATCTGTGCCACGTGCGCCGGAGAAGGGGCCACAAGCCCCTCGCGGGGTTCCGCGATGTCGTTCATGTAAAGATGAAGGCATCGGTCTCTGGGGAGGTGGTTTGTGGCATGGCTTTCCGCATCGACCGAGAGCAAGCTCAGGAGATAGCCTGCTTTGGTTTGCGCCAGCACGTCAGAAAGCGTTGATAGCGGTGTAACCCATATCATCCTGGTTCATGCCCCCTTGGCGCGCCATGCGAGCAACGCATTGCGAAGGCGCTCTAGATCCGTCTGATTGCCGGGAACACCGAAGCGGAGAGCGTGTGGGTCAAAGTCGAAACTTCTGATCAGAATGCCAGCTTGCCCGAGCGCATCAACGAGCGCGCCAGCATCGGGCGTCCTCACAAACCGATAAAGCGATGTACCTCCGGCTACTTCAAGATCGGCCTGTCTCAGGACTGCATCCAGTGCCGCAGATTCCTCTGCAAGGCGCTGCCGCATTGAATGCTGCCATTCATGGTCAGACAGCGCGGCAATCCCAATTTCGATGGTGGGTCCAGGTACTGCCCAAGGGCCGAGATTTTGTCGCAGGCGAGCGATCAATTCCTCTGGACCGATTGCGAAGCCGAGGCGGACACCCGCCAGCCCGAAGAACTTGCCGAATGATCTCAGCACGATGGCTCCATCTTGGGGCGCGTGCGGCGCAATGCTTGAACCATCGGAGGCGACATCCATGAAGGCTTCATCCACGACCAGAAGTCCGCCGCGATCGCGCATACCCTTGGCCAGGGCGCGCAATGACTCGGGCGCGACCTGACGTCCGTCAGGATTGTTAGGGTTCACCACTACGGCGTAGTCGGCAACCGGAAGATCATCCAGATTGGAAACTTCGAGTACCTGATGTCCGGCAATGGCAACCGAGCGCCGATGCTCGGCATAAGTCGGTGAGAGGATGGCCGCACGCCCATGTGGTACCAGCGCTGCGGTCAAAGGCAGCAGTATCTGCGTTCCTGGAGCAGCCACGATACTGCTGGTTGAGGGCATACCGTAGGCTCGGGCAGCGGCTCCCAGCAGTTCCTCCATGCGCGAATCCTCGGGAAGGCGTGTAAACGCACTGGTTCCCGGAATCTCGAATGGGTAAGCATGCTGATTGATTCCCGTGGACAGATCGAGCCATGGCCGGGGCGCGTGCGGATACCGCATTTCTGCGCGAGACAGGCTACCGCCGTGGTCTTTGATGTCTGCCAAATAGGACCCGGCCGTCTTACTCATGTTCGTCCTGCTTGCTTTTCTGGCGCTACTTATCGAATGGTGCATCGGTTATCCTGATCCACTCTTTCGCGCAATCGGACATCCCGTCAGCTGGATTGGCCGACTGATTTCACTTGCTGATGCGAAGCTGAACTTGGAGTCAGCACAATATGCCGCCCGCCGTGCAGCAGGGATCGTGACGCTGGCTCTCTTGCTCGTCATCAGTGGGGCCACTGCGTGGTTCATACAAGGGATTGCGGGACCTGGAGCGGGTGTCCTTGTTGTGGCGCTGCTGGGCAGTTCACTGCTGGCGCAGCGAAGTCTTGCCAGCCATGTGGAAGCCGTAGCGACCGCTTTGGAAAAGGGCGGGCTGGTTTCCGGAAGAGAAGCGGTTTCCATGATTGTGGGCCGTGATCCCGCGACGCTCGACGAGGCGGGTGTCGCACGCGCGGCTATCGAGAGTCTGGCAGAGAATTTCTCCGATGGTGTCGTTGCGCCAGCCTTCTGGATGGCGGCTGCGGGATTGCCGGGCGCTGCTATCTACAAGGCTGCGAACACGGCAGACAGCATGATCGGGCATAGAACGCCTCGCCATGAGGCGTTCGGATGGGCGGCTGCAAGATTTGATGACGTCATCAATCTGCCAGCATCGCGCCTGTCGGGCCTGTTGATCGTGGTTGGAGCTTGCTTCATGGGAGGAACCTCTCCACGTGGAGCCCTGCGGGCCTTGTGTCGGGATGCCGGAAAGCATCGTTCTCCCAATGCAGGCTGGCCCGAAGCGGCAATGGCTGGCGCGTTGGGGTTGGCACTTGCCGGACCTCGAACATATGGCGGCGTGCGGGTCGATGATGCCATCATGGGTGAGGGCGGGCGCAGAGAAGCAACCGCGGCGGATATCCGACGCGCCCTGACCCTTTACCGCCGGGCGGATGCCCTGCTGGTACTGGCGATGGGTGTCCTGGTCGGAGTTCTTTTCGTGGTCTGAGGCTCAGAAGTTATTTCACCGTCATTGGGATGCCGGCCGCCATGAAGTATACCCGGTTGGCTTTCTGGGCGACCATCTGATTGAGGCGGCCTGCGGCGTCCCTGAACTGTCGGGCCAGTCTGTTATCGGGGACAATCCCCAGGCCGACCTCGTTTGAAACGACGAACCACGGTCCACGAGGGTTTCCCAGGATCTCAGCAAGCCTCCTGGAAGCCTTTTCGACGTCATGCCCGGCAAGCATGATGTTGGTCAGCCACAGGGTGAGACAGTCGAGCAGAAGCGGGCGTCCGGCAGGCAGCTCGGGCAGCACGGTTTCCAGGTCGATCGGCGATTCCAGTGTCTGCCAATGTGGGCCACGCCGGCTGCGGTGTTCATGGATGCGTTCACGCATTTCCTGATCGAACGCCTGAGCGGTTGCTACATAGATCCAGGGGGCAGGGAATTCTTCCGCCAGGGATTCGGCAAGACGGCTCTTGCCCGAACGGGCACCGCCGAGAATGAAGGTCAGCGAGCCGGATTCAGTCATTGAATTCGAGCCAGACAATCGTCAGGTGGAGCATAAGGCCAATCCTATTCCGGTGTGACCAGCCACGGCCATTGACACCCGTTCCGTGCGGGCAGTACATGCCCAGTCATGTCACTTTCGAACCAGCCGTATCAAGACGTTGGCATGTGAATCCTTATGAATTATGCGCGTCTTCCCCACTGGTGCTCGGACATCGCTCTTTGCGTGACCTTTTTCACCCGGATCCCCGTACCAGCACTCTCATCGGCCGGCCGTTTCGCAGATGCGCTGTGGGCAGCCCCCCTGGCAGGAGCGCTTGTCGGCGCTATCAGTGGAAGCGTGTTGATCGCGGGTCTTGCTGTTGGCGTCCCGGCCTCAATTGCAGCCGCCTTCGGGCTCTGCGCATCGGTGTTTGCGACCGGAGCCCTGCATGAGGATGGTCTGGCAGACGTTGCCGACGGTTTCGGTGGTGGCAGGACTAGGGACTCCGCGCTGGAAATCATGAGAGACAGCCGCATCGGCAGTTATGGCGCGCTTGCTCTCGTTTTCTCGGTTCTCATCCGCTGGAGTGCGCTCGCAGTCATAGCAGACCAGGGCAATCTGGGGCTGATCATCCTGTCGACAGTGGCGGCACATGCTGCCTCACGCTCTCTTCTTCCCCTGTTCATCTCTCAAGTCCCATCGGCTCGGAAGGAAGGCCTTTCCGCCAGGATTGGAGCCATTCCTCAAGCGCCAACAGTGACTGCTCTATTTCTGGGCGTTGGTGGCCTCCTCTTGCTGGGTCCCTCTTATGCAGTGACATCGGTCATTGTGCTTGGAGTGATTTTCCTGGTCGTCAGGCGGCTCTGCATACGGAAAATTGGCGGACAGACAGGGGACGTTCTGGGAACGCTGCAGCAGGCCGCTGAGATCGCTCTGCTCACCACAGCTTCAATCCATTCATGACGGAGTTCATTCATGTTCAACGCCGCCAGCATCGCCGGCATCCGGGAACTTTGTCAGCAGCTGCCATCCGGTGACAATCGAGCTCTTGAGGCGGCGCGAGCTCGCCAGGCCATGTTGACCAAACCTGCTGGCAGCCTCGGTCGGCTCGAGGAAACTGCAATCCTTCTGGCGCGCTGGCAGGGGAGCGTGAAGCCCAGGCTCGATAACATCCATGTCCTGGTCTTTGCGGGCTCCCACGGCATCGCCGCTCGTGGCGTATCGGCTTTCCCGTCAGAAGTTAACGCGCAGATGGTCGCCAATTTCAGGGCCGGTGGAGCAGCAATCAATCAGCTGGCAGCCGCCGCTGGTGCCAAATTGCGTGTGGTGGATCTTGGTATCGAAAAACCCACTGCGGACTTCACCGGCGCCCCGGCGATGACCGAGGAAGAACTTGTCACTGCCATCAATGAGGGAGCCAATTCCGTTCCAGCCAATGCAGACCTCATCTGTCTTGGTGAAATGGGAATCGGGAACACGACTGTCGCCGCAGCCCTCTCAGCCGCCCTCTTTGGCGGAAACGGCCTGGTGTGGGTTGGGCGTGGCACGGGCGTGGATGACCAAGGTCTGAAGCGGAAAGCCGACGTCGTTGATGCGGCTCTAGCACTGCACGGTGAACAGCTCAGCGATCCACTGGTTGCCCTGCAGTGTGTTGGCGGGCGTGAACTCGCTGCCATGTTTGGCGCGACACTTGCGGCGAGGCAACACTCGATCCCTGTGCTTCTCGACGGTTTTGTCACGACTGCAGCCGCGGCAGTGCTGGCCCGTCTGGTAGATGGTGGGCTGGATCACGTCCTGTCAGGCCATGTCTCTGCGGAGGCCCAGCACCGCCGTCTTCTGGATCTGCTTGGATTGAAACCGCTCCTTGATCTGGGAATGCGCCTTGGGGAGGGATCTGGCGCTGGCGTTGCGATAAATATCCTGCGCGCTGCGGTCGCCTGCCACAACGGGATGGCCACATTTTCCGAGGCTGGGGTGTCTGCGGGTTGAGGCCAGCAGACTGCAGCCAGCGGATTGACCTCACCCTTCCCGGATATAGGCAGCCGCGGAAGGGGTACACCAGTCCTCGAACCATGTCTTCGCAGCAGTGGCGGTTGCCTCCAGTACCGAGCGGCCCACTGCCTCGCCAACAGCGGTATGCATGCCCGCATAGCCTATCGGCGCATCCGAGAGCGGGGCAGCGACGACAATGCAGTCCGTTCCCGTTCCAGTGACAATGTCATTCATGAAGGGTCGCCTGTAGCCAAAGCGCACGAGTGCCGTCGTCCTCGCTTGCGTTGCAATCGATGACATTTCGAGCAAAGCGCCATCGGTCAGCGGTACGGAAACTGAGGAAAGAATATTGATGGTGCCAGCGTTGAGAGGATGGTGCGTGGGATCCTGCCGCTGCCCGACTGTTTCACCATTATTGAGTCCGAGGGTGATCAGGCAATCTGCGCGAACTCCTTCCACCACTGCGGTAGCGATTTCAAATCGGGCAACGTTTCGGGCCGTGATCAGGCCTACCGCATCGCCAAAGCCTTCCGCTTCGAGGCGTTGTTGGAACCACCGAACTGGCTCGTCGACGTGGATCAGCTCTTCATTGCCCACTTCCAGCCAGGCCACCTTGTCTGCGGTCGCGAAACCCGGCCGATTGAGAGACCAGCTGAGCATCCGGGTTGGAAACGCAAAATTGGCAACAAGCCAGGGACGGCTACAGGAGATACTGAAATTCTTCTCCAGGTCGGATGTAATGCTTGGGAGACTGGCCGTCTCAGACACAGGTGACAAGTTCCTTGGCTTCCATTTGGGCGAGATCCTTCTTCCTCCATCCTTCAATGATGGAAGGGCTCTTCTCCAACATGGCAACAAGATCGGAATCATAGACCGGGACGGAGAATGAAGCGTACTTCCCGCCCACGCGCAATCTGGAACTGGCAGGAAGCCGCCCGTCCTTCATCCACCGGATCTGTTCTGATGTGGTAATGCCAAGCACAGAACGGGTGGTGGAAGCTGCCACAGGGGCATCGAACAGTGCAGAAATGCGCCGATCCACCTTGGACAGGCCTCTGAGCAATGAAGCGTTGCAAAACGACTTTCCAGAGGTTTTCGATAGCTGGCAGCTGGCAGGCTCACCCAAGTCTTCAAAGAAGCGTCGGAATACTGCCATTGCCTTCTTCTTGCGTTTCCCGCCCAGTGGCCCGGATCGAAAATCCAGGGGCAGTTCCAGTGTGATGTGCATGTATTCGCCATTGGCTCTCACGCGCAGATAGCGGTAGTCGTGACCAGGCGTGTCTGTCAGGGGGGCCTTCATGCAGTCACGGTGCCTCCGTCGGTACGAGATCATAGGGCTGAACGATCGGGCCGCCCTTGTGCTCTGCGCAATAAGCCTCGACCTTGTAGACCTTCCGCAACCGCTCGGACGTTAACACTGATCGTGGAACGCCGTCGGCGACGATCTCTCCGTCGGCAAGCAGTACGAGGCGGGTGCACCAGCGCGCCGCAAGGCCCAGATCATGCAGGCATGCCATCACGCCATTGCCTTGGGTAGCCAGATCGCGGAAGGTACGCATCAATGCAATCTGATGAGCGGGATCGAGGCCAGCGGTTGGTTCGTCTGCGAGCAGGAGCGGCGCGCGTTGGGCGAGTGCACGCGCTACCAGGACGCGGGCTTTTTCTCCCCCTGAAAGAGCGTTGGCGGAGCGCTGCCTGAAGGCATCCACCTCCATTGCCTTCATGGCCGCCTCCACGGCCTCCTGGTCTTCCGGAGAGCGAGGCCTGAAAGCGGCTCGGTGAGGCGCGCGTCCCAGCCACACCAGGCGTTCGACAGACATTGACCAGGCGATCTCGCGTTCCTGTGGCAGATAGGCAACCCGCAACGACCGTTCCAATGGCGGAAGGGACCGGGCATCGCTCCTCGAGAGATGAATTTGCCCGCTGGACGGCAGGAGACAGAGTGACGTCTTGAGGAGAGTCGACTTGCCCGCCCCATTGGGGCCGACGAGACCAACGAATTCCCCCTCGGCGACGTCAAGGTTGATATCCCGCAAGATTGACGCCTTGCCGATCGTGGCACTCAGCCCTCTGATGGAAAGCAGGTTCACAGTTCATTCCTTCGAGAGCGATGGATTAGCCAGAGGAAGAAAGGCGCTCCGACAAGGGATGTGAGGACACCAATCTTGAGGTCTCGTTCAGGAGCGATCACGCGTACCAGCACATCTGCTGCGAGGAGGAGCGCTGCTCCACCGAGGGCGCTTGCGGGCAGGAGCCTAGAGGGAACCGACCCTACAAACGGGCGCAGCACATGCGGCACTACAAGTCCAATGAAGCCTATGGCACCACTTACCGATACTGCAGCTCCGACGGATGCCGCAGTGCCGAACACAGCCAGATTTTGTAGCCTTTTGACATCAACCCCCATTGTTGCGGCTGCATCAGAGCCGAGGGTGAGTGTATCGAGTGGCCGGGCCAGAGAGCCCAGCATGATCCATCCTGCAAGCATGAAGGGAGCTGTCATCCAGACGTGTGTCATGGATCGATCAGTAAGCGATCCCAGCATCCAAAACACGATTTCCATGGCAGCAAAAGGGTTGGGAGATAGATTGAGGACCAGAGTAGTCATTGCGCCCGCCATCGCAGTAACAGCGACACCGGCAAGAATCAGGCTGAGGGTGCTGCCAGTTGGCCCCGCCATCGCTCTGACCAGAACCACTCCGGCCAGCGCGCCTCCAAGGCCGGCTATTGGCACTGCCAGCGCGAAAGCAGTGGAGATGCCACTGTAGATTGTCAGCACTGTACCGAATGCTGCCGTGCTGCTGATGCCGAGGATGCCCGGCTCGGCAAGAGGGTTGCGCAGAAAACCCTGCAGCACCGCGCCCGAGAGACCTAATGTCAGTCCGATCGTCAGGCCGAGGATGGCTCGCGGCAGCCGGATTTCCTGCATGACGATGGACGCTGCCGTCTGCTCGGATGAGTACAGATTCTTGAGGCTATCGAGGATTCCGAGTTCCGACGGACCGACAAGAAGCGAGGCAATGAAAGCCACACAGACGAGCGCCGCGAGCGCGGTCAGCAGAAGGGGATAGGATGGTCTGTTCATTCTCGCGTCCCCGCGTCCGCCTGTTCCCCCAGGTAGGACCGTGCCGCATTTTGCAGGCGTTCTGCTGCCACCAGATTGAAGGGGCCGCCACATATCCAGCTGGGTGAGGGGACTGAAGCAGAGTGAGCTTTTTCAAGAAGGGCCCGATAAGCCGGATGAACGAAGTTTTCCTGCGCGAGAGCGGGAGCGTGATAGATGGGGCTGTCGTTGGCAATGATTTCTGGCGTCGACAAGATCAACACTTCCAGGGGCAAATGTCCTCCGCCATGGATCCCGATCTTGCTGCCGAGATTGGTGAGCCCGGCCGCCTCTATGACAGCTTCGCTGAGCGAATTCTTTCCGGTGGTATAGGAATTCGACGCGTAGGTTGCCACCGTCAGCGGTGAGAGCTGAGCTTGTGCCAGTCTCTGCAGCCCGTCGTCCAGTTCGGCAACTATTTGTTTCGCTCGCTCCTCCACGCCCAGCAGGGAGCCCATCCGAAGGATGTTTTCACGAACATCGGAAAATGATTGCTCTGGCGCGAACCTTTCCACCCGGAAGCCAAGACGCTCGAGGAGGGAGACAGTGGCGAAATTCGTGTAGGTCCCGGCGAGAACCAGATCCGGATTCAACAGGAAAACCTCCTCTCCCATACCGTGGTTGAGCCGATAATCCGATGCCATGGATGCCAGGGCCGAGACGTCAGGGTCTGCAGCCAGGAATGATACTGAGACCAATTGCCCCGGCGCGGCCAGGAGCATTGCAAGCTGATCAGTACAGACATTGATCGACACCACCCTGCGCGGTGGTTCGGCATATGCTGGGGTGACAGCGAGTGCCATCGCCAGACAATGGGCGAGAAGTGTGCGCAACACACGTCCCGCCATGGCGGCGGGAGCCGGTCCCAAGGGACGTCTCCCGCGCATCCGCATCAGAACTTTGCCTTCACACCAGCATAGGCGGCAAAGCCCGGCGTGTTGTAGCCACGTACGACCTCATAATTCTGATTGAGCAGGTTTTCGCCGCGCAGGTAGAGTTCAGTGTTCTCGTTCACCTGATAGGCTACCCTGGCATTCACCAGCACGTAGTTCTTGAGCTTCCCAGCACTATCGATCGTGTCAGCGGCCAGCTTCAGATCGCTGGATACCATCCACTTGTCGGCGGGCTTTGCTGTTGCCGAGAGCACCACCATGTGACGGGGAACGTTTCGGCGGCGCTCACCGGAATCCAGTCGGGCGTCGGTATAGGTATAGGAACCGCCAAGGTCGAGCCAGTTGTTGGCCTCGTACTGGACGGAGGCCTCGATGCCCTGCGAGCGCGTGGTTCCAGGAAGCTGCTGATAGCTGTACGTGGAATTGTCCCAGTCGATCAGGTTGTCCACCTCGATCCAGAAATAGGTAAGATCGGTCGTCAGCCTTCCATCGAGGAACGTCTGCTCAACGCCGGCATCAAAGCTGCGGCTGGTCTCAGCCTGAAGATCGGGATTGCCCATGCCCCAGGGAGCGTAGAGTTGGTAGAGGCTCGGAGCCCGGAAGCCCGTTCCGTATGAGGAGTGCAGCCGTGTCCCGGTCTGATCAAATTCGTAGGAGACTGTTCCCCGGCCCGTGGTATGTCCACCAAAGGTGGAATGCTCGTCGTGGCGAAACCCTGCGGAGAGGACGAGATTGTCCACCGGCTCGACAATGGCTTGTGTCCAGACGCCCGTCAGATCCATTTCTCCGACTGGGCTGTCCACGGTCGCGGTCTGGCGCTCATGGTCTGCACCATACTGAAGAAGGATCCGATCAGATGCCTCGAAGGAGCCCTGGTACTCGAACTTCCGGCGGTCTCCAATGAATGTAGTCGGGAAACCAGTCCAGACGTCCTTTCGTTCAGACCGGAAGCCCTGCACCGAGAAGGTGTTCTTGAGACGCCCATCCAGCAGATCGATGTTGAAGCCGGCGCGCCCACCCGTCATCTTGGCATCTTCGTAGCTCAGGGGGTCGTTGGCATTATCGCCATCGTATTCAGTCTTTGCGTTGATGTGCAGCAACGAGCCGAATACTGAGAATGTCTCGTTGAAGCGGTGCTCGGCAGCCACATTGAGCGTGACGTTTTCATATCCGTCCCGCTCCGATCCACCAGTCCATGCTGAAATACCATCTGTCCGGACGCCGGAAACGTTGGCAGCGATTCTGCTGTCGCCCTTCGCGGCAGCAAAGCCGTAGCGGCCTGCAGCCGTGCCGAAAGAACCACCTTCCGCCTGTATTGTGTGATGAACACCGTCAGCCAGAGCGCCAAGGGTGGTGATGTCGACAACGCCAGCAATGGCATTGGAGCCATAGAGGGTGCTCTGCGAACCCTTCAGAATTTCGATGCCCGCAACACCCCCAGTCAGGAAATGCTGGAAGTGCGGGGCTACCTGCGTGCCTGTCGTGTCAGAAATGTCGATCCCGTTGTACTGCGCCTTGACATAGCCACCGGGCAAGCCGCGGATATAGAGGTTGGACGAGGTGCCCCTTCCGCCGTTGGCCGTATACGAGATTCCCGGCAGAAGATTGAGATAGTCCCGAACGGTCTCGTAGGACTTCTCTTCGATTTCTTCCTCGGACACCTGTTCGACCTTCGAGCCAGTCCTGCTCTTTTCTGTCGGCGTGCGATTGGCGGTTACGGTGATCACATCGAGTGCGGTGACCCCGTTCTCGAGCACAGCATTCTGCGAATGAGCTGCACAGACGCTCAACGTCAGCACACTCGCCGTGGAAATCAGAAGTCTATACATTTCTTGCCCCAAACGACTACGGGGAGACGCGCGCATCTCCGTATTAGAAAGAACCGCATTGAAAGAGGAAGGGAGCATCGGCACCCGGTCCGCCCTCGCATACGGCAACACGAAACACGTCACCGCTACGGAGGCCGCGTTCGGGCACCCCTCGTGCCCAAACATGGGTGACTGGAACGGCAGGTCTCCTGACTTCCGGGTCGTCGCCTTCGTCCACCTTCCCAGCCATTGGCCAGTGGTTTAAGGATTCGGCTATCCGGTTACAGTTGCGGGGGCAGCTGCGGAATTGCACCGCATTCCCGTTTTAATCGGCCTCACGGCCGAACCAGTTCCACGGAGAGAATTATTCAGGCTTCCGAGCGTCGTCAAGTGACCAAGCCAACTATCTGTTAGCTCCTTTGCGGAACTTCTTCTGGGCAATGGCTGCAAGTCCATGGTGGATATGCGCCACAATATATTGACAGTTATGTCAATGCGGCATCAATATATCGTCGTCATGGTCTTCCGAATCGGAACGGAGGAGGAAGCCAAGAGGGAAGCCGGTGGAACTCCGGCGCTGCCCCCGCAACTGTAAGCAGTGAGCTGCTGTCGTTACGTGTCACTAGTGTCGAGGCACCGGGAAGGCCAGACAGCGGCGATGACCTGCGAGCCAGGAGACCTGCCATGACATGTACGACCAACCTCGGGCGGGGTGTTCCCGAAGGTGCGCATCGCGGCGTCTGACGCTGCGCTTTTGCGCTCCTCCGCAATCCTCGTCCTAAATGCCACGGGGATTACATGCTGGCAACCGATACAGTTTCAATCGATCCTTGTGGATGCCGCGGCGGTATCGATCGTGGAGCAGATAGGGTACGTCCGCTCTCACACTCGGCACACGCTACAAAGCGTATTGGCCAGGACCCGAGATGCGCACCGTGCAAGTGGTTGAAACGGGTTCCGATCTGTTCATTCCTTACGCTCTATTTGCCATGCTAGTGTCCCCGGATCTGGGCGGAATCATTCTAACGGAGACCACGACGTTCACCCAGAAGGACATCAAGACCACCCGGAAGTTCGGCAAGCCGTGGATCCTTGGCGCCCAAAAGTCTCATCTGACGATCCGGATCGGCCCGCAGGCTGCTGCGCACATGACAGAGAGGACCGCTCGACTTGAATTCCGGCGACAGGCGATCGACACACGGAATGGACCCGTACGTCAGTGGGTGTCCGAGCATAAAAGGCACTATCGCAGTGGTAAAGTCACCCTCGTCAAAGGGCATCATCGAGATCATGAACCTGCACGGAATTTACCGACGCGGGTTATGGGGCCGAGACTCGATGAAACCAGCTTTGAGTTTCCAGCCAAAGAGCTGCCAATTCATGACTGATATGGCATATTTGGCCTCCTTCTGACACCTCCAGGTCGCTCGCGGCCCGCACGCTCCGGAAAGGCCCCGCTCATCGACGTGGAGGGAACTGTAAGCTGGACGAAGCTGGGGGCGAAGTCAGCGGACGTGACCGCAAAGCGCCCCATTTCGGACATTCAGGCAAACTTTGCCTGCCCCTAAAAGCGGACGCTTTACGCGGGACATCAGACCGCCGCTTCGCGCCCTCATCTCGGTCGCTCAAACCTTCACCGAGAACTCTTAAAACCGGTGATCGGCCCCCACGGACGGGTCCAATTTGATTGTTAGTGCAATGATGGTCGTGGCGCCAGCGCGGGCGGCATCGCTGGTTGGGGTTGCAGGGCCGCCCGCGCGAATGCCGGGATGAAGACCTCCGGCGCCGGCGGCTT
>Ga0207866_1002487_pt1 | contig 13392 bp, 10 predicted proteins | sample HigsolmetaAR203D_FD_184835 | JGI IMG/M metagenome (GOLD analysis project Ga0207866, IMG submission 184835) | Ionic liquid and high solid enriched microbial communities from the Joint BioEnergy Institute, USA - AR20-3-D (SPAdes) (version 2) ...
GCAATGACGAGGAGGATCAGATTATGATGAAACGACTTTTTATTAAAGTATACGGAAAAGTTCAAGGTGTAGGATTCCGTTATTACACACAACAAAAAGCCCAACAATTAGGTCTGAAAGGCTGGGTAAGAAACGAAATGGATGGATCAGTCGAAATAGAAGCCGAAGGGGATGAAATACCTCTGTCCGAGTTGATTTCTTTCATCAAAAAAGGAGCCAGCCCCCACGGAAGAGTAGATCAAATCGAAGTTGTCGAAAAAGAACCGAAAGAAAACGAAAAAAAATTTACCATCCAATACTAATTGAAAAAGAATCTTTTGAACTCACAAAAAAATGACAATCTGTTTGTTGCAACAGGATCATACAGATAGGTTCATTTCCTCCTGCATTTAACGATTCTTGGGATCCCCCCAATGGCGATTATTCGTCTTTCCCGTAAACCTGTTCCATGCAGAAATACCGCCTCTCGTGAATCGAGTAGGAGGAGGTGGTGAACCTCCGTCCTCTCACACCACCGTACGTACCGTTCGGTATACGGCGGTTCAATCAAATAAATGACGCTTTTCGCCATATTTACTGTACAGGCTTTTCAGCCCTTGGCTACTCCAATAAGAGTTGCCAAGGGTTTTGTGTAATATGGGACTTTTAGAGATTCTCCAATATGATTTCCTCGAATTTCCCCATTCATATGCTTTATATGGTTGAACTCCGAGTTGTATAAGTTTCTTTATTTTCGTTTTCGGCTTCTTCCACTGTTTCCAGATAATCATTCGGAGCCTTCTTCTTATCCATTTATCAAGATTCTTAAAGACAGTAGGAGTGTCAGCTAGTGAAAAATATCCACACCATCCCATTAGGTACTGGTTTAGTCTTTTGATTCTTTCTTCCATTGAGATAGAGTGAGAACGGCTGGTTAGTTTCCTGATTCTATGTTTCATCTTCCGAATGCTCTTCCGAGCGATTCTTATCTTTGGTTCTTTATGATAAGTAAAACTGAAACCTAGATAATCCCTTTTCCAAGGGCGGTCTAATGCCGTCTTTTCCCTGTTGACCTTGAGTGCTAGACCCCTCTCTATGAAGTTTGTCATGTTCTCCATTACTCTCTTTCCGGCTTTCCTACTCTTGACAAAGATATTACAATCATCTGCGTATCTTACAAATCGCAGATTTCTTCTCTCGAGTTCTTTGTCTAAGGGGTCCAGCATTATGTTGGATAAAAGTGGACTTAATGGACCCCCTTGGGGAGTCCCTTCGAGATTGGAAGTGATTAGCCCGTTTTCCATAATGCCTGCCTTCAAGAATTCTCGGATTAGATGAAGGATTCTTCCATCTCTGATTTTCTTACCGATTAAATGCATGAGTTTATCATGATTTACATGGTCAAAGAATTTTTCTAAATCCATGTCAATGACCCAACGATAACCATCTTTGATATAGGATCTAGCTTTCCGCACCGCCTGGTGCGCTTGTTTATTGCGGCGGAATCCAAAGCTATTCTCTGAGAATCCTGGATCAAATATGGGTGTTAATGCTTGGTTTAAAGCCTGTTGAATGAAACGGTCTATCACGGTAGGGATACCTAGTTTCCGTTTACCGCCGTTCGGTTTCGGGATTTCGACTCGTCGGACTGGTTGCGGTTTGTAGGTTCCCTCCAGTAGAGACGTGCGGATTTCATGCCAATGTTCCATCATGTACGGTCGTAGTTCGGATACACTCATTCCGTCCACACCATGACTTCCTTTATTTCGTTCCACTCGGTGAAGTGCCTCTAGTAAGTTTTCACGTGATAAAACCTGTTCCATTCTCATAAATAGGACTCCTTGCGTGTGTTTTCTATTCTCTTCCATAGACCTAATATAAGCTCCACCCTCTTGAAGTCCCTCGTGGGATTCACCACTACTCTCTTCAAGTAAGTCCGTTTCGGATTGTCTGTGTCATTGCTCCATTAGAATGTCCGAGTAGAAAACCCTCTTTGATTGTTCCGTCCTTCCAAATAAGGAGCGACCTTATTTGTACTATGACGTCTGCTGACTTCTGACGGTTCAGCCATCCATCGCTAGATGGGTTACCAACTCAGTTGGCGTGTCCGTCAGACCTCCCTGGGTAAGAGTACAGTCTTTCTCTCCATCTATCTGCTTCATTTACTCTGTAACATCTTCGGCAGTATGGACTTTATCTTGTTATGCAGACTCATCCAATGTTACCTAGCCTTCTATGAAGTTCGTGTTCCTCAGACCGGAGATTTGCCGCTCGCTTCCTTCGGATTCCGTGTCACCACGGACACCCTTGCGTTAAGCTAACCACTACTACTGCCTTCGTGGCTCAGGACTTTCACCCTATAGACTGCACCCATGCCAGGCGCACATAAAGAATGGCTGCCGACTTTGTCGACAGCCATTCTTTCTATATGGTCCGTTTATATAGCAAAAACGAAATGATGCTGTTTTGTGTGAACGTTACTGTTTCATTTTAGCAGGTGTCCATTTTTTCTCAGTACGAGAAGAAGATAAGACCCATCCGATGATTCCTCCGAGAATCGAAGGCAAAAGCCACCCTAATCCTACGGAAAACAACGGAACCCAAGACAAGGAATGGTTCAGCCATTCCCAATTGAATCCGAATGCTTTCAAACCATCGTATAAACTGAAAACTGCCGTAAAAAGAATGGCCCCTTGATAAACACGTTCAGAAATGCCTTTGGAATAATGATCTATGAAAGACAAAACGATTAATACGATGGCCAAAGGGTAAATCATGCTTAGAATCGGAACGGAAATGGAAATGATTTGATTAAGGCCTATATTCGAAATCAAAAAACTGATAATCGTAATCAAAATGACAAATTTTTTATATGAAACAGCAGGCAATCGTTCCGCAAAAAACTGGGCACATGCCACCACTAATCCAATACAAGTCGTTAATACAGCCAGCGCCACAATGATGCCGAGAAGAACTTTACCTCCTGCTCCAAAAAGAAGGTTAGCTGCTTTGGACAGGATTTCTCCCCCATTTTCGAAAGAACCGTGTGTGGCCATTTTAACCCCGATATAACCTGTTCCAATATAAACAAGCGCCAATCCCGAACCAGCGATTACTCCGGCTTTGACCGTCATCGCCACCATTTTCTTGCCATTTTTAATTCCTCTTTCCTTAAGTGCATTGACGACCACGATGCCAAATGCTAAAGCGGCAATGGCATCCATCGTTAAATACCCTTCCATAAACCCTTTTGCTAAAGGGGCATGCGAGTACTCAGCAGACGGCGGCTGAATGGAACCATCCAACTTTAAGAAACCCGTCACACATAAAACAGCGATAGAGGCAAGCAGGAGCGGAGTCAATAATTCGCCCACTCGATCGACCATTTTCGATGGATTTAAACTTAACCAAAGGATCAAGATAAAAAAGATGATGCTGAATAAAAATAAGCTAATGGAACCTGCTTCGTTCGATAAAAATGGTTTGACACCCATTTCAAATGCAACATTCGCACCGCGCGGAATGGCAAAAAACGGTCCAATTACTAAATAAATCACCACGGCAAAAAACAGCGCAAAACGTGGATGGACCTTTTCAGCAATCGAAAGGACCCCGTTTCTGGACAACGCAACCGCCGCCACTGCTATAATGGGCAGCCCTACTCCCGTGATGATAAATCCAGCAATGGCTGACCAAAAAGACCGTCCTGATTGGATTCCTAATAAAGGAGGAAAAATTAAATTTCCCGCTCCAAAAAACAGCGCGAAAAGCATAAGCCCTACAACCCATAACTCTTTTCTTTTCATAACGTTTCCCCTTTCTCTATGTTGTAATCTGAATGATGAATTAGTGGTACTGGATTAAAAAAACATTTACTCCGACAAGTCAGACGCCAAAGCAAAATTTTATTTTCTCCTTTCGATGAGCTGGCTGCCTGATTCCAGTACTCTATTAGAATATTTTTTCAATAAAAAAACTCGTCCAGTTGAAGGGACGAGTCGAATCGCGGTACCACCCTAATTCCGTATATATACGGCACTTTAGAAGACGCATCATACGTCTAGTCTTGGTAACGGAAGAAACCGGCAATGCTTACTGTTCTCTTTCAGCATAGCGTCTCCAAGAGGATCTTCAGTATAAGTCTGTTCATCGGCTCCCACCTATCCCGACTCTCTGGTGAACAGATATTTATCTGCCCTTTCTATTCCAGGCTTACCCTCTCTAAACCGAGGAGATCGGAATAATAAGGGGCAGATAAATCGAACCGTTTTGTGACAAAAATGGTTCGCATTATACCTACTCTTCTTATCATCGACTTTCACTAATGTTTAACATTATAACAATCATTAAAATTATTGTCAATATAATTTTTTGAATTTTTTCAAAAGCTAAATTTTTCGATTCATATAATTCAAGTGGCTATTGTTCAATTTTTTTACCAATATGCCTTTTCTAATATATTATTTAAAAATATTCTATGATTCAACAATGAATTTTTAATGATCGCATCCGATTGAGAGCAGCAGCAATTTCCAATGCTCTCGGCCGTGCCAGCTCACCGGGGTTTTTCGGGAAGCTTGAAAAAGAAGCAAGCCCTTCCTCATTCATTTTTCTTTCCACGATCAACAGGAGTTCAGAAACAGTCATTCTTTTTTTCAAAAATCCCTTTTTTTCTATCCAATGGAGAATTTCTGCGATCATAGCTGTCTGGCTAGGGTGGACAATTTGTTCCACCGCTTGAAGAGAGACGGATTCATGACCGTACAGAATTTCGTATTTTCCTTTTGCCGCTGCCTTCTCTTTTTTTCCTTTCCTGCAGTTTAGCGATTGAGGCAACGGGATGCGGCTTTGAAATTCTCCAAATGTTTCTCCACCTTCTCGAATACGCTGAGTAGAAAAACGTTTGGCAATTTCTTTTGCTTGCTTGGTTACATCAAACGGCAAGTAGTGATCCATTTTTATGACAACATCGGCCACATCCAAGTAGTCTCCTGAACCACCTAATACGAGAATGGTGGACACTCCATGTTGTGTAAATAATGAACGTACCTTATCTACAAATGGCGTGATCGGTTCGTGTTCTTTCGAAATAAGGGCCTGCATTCTGGCATCACGGATCATGAAATTAGTCGCAGAAGTATCCTCGTCCATTAAAAGAACTTTGGCACCGGCTTCTAATGATTCCATAATATTGGCGGCTTGCGACGTACTTCCACTCGCATTTTCGGTGCTAAAATGCAATGTATCTTTTTCAAAAGGAAGATTTTGAATAAAAGGTTCGATATTGACCGACGCCACGCTTCTTCCATCTTCCGACCGAATTTTCACGGCGGTTTCATCCGTTAAGACAAACTCTCTGCCATCCCCTTCAATATGGTTATAAATTCCTTTTTCAATTGCTTGAAGCAGCGTGCTTTTGCCATGGAAACCGCCGCCGACGATCAATGTCACCCCTTTCTTAATTCCCATCCCCACAATGGGTTCCGTACGATGAGGAAGCGAAATGCTCACTTCCAGTTCTTTCGGACTCTTAAAGGGTATGGCCTTTTCTTTCGACACCGGCAAATCGCTTATCCCGCTCTCGCGCGGCAAAATCGATCCGTTGGCAATAAAAGCAATATAATCATGTTCTTTCATCCATTTGCGGATGGCAAATTGCTGGTCACATAATCGAACCACTTGGTCAAAATCAGCTTTTGAAGCGGAATAGACTGCTTCTTTCACGATTTCCGGAAGATCTTGAAAGAAAATGGTTTCCGCTTCTCTTCCTAAAATCGTTCTGCCACGCGCCGGCAGCCCCACTGTTAAGCAAATAGAAAGCGTTTGATGAATCTGAACAGCGGTTCTTTCTAAAATTTCTTGTCCCGGAACGTCAATACGAATTTGTCCGCTTTTTCCAGATCCCATTCCTGTCTGTCGTCTTTTCTTTAATGAATGGGCTATTCTCCGCGCCAATAAATCTTCACAATAGATCTTTCTTCTCTTCGGACTGTAATGATCCTTTTTTAAATTCAACTTTTGAAGTGGAACGATTAACCGGATTTTCGTCGGAGTCGCAAATGGGTCTTTTTGGACATGGTCGACGATGAGCGTATAATCCGGAAAACGGTACTCTCCGCGTAATCGCTGGTAGGAAGAATAGCCTTTTCCATCTATTTGTCGCAATATTTGTTTCATATGTTCCATCTGATTATCTCCCTCTTCTCTAGCCAAAATTGGACATGAACAAGATATCAGCTGCGCGCCAAATCCGTTTTTTATACCGATTGATTGATGATTCAAGAAGGAATTCTTTTTGCCAAGAGTAAGAATTTCGCATCCATCTTAATAGGCATTTCAATCGACTTGAAGAAAAACTATTAATGTCAATCCTAACTTTAAAAACAACCAGGAAAAACTTGGAACTAAAGTATACGTTGAAATTAAATGCTTTGAATAAGCAGTTTTCGCAACAACGGAAACAAGACATCCGGCAATTCTTCCACATTAGAGACAAGAACGGTATATTTCCCATAAATGTTTTCAATCGTCTTTTTTTGCCCTTCCTCAATCCCACCTTTGGAGAGAAACACATTGATCACCTCGATCCCTTGTTTTCGGGCTTCCACAACGGCTTCATGGGTATCGATGATTCCATTTTGAGCGTAATTCAAGGCAGCCGGCTCCCCATCCGAAAAAACAAGCAGAAATTTTTGTTTTTCAGAACGACGAAGGATTCGTTCTGTCATGATGCGAATGGCAAAACCGTCCCGGTTGTCTTCTTCAGCATTCAATTGCAAAATTTCGGGTCCGCTTGCTGGATTTAAAGAGGAGGAATAATCGATCACCGTTTGCAAATAATTGGGCTGACGCTCGGGAGTGGCTTCATTCGCATCTTCCCAAAAACCGGCGATCTCATGAGGTACTTTCACGGATTTTAGCGCCTCATGAAACAGTGTAATTCCCACCTTTGTCTCGTTCATTTTATCTTCCATGGAAGCAGAACAATCGACCAGAAGGGCAAAAGCAGCATCAATCTCCCATGAGGGCTGGTGCTTTTTATAAAAGAGTCTTGGCTGTTCCTCCAAAAAATAGCGAAGAAGATTTTTGTCCAATCGTCCAAAATGCAAATGGTTTCGAGGATGACTATTTTTACGCTCCAATATTTCTGTAATCAATTTTTTTAGCTTTTTCTTAAGAGGAGCGATGGAAGATTTCAGTTGTTGATAATGGAGAATCTCTTCCTGACGCGGAATGGCTGCTCTTTTAAACACTGGATAGGCAAAACGATTTTCCTTTCCATATTCGGCTTTACCTGTTTGTTTTTTCGTATCCCGCATTTGTTCGGCCTCAAGCGAGGAAAAATCATGGCGAGAGAATTTTTGCGATGATCCTTGGACGATGCCGAGAGCTTGGTCCTCCACATCTCCTTCGCGAACACCATCTCCCAGCAGATCGCTCTTTGAACCTTGGTCTAAATCAAACTGAAGAAACGATTTTCCTTTGTCTTTTGTTTCCCGATGCCAAGTTTGAAACTGTTCCTCCATCAAGTCTTCATCATCATTCTTTTTCTCAGTCCGGTTATGACATTCCAACGGATCCATTCTTTTTACGTCCTTCCAGGATAACTCATCTTCTAATTGGAAAACAGTTTCCGGCAGGTGAAAATACTCATTCAGCATGTCTTTTTCCAACAGTTCATCAAGAACTTCTACCACTTGCAAACAACGGCGGCTAACGTCGCTTGTAGAATTCGCATCCAAAATAGGCAATAACGTTTGTTCAATAAACGGAAATACCGAATCCAGCTTTTCACCAAGACTCCCGGCAGCTTCCAAAGGCGACTCTGCATTCAGCATAAGATAAATCTTGCAAAACAAAGCATCTGTCAGGACACTCTTGACTAAATTGGCATTCATCTGTGTTCGAAAATGCTGTTTATATAATTTTCGACGGATGGCAAAAGAACGTTTTGTACCCGGTCGGAGACGCGTGCAAATATCTTCAAGACGCAAATCTTCAGCAAGCACAAACAGTTGTTTGGCAAAAGAAGAAATGGATGTCTTTTTTACCTCTCTTACATACTGTCGGACTTGTTCATAGTCCGTATAATGCAAGCTGCCAATGGCTCTTAAATACACATCGCTCTTCAGTCCATTGACTTTATCAAACGCCGGCCGATGATCCCAAAAATAGCTTACAAAAACTTTTTGTTGGCCTCTATCAAGGTAGGAAAACGGACCGAATTCCACTTCCATTTCTTTATTTTTCGATAACGTCTTCGCCAAGTCGGTCAGCTGCATATATAAAAATGAATCGATTTTTTCATCGTTAAATTGGATAAACCGCTCCATATCCATCCCTACCCGAATATCGTCTCAGCGATGTTTTGAACCGCTGCTTTTTCTCTCTCATCTTCCAATTTATCTATAATCGCTCGCTTAATGGCGCGAATCGGCGGCAGAAAAACGGCTAAATCACAGGCATCAATCAATGCTCGAATGGAAGCCGCCTCTTCTGAAATAATTCCGTTTTTGGCTTGCTCGATTAAATCGGAAGAAAGGGCCACAAATTGATCAATCTTTCGTTCCTCTTTCAGGAGGCTTTGATCAAGCAACACCTTTTTTAACGTTTCTCCGCTAATATAAGGTACTTCAATCATGACAAATCGGTTTTTGAGAGCTTCATTTAATGGCGTCGTTCCGATATATCCTTCATTAATGGCAGCGATGACGCCAAAATCATGATCCGCTTTGACGACTTCGCCGGTAAAAGGGTTTGTAATGGTTCGTCTGTAGTCAAGAACTCCGTTTAATATCGGAAGTGTTTCCGGTTTGGCCATATTAATTTCATCTATATATAATAAATGCCCTTTTGTCATCGCTTGGATAACGGGGCCTGGAATAAATTCAATGACTTGTTTTCCGTTTTTTTCCTGAATTGTTTTAAATCCAAGCATTGCTTCTGCATCGAGATCCACCGAACAATTGATGCTGTGCATCGGCTGCGAAAATAATGACGCCAACGTCTCTGCCAGTCTTGTCTTCCCTGAACCAGTCGGTCCTTTCAATAATATATTTTTCCCCATTGCCAATGCGATGGCTGCGTCAACAAAAATAGCCGGATCTTCGGCATTGTATCGTATTTTTGTCTGCTGTTCCTTATTTTTAAACCGCTGGGACCGTTTGTGAATTTCTTCTTGAACCGGCTGCGGCAAATATTCTAGAGAACTCATTTATCTCGATCCTTTCTATGAAGCATTTTGCACAGTTTCATTCATTAAATGACCAATAACAGATTTAAGTGATGGATATCTTGCTTTCATCACCTATCAAAAAAGCGTTGATACATTCTAAATTGAAATATTTTCCATTCAATCTAGACGCTGAAAAGAAAAAGACGTGAATAAACCAATTTACACTTTATTATACCTTGTCAAAAGAAACAAGACTATTTGTAAGGCCCGCTTTAAAACGGTAAGAGATCGGTCGGCAAACGTGCATTCTATTTAAAAGATGATACAGGAGATTCTTTAAAATCATAAGACCATTATATTTGACCACAACAAAAAAGCTGATTACATCCGTAATCAGCCTAAGCTGTTGGCATCATCGTCCGTTTTACCGATCAATTGAATCATATGTATAAACAATCAGTCTTCATAATCGTAAATGTACAATCCTCTTCCCAGTTTTTGAACATGCGGTTCTTCTTTCATAAGCGCTTTCATAAAAGTAGTCATATTCGCGATTTTCCTAGAAGTGACGGCCTCAATCTGTCTTTGCAAGTCAACTCCTCGAATCGGTTCATTTTGCGCTTTCAAAATGGAGACTGCCACTTTTCTCATTTCGCTTACTTCTTCTCTTCTCCCTAAGATTCTTTTTTCAGAATCAACAGCGTTGGCTGCTTCATTTGGGGAGTATGCTTCTACCGGCCAATCACCTTGAAGATTTTTTTCCATCGCATCCAATTCTCTTAATCTGTTTGTAATTTCTTCCCGTTCTTTTCGGATCTCCTGAAAAATCTTCACTTCCACATTATTTAATTGTTCCAAACGAATTTTCAATGCCATTCTTTCGTTAAAAAGCATCCCCCTGCTCCCTCCGTCATTTCTAAATGTAAATTAGTCCATTTTCTATTTTATATAATAAATTGCGTCAAAGTTATACTAACAAAAAAATGCACTCATGACTATTAAAAATTTATAATTATTCATTTCTATTATTAAAGAAACTATTCTTTTTTCTCATATTTTATTTTTTTCGTTATGAGACTTTCTTTTCGATCCTCTTCTTCACCTTATTTTTTACAAGGGAAACTCATTTATGGACTCATTTAATCATTGCTGCTAATTATTATCTTTCTAAATACTTTTTATGATTTTATAAATTTTATAGCAGCGAAAAACCCGGTATCACTGGGTTACATAGCAGTATTTTCATTTTGTTGGTTTGCGAGGCTTTCTTTTAGTTGATCACAAGCTCGTGCTGCCTGTTCAAGTGCGTTTTGCAACGATTCTTCATGATTCGGGCTGCTTGCAGGCATTGACGGCTTGCACAAGTCTATTTGATGATGCGAAATTCATTCGCTTTCCGCGGGCGATCCACGAGCCTCCTCGCTGTGGGTCTCGATTTGCTCGCTGTTCCCGCAGGAGTCTCGTCCATTTCGCAATCATCAATAAAACGTAACTTAGCCAAATGAAAAAATATCGCCTTTTCCATTATGTCCTGCTAACAATAAAAATGGAGGCGATTTTTTTGAGTAGCTATTTTTATTGATTAAAACAAACATTGATTCGCGACGGAGAATCGTCAAAGCTTTCCGTGAATATCTTCTGATAATGTGGCTGTTCGATCAGCCGATTTGAAACTGGCGGAAAAGGACCACTATTTGCTTCAAAAAAAATCCCGAAATAGAGAAAACCCGACGAGAAAATGATTTTATCTCGACGGGTTTCCGTGTTTAAAAATGGATTTGGGGACAATCCCTTATGCCTCTACTTCTTCAAAATAATATTTGTAAAATCCTGCCACTTTGTTTGTATTATCCACCACGAAATAAAATTCTTCTGTTTCATTTTTCACTTCATAAATCTTTCCCACTGTCAACACATTGTTGACCATATACTTTTTAGCATTGGTATTGGTGCACTTCACTTTTTTTAAAGTTGGTCTTTCTCTCCATGTCAGATGAATCATGTCTTCATTCCTCCAATTCTTTTTCCATTTCCTTGCAAACAACAGGGAGCAGCCGCTGAAAATCATGGGCGGTCATCGCAGCGCTGCCGTTCGATTGAACCCAAAGATCAGCACAAGCCCCATGAAGGTATACAGCATTTGCCACAGCAGCTTGAATGTTCGAATGAATTCCTACGCTGGCTAACAACATACCGGTCAAAATATCTCCGCTCCCCCCTTTGGAAAGAGCTCGATTTCCTGTAAGATTTATCAATCCTGATCCGTCAGGAAACGCAATAACCGTGTACTGCCCCTTCAGCACGACTATTACCCGGTGTTTCATTGAATATTGAGAAGCCACTTGAAGACGGTTCTCCTGAATAATCTTCGTTTCCAGACCGGTCATTCGTGAAAATTCACCTGGGTGGGGCGTCACAATCACGTGGTTTTGGGATTTACTGTAATCGCGACCACGCAAGGCACCGGCATCCAATATTTTAGGTATATCCATTGGCAGCAACTCCGTGATCAATTGTTCCAATGGATCATCCGGTTCTAATCCGGGACCCACAGCCAGGCAAGAAAATTTCTTTTCTATTTCCATCTTTTTTATATCTTGTAAAGGCTCATAAATAAAAGTCGCTTCTGGAACTTGAGCCCCCACAAAGAGCGAAGCATGTTTCGATGTGGCAACCGAAAGTTTTCCGATTCCGAATCTCATCGCTCCGATGGAAGCCAGTGCAACACTGCCGGGCATCGAATCGCTGCCGGCTATTAATAAACCGTTGCCATAAGTCCCTTTATGAGAATTCGTCTTCGGTTTAGGCCAACTTTTCAGTACATCCGCTTTTGTCCAAACTTTCCACTTGCTTTCATGAGGCAGCCCAATATCCGCTATGTATAGTTTTCCGTAGTAGTCAGAAGACGGGAACAAAAAGCACGATGGCTTATATCCGTGCAGAACGATGGTCATGTCCGCCCGATAAGCATTTTGATCACATTTCCCTTCATTCGCCAAGACTCCGGTTGGAATATCGATCGCCACTTTTTTCCCAGATTGTCCATTTATCCATTTTAAAATTTTCCCTACATCTTCTTTCATCGGAAGCCTGGCCCCAACGCCTAAGATTCCGTCAATGATCATATCATATTTTAATTCAGGTTGAAATGGGCTTTGATCAAATCCGAGCGAACGGAAATATTCAAAATGCTGAATAGCCGGCGCCGTTTTAGGCATACCCACAGGAAAGACCAAGTCGGCCTTAATTCCATTTAGCTTTAAATAGCGTGCAAGGACGATGCCGTCTCCTCCGTTGTTGCCTCGCCCTGATAAAATCAGAACTCGATCTTGTTTATGAATGTGTGGAAGCAATAATCGAAATATTTCTCTTCCGGCATTTTCCATTAATGTAAACGGCGACATGCCGTTGGATTCTGCCAATGAGTCCACTCGTCGAATCTCTTCGCTTGTATAAATATGCATTTTCATCACTCCTTTCCGTTCGTTCCATGATATTCTCATTTTACCATATGACTCCTTTTTCTGTTAGACAAGGAGTTCGACTGAAAAAGACGCCTTAGCGGCATAGAAATCGCTAGTACTTCTTTGTTTTTTCGATTTTTTTCCACCTTTTATTTTTCAAAATCTTCCCGAATTTTCCTTTGCAAACGAAATCATAATTTGTTAAAATATCAGACAATATAGATGATTCTATATTATAAATCCTTTCCGAGAGGGGTTTTGTCATTGAAAATCATGAGCAATGAGCAATTGGTGGCAGCCTATCGCGACGCATTAAAAAAAGGTCAGGAACGTGAATGGATTGAGTTATTAAAGAAGGAAGTCAAACGGAGGGGATTAAATCCTGCACGATACTAGTGCAGCAATATGGAATAAACGGAATGAGAAGATGGTCTTTCACGGGCCATCTTTTTTATTTGTCACATCTCAAGTTGTTCCTTCACCATTTTTCACAAAAAAAGATGGTGTTCTTGTGCCGCACAAGCCTTCGAACCAGAAAACAAAACGTTACGGAGTGACCCCAAATTGTCACAATGGCAACAACATAAATCAAAAAGCAAGACAAATACGAACGAATTCAAAAAGATGCCGCTCAAATGGCGGCATCTCAGACTGTCGACAAATCCGAAAAAACCGGATTTGCCGACAGTCTTTTTTTGTATAATTAAGATACCGTAATGAATTGAGGTGGATGAAGTGCTAACAAAAAATACACAGATGAATCGTGATCAAATA
>Ga0207866_1002492_pt1 | contig 13366 bp, 15 predicted proteins | sample HigsolmetaAR203D_FD_184835 | JGI IMG/M metagenome (GOLD analysis project Ga0207866, IMG submission 184835) | Ionic liquid and high solid enriched microbial communities from the Joint BioEnergy Institute, USA - AR20-3-D (SPAdes) (version 2) ...
TGCGATGACGGTCGGCTTAGAGTGGCCAGGGCACAGTCCGGGCGCAGCGGCAACGGTTCGGCGACCGTCAGCGGCAGGCCGACCACGTCAGAAAGTTCCGGAAGAATCAGGAAAATGGCGGAGGGGATGGGCCTGATATCCAACCTTCTCTGGAAGAAATGCCTTCTGACAGGTCGCCGTTCTCCTGGGCGATCCAGCTTCCCTGCAGGCCTACCAGTAGAGCCCAAGGCGATGGAACCGAGGCGGTGTCCCTCCCAGCGGTATCCTTGCGGTCGGGTAGCCGACAAGGGCGGGGATCGGGGTCGTGCGACCCGTGACCAGGTCCCGGAGGCGGCGGATTCGGCTTTCGGTCGGGGGATGCGTCCTGAGCAACGAGGGCTCCGGAATGCGGCGGCCGGGCAGAAGGATCTCCTCCCAGAACCGACCGACCCGGCGTTCGAGCTTGACGAGCGCGCGCACGAGCCCCTCCGGATCGCCGGTCAGCTCTGCGGCGGCGCGGTCGGCGTCGTACTCGCGCGTCCGCGAAAGGCCGAGTTGGACCAGCGCCATGAGGGTGGGCGCGAAGACAAGGAGAATCACGACATGCCAAGGCACATGGACCATGCCTGCCAGGACCAGAGGCAGGTTGAGGAGTAGAAGCAACTGTCCGAGCCAGCTTGCCAGCGAGACGAGGCGCGACATCATGTCGGCGAGGCTCATGATCCACAGGTCGCGGTTGGCGATATGCCCGATCTCATGCGCCAGAACCCCGGCGAGTTCTCGGCCGTCGAGCAGGTTGAGCAGCCCGTCGGTGACGCAGATGGCGCTGTCCTCGGGGCTGCCCAGGGCGAAGGCGTTCGGCAGCCGGCTCGGCACGCGATAAAGCGCCGGCGCGCGCTGCAGCCCGGCCCTGCGGGCGAGTTCGGCCAGGGCCGCGACGAGACCGGGGGCATCACGACCGGTGAGCCGCTGCGCCTGATAGGCCGAGAGGAGCAGCCGGCGTGGCAGCGCGGGCGCAAACAGGAGACCCCCGACCATCGCGAGCGCCATGAGGAGACCGGTCTCGGGTCCGACGATCGCTGTCACCGCGATCCAGGCGATCGCGGCCATGAGCCCGAGCAGCAGCGCCGATTGCACGAAATTGAGCAGGCGGTGGCTGGCGGAGGCCGCGGTCATCGCGTCTCGTGGCCTCCGAGTTCGCGTCGGTCCTGATCGCGCACGAGCCAATGGACAACCCCGAGCGCAAGCGCCGCGCCCGCGAGTGCGGCAATCTTGGATGATTCCGTCTCGCCGAGGTCCAGGATGATGAATTTGCGCACGATGGCGAGGAGCGCGATCAGCACGATCGTGCGGACCTGGAGGATCCCGAAGCTGCGTTCGGTCGCAACAAGAAGGGAGCGCTTGAACTCGAGCGCGATCACCACGGTGAAGATCATGCCGAACACCACCTGGAAGGTGGCGTAATCGAGAGTGTCGAATGCCCCCAGAACCAAGCGGTTCACGACTTCGCGCATCAGCGCCCAGACCGACGCCACGACGATCGCCGCAATGATGACGCTGAGGACGAGGATGACAACTTGCTCGAACTTCTCGTAGAGCGTCATCGCCGACCATTGTTCACGCGTCAGCCCGAATCGTTTCAGGTCCTTCATCAGTGCCCCCCGAAAAGACGCCCCGGGGAGACAAGCTCCCCCGGGGCTTCGCCAGACGGCGCGATATCACACGGAGCGGAGGGGACGCCGCAAACCGGCGACACCCAATGAGGCAAATCAGCCGTTTTTGACCTCGATGCGCTTGACCTTGGCCTTCGCCTCGGGGGTCTGCGGCAGGCGGATGGTCAGGACGCCGTTCTTGAACGAGGCCTGTGCCTTTTCGCCGTCCACGCCGGGCGGAAGCGGGATCGTGCGGTAGATCGCGCCGTAGCTGCGCTCGGAGAGATAGTATCCCTTCTTCTCCTCCTGGCGCTCGATCTTCTTCTCCCCCTTCACAGTCAACATGTCATCGTTGACCGTCACCTCGATGTCTTTCATCTCCATGCCCGGCAGCTCGATCGACACTTCGATCGCGTCGTCGGTCTCAACCATGTCGGATTTGGCTTCGCCGCTGCCCCAGGGCCATTCGAAATGACCGACCCGGTTCCAGAAGTTCTCGAAGACATGGTTCATTTCGCGCTGGAGCGTCGCGATCGGGTTGTCTTCGTTGCTCTTGGCGTCTGGCGCGCCGTCCTTGCGCGCCCAGGGGATGAGGTCTTTGATCTGCATGATATGGTCTCCTTCGGTTTTCAGGCGCCCTTGACGGCGATCCTTTTCGGCTGCGCTTCAGGGGCTCGGGGGAGCGTCAGGGTGAGGACACCCCCACGCATCTCGGCTTCGATCCTGTCGGGGTCGAAGTCCTCGGAAAGCGTGAAGGCACGCTCGAAATCGCCCTCGCCATATTCGGCATAGGCAAGTTCGAGGTTTTCCGGCCGCACCGGGTCAACCTTGCCGCGGATCGTCAACACGCGATTTTCCAGCGTGATTTCGACCGCATCGGGGGCGACCCCAGGCATTTCGAGCATCATGGATACGCCCTGATCGGTTTCCACGATATCGGTCAGCGGGCGGTAGATGCGGCCGCCGCCGGTGGTCTCGGGCGCGTCGGTCGGCGTCTTTTCAGTGGCCTGCGTGATGTCGGTGCTCATCGTTCCAGCTCCTCTCAGGCTGCCTTAATCTCGATTTTCTTCGGCTTCTTTTCCTCGGGCCGGGAGATGACGATCCGCAATACGCCGTTCGTCATCCTCGCCTCGACCTTGTCATCCGAGGTCGCGAACGGCAGACGAATGACGCGAGAAAACTTGCCGTAACCGCGTTCGTTGCGGTGCCAGCGCGCGCCTTCGGGCACCGAGGGCGCCTTGCGTTCGCCCGAAAGCGTCAGGACGTTGTCCTTGACCGAGATGTCGATGTCGGCGGGTCCGATGCCGGGAAGTTCCGCCGTGATGGCGACGGCCTCGGGCCCCTGCCAGACGTTGACGGCGGGAAAGGCCGCACGCGACGGCGGCCAGAATCCACGGTCGAGATCGCGCATCATGGAGCGCATCAGCGCAAAAGGATCGCTGCGGCGCAGATATGTCGGAAAGAGCATTGCTGGCCTCCTGTTGCTGATCGATGCCCCCGAACCGGCGGCATGGTCCGGCCGGGCAACGAGACCGCCCATCAAGATAGACGGTTCCATTTATTATGCAAGCATTGCACCTTGGATGGAGAGCAGTCTATCCTGTTTCTCATGCAGTGGAGGAAGGATACCCATGATCTCTTCTGATCTTGCCCTGATCGGGACGACGATCCACCGGGTCGCGCAGCTCATCCAGCAGCGGATCGACCAAGACATCCGCGACAGCGGCCTGACCCGCCTGTCCTGGATGGCGGCGGCGCATGTCGAGGATTCGCCCGGGCTGACCATCACCGATCTGGCCAACCGGCTTGAGGTTGGCCCGGCCACAGCCGGCCAGCTCGTCGATCGCATGGTCCGGGGCGGCTGGGTCGAGCGGTCGCCCTCGCCCGACGACAGGCGGTCGCAGATCGTCACGGCAACGCAAAAGGCCAGAGCGATGCTGAAGGAACTCGCGCCGCGGCAATCGGCGCTCGAACATGAAATCCTGCAGGATCTGTCGGCAGACGAAAGGCGCATCCTGCTGGCGCTGCTCGAGCGCATCAGGGCGCGGCTCGGGCGCCAGTGAGAGGGACAAGCGGCATGGAAAAAAAGACCGAATACAACATCTGGTACTGGGTGGTGGCTTTCGTAGCGGTGATCTTCATCCAGGATCTGATCGCCGGCTGGCGCTCCGTCGCTCCCATCAGCTACAGCCAGTTCGAGAAGTATCTCGATGACGGGAAGATTTCTTCGGTCGCGGTCGGGTCAGACACCATCACCGGCACCTTCGCCGAACCGGTCGACGGCAAGAAGCAGTTCGTGACGACCGTAGTGAATCCCGCAATCCTGGAACGGATAGACCGGTCAGGTATCGAGATCACTGGCGTTCCGCAAAACACTTTTCTCGGCACGCTGATTTCCTGGGTGGCGCCAGCGCTTGTCTTCTTCGGAATCTGGATGCTGCTGTTCCGCAAGTTCGCCGAGAGGCAGGGCTTCGGAGGCTTCATGCAGGTCGGCCGCAGCAAGGCCAAGGTCTACATGGAGAAGGAGACCGGCGTCAGCTTCGCCGACGTGGCCGGCGTGGACGAGGCCAAGGCCGAGCTCGAGGAGGTCGTGGAGTTCCTCAGGAACCCCGCCGAATACGGAAAGCTGGGCGCACGTATACCCAAAGGCATATTGCTCGTTGGGCCGCCGGGCACCGGCAAGACGCTTCTCGCGCGCGCGGTGGCGGGTGAGGCGGGCGTGACCTTCTTTTCGATCTCGGGCTCCGAGTTCGTCGAGATGTTCGTGGGCGTCGGTGCCGCGCGGGTGCGCGACCTGTTCGAGCAGGCCCGGAAATCGGCGCCGGCGATCATCTTCATCGACGAACTCGACGCTCTCGGGCGGGCGCGCTCCTCCGGCCAGATCGCTGGCGGCCACGATGAGCGTGAGCAGACGCTGAACCAGCTTCTGACCGAGCTCGACGGCTTCGACCCGTCAGTCGGCATAGTGCTGCTTGCGGCCACCAACCGTCCGGAGATTCTCGATCCGGCGCTGCTGCGGGCGGGACGCTTCGACCGGCAGGTGCTGGTGGATCGGCCGGATAAGAAGGGACGTGTGCAGATTCTTGGCGTTCACATGAAAAAGGTGAAGCTCGCCCCGGACGTCGATGCCGAGAAGGTCGCAGCGCTTACTCCCGGCTTTTCCGGGGCGGATCTTGCCAATCTCGTCAACGAGGCGGCATTGCTCGCCACGCGCCGCAAGGCTGATGCGGTGACGATGGACGACTTCAACAATGCCGTGGAGCGCATTATCGCCGGGTTGGAGAAGAAGAACCGCGTTCTGAACCCGCGCGAACGCGAGATCGTGGCGCATCACGAGATGGGGCACGCACTGGTGGCAATGGCGCTGCCGGGGGTGGATCCGGTGCACAAGGTCTCGATCATCCCGCGCGGGATTGGCGCGCTCGGCTATACGATCCAGCGCCCGACCGAGGACCGCTTCCTGATGACGCGGGAGGAGCTCGAGAACAAGATCGCCGTGCTGCTCGGCGGGCGCGCGGCCGAGAAGATCGTCTACGACCACCTCTCGACCGGGGCGGCGGACGATCTGGTCAAGGCCACCGATATCGCCCGCGCCATGGTCGCGCGGTACGGAATGGACGAAGACCTCGGGCATGTCAGCTACGACACCGACCGGCCCGGCTTTCTCGGCACCGGCGACCCGTCGTCGTGGCTGAACCGCCGCTACAGCGACGCCACGGCCGAGCGGATGGACGCGAAGGTGCGCGACATCGTGGATGGCGTGTTCAAGCGCACCCTCTCGCTTCTCGAAGCCAACCGGGCGCTGCTCGAGCAATCGGCGCAGGATCTCCTGCAACGCGAGACACTGGACGAGCCCGATCTGGTGGCAATTGGGTCCAAGGTGAAAAGAACGGAAGCCGTCGCTGCCTGACACTGTCACTTGCTCAGGTGATCGGCGGACAACCCTGACTGGATAAAGAAAACGGAGAAGAGAAATGGCAAACGGAGCTTGCGATATTTGCGGTCGCCCGGCGACGGCGCGCGTGCGCGCCTCGGTGAACGGCAGGGTTCAGAACATGGAGCTGTGCGATCAGCACTACCGCGAAATGGCGCGCCGGTCGGGCCGAAGCGCCTCGCCGCTGGAGTCCCTGTTCGGGCGGCATTCCCTTTTTGACGAATTCTTCGGCGATAGCGGTTTCGGCGGCCTCTTTGGTGACAGCCCGTTGCGGGGCCGCACGCTCGGCTCCATGGGTGACGGCGATGAAGCTGTCGTCGACGCCACTTTCGGCGAGGGTGCACCGCGGCGTGGATCGCGGCGCGGCGGCGGACGCACCATCGCCGACCGGCTGAGCGAACAGGGCAACAAGCTGCTGCAGGATGCCGCACAGAAGGCCGGGGAATTCGGGCGCAGCGAGGTCGATACCGAACATCTGCTTCTGGCATTGACCTCGTCTGACGTCGTCAAGACGATCCTGGAACAGTTCAAGGTCGATGTGAACGATCTGCGGCGCCAGATCGAGAAGGAAGCGAAGCGTGGAGAGGCCAAGACGGAGGGCGAAATCGGCGTCAGTCCTCGCCTGAAGGACGCGCTGAACCGGGCCTTCATCGCCTCGAACGAACTCGGCCATTCCTATGTCGGTCCCGAGCACCTGCTGATCGGCCTTGCCGAGGAAGGTGAAGGCCTGGCCGCGTCGATCCTGCGCAAATACGGGCTGACGCCGCAGGCGCTGCGCCAGCAGGTGACCAAGGTCGTGGGCAAGGGGGCCGAGGAAGGCCGCGTGGAGGCACCGTCCAGCACCCCCGATCTCGACCAGTACAGCCGCGACCTGACCAAACTCGCCCGCGAGGGCAAGCTCGATCCCGTCATCGGCCGCGCCCGTGAGATCGAGACGACGATCGAAGTGCTGGCCCGCCGGAAAAAGAACAACCCGGTGCTGATCGGCGAGCCTGGCGTGGGCAAGACCGCCATCGTCGAAGGACTCGCACAACGGATCGTCGCGGGCGAAGTGCCCGAGGCGCTGCGCGATAAGCGGCTCGTGGAGCTCAACATCAACTCGATGGTCGCGGGCTCAAAGTACCGTGGCGAATTCGAGGAAAGAGTTCAGAAGATTCTCAAAGAAATACAGGAGAACAAGGACGAACTGATCCTGTTCATCGACGAGATCCATACCATCGTCGGCGCCGGCCAGGGTGGTGGCGAGGGCGGGCTCGACATCGCCAACGTGTTCAAGCCGGCGCTGGCGCGGGGCGAGCTGAACCTGATCGGCGCAACGACGCTCAACGAATACCAGAAATACATCGAGAAGGACGCGGCGCTCGAGCGAAGATTCCAGCCGGTCTATGTGGAAGAGCCGACGGTGGCGCAAACGATCATGATCCTGCGCGGGTTGCGGGATACGCTCGAAGCGCACCACAAGGTGACGATCACCGACGAGGCCATCGTCGCGGCGGCCGAGCTTTCGGACCGCTACATCACCGGCCGCTTCTTGCCTGACAAAGCAATTGATCTGATCGATCAAGCGGCCGCACGGGTCAAGATCAGTGCTACCGCGCGCCCTGTGGACGTCCAGGAGCTGGAGGCCGAAGTCGCGCAGCTCAAGCGAGAGCAGGATTATGCCGCAGCCCGCAAGCAATTCGACCGGGCAGCGGAACTAAAGAAGGAACTCGAGCAGAAGCAGAAGGAGCTGGATGAGCTTCTGGAGATCTGGAAGCGCGACCAGGCTTCGGCGACCGCCGAGGTGCGCGCTGATCATGTCGCGCAGATCGTCTCCAAGATCACCGGCGTTCCGGTCACAGAGCTGACCACCGAGGAGAAGGACAAGCTCCTCAAGCTTGAGGAGAAGCTGCACGAGCGTGTCATTGGCCAGGAAGAAGCGATCCGCGCCGTGGCCGATGCGGTGCGGCTGGCGCGCGCAGGTCTGCGCGAAGGACGCGGCCCGACCGCGACATTCCTCTTCCTCGGGCCGACCGGGGTTGGCAAGACGGAACTGGCCAAGACGCTCGCCGAGGTGATCTTCGGCGACCAGGATGCGATGATCCGTATCGACATGTCGGAGTATGGCGAGCGCCACTCGGTTGCCCGGCTGGTTGGCGCACCTCCGGGCTACGTCGGATACGACGAAGGCGGCCAGCTCACCGAGAAGGTGCGCCGTCGGCCCTACTCGGTCGTGCTGCTCGACGAGATCGAGAAGGCGCACCCGGATGTCTACAACATCCTGTTGCAGGTGTTCGACGACGGCCGGCTGACCGACGGCAAGGGCCGCGTCGTTGACTTCACCAACACCATCATCATCGCCACATCGAACCTCGGTTCGGACATCATCCAGCGCAACCTCAAGAAGCGCGGCACGAAGGAGTTCGACGAGGCAAAGCAGAAGTCCGAGCTGATGGAGGTGTTGCGCGGTCATTTCCGGCCAGAGTTCATCAACCGGATCGACGAGATCATCGTCTTCCACTCGCTGAACCAGTCGGAAATCCGCCAGATCGTCGAGTTGCAGCTGAACCGGGTGAAACGGACCGCCCTCGGCCAGGGCGTCGAACTCGAATTTGACGTGAGCGTGATTGACCACTTCGCCGCCGCAGGCTTCCGCCCCGAATATGGCGCACGCGAGCTGCGCCGGCGGATTCGGTCGGAGCTGGAGACCGAGTTGGCCCGCGAGATGCTTTCCGGGCGGATCGAGGATGGTGACAAGGTCCGCGTCGCCTGGTCGGCGGACGAGCAGAAGGTCGTGTTCGAAAAGATCGCAAAGGACACCGGTGGCGACAGCCCGGACGATCAGGCCAAGGCCGGGATCGACGAGTCCGGCGAAGTTGCCGAAGACAAGGCGGACGCTCCGACGCCCGACGTCCCGGTCGAGGTCAAGGATGAGGAGCAGTCCAAGGACGACAAATCCGCCGGGTGACGTTGCGAGAGACTGGCCCGGCGCGATGACGGTCGCGCCGGCCCATTTCGTCGGAGGGTTACAGGAAGGATCCACGGCATGAAAGTCATCAGCGCATTTCGCAATCTCGACCGGCACGGGCAACAGCGCGCGCCCGAGGTCATCGAGGAAGAGGTGCGGCAACTTGAACCGCACCTTGCGCGCTTCCGCGAGGATCTCGTCCGGCTCGAAGTCGTCGTCTCGCAGACGAGGGGCAAGACGCGCATCCAGGTCAGCCTGCGCCTGCAACTGCCCTCGGGCGTGATCGCGGTGCAGGAAGAGGGGTTCGAGATCGAGCCTGTCCTGCGCAAGGCCTTTGCCGACCTGCGCCACCGGGTCGATCGGCATGTGGCGCGCCTCAAGCACGAGCCGGAGTTCAAGCGTCCCGCCCGCCGGCGCAAGATCGGTGCGCTCCTCCCGCCCGCGCGGGATGCGGCGGAGGCGGAGCGGCGCGCCCTCTACTTCGGCCTGATCGAGAATCATCTCGATACGGTCTATGACGCGGTCCGGCGCGAGTTGACCTATCTCGAATGCAGCGGATCTGTGCCGGCTGGTTACCTGAGCGTTCGCGATATCGTCGATGCGACGATCCTCAAGGGGCTCTACCGCTTCGAGCGGCGGCCGACCGAATTCTCCGTCCGGGACTGGCTGACGCAGCTGGCATTCGAGACCATCGAGGCCGAGACGCTGGCCGCGCGCCGCGCGGTGCCCGAGGACGCCGCCCCGATCGACGCCGCACCCGAGGCGCCGGCCGGGGAGCCTACCGAGTCGGATGAGGAGATGTTCGAGTTCTATCAGCCCGACGACGTGCTGCTGCTCGAGGAGCTCATCGCCGACGACGGTGGGGACGACCCTGAAACGGCTGTCGCGAAACGCCAGGACGCGCTGTTCTTGCACCGGGCGATCGCCGGTCTTCCGGCGCTATGGCGCAGGGTCCTGTTTCTTGTCGATCTGAACGACACCCCGCTTGAAAAGGCATCTTCGGTTCTCGGCATTGCTGAAGACGACGTGACCCGGATCGTCCAGTCGGCGCGCGATTATCTTCGCGATAAACTGCATGAATCAGGTCAGTCTTCCGATACCGCTCATGCGCTTTTTGAAAGTGCTCACCAGAGGAGGTTGCGAATTCCACAGCCCCTGTGGCATCGCGCCCGGTTGGAACGCGCTTTTCTGGGGGACAACCGAGGGGTAGTACCATGATGCGCGGTCACAATCGTCCACCCTTTCCGCCGAAGATACCCGGGACCGATATGAGGTCGTGGGACGTTCCGACCGCGATCATCTACCGTCCGGCCCGCTCTGCGATGACGTCGGCGCCGCGGCCCAACTACTGGATACTGGAATTCGAGCCGTCTCGGCCCCTGCGGGTCGAACCGCTGATGGGATATACCTCCAGCGACGATCCGTATCGTCCGATCCGGCTGAAATTCCCCGACCGCGAAAGCGCCGTGGAATTCGCGGAGCGGCAGGACTGGCGCTATTTCGTGCGTGAGGACACGGCTCACCGGCATGCGCCTGACCGCTGGCGGGGAGAGGAGCGGCATCGCCTCTACAAGGGAGCCGACACCCCAAACGCCTTTCGCATACCGTCCCGCCTGGATCGAGGTCGCACGGACCACCGACTCCGGCGCGCAGTCGATCAGGAAGGCTCGATGGACCTGTCGTCGCAAGGACAGGCGGAATTCGATCCAGTTATCGAAGCCAGCCTTGAATCCTTCCCGGCCTCCGATCCCCCAGCCTGGACGGGCGTGACGATCGCCGGGAAAAAATGATGAACGGAATGGCCAGCGCGAGTGAGGATCTGCCGCTTGTTTCCCTACCTTGACAGTGTCGCGCGCCGCTACCCGCCCGTCATCGTATGGGCGGTCATTGGCATGAACGTCCTCGCGTTTCTCTATCAGACCAGCCTGCCGCCGCGCGTGCTGGACTGGTTCCTGTTCGAGTTTGCGCTGGTGCCCTCGCGCTTCTTCGGACAGCTAAGCCTCGTCGCCCCGTCCGACTGGACCCCATTCCTGACCAATATCTTCCTGCACGGGGGCTGGCTGCACCTCATCTTGAACATGTGGACGCTCTGGATCTTCGGCCCCGCCGTCGAAGATCGGCTCGGACCGAGTAGATTCACGCTGTTCTATCTGTTCTGTGGTGTGGCGGCCGGACTGGCTCACGCGCTGGCGAACCCCGACTCGGTCGTTCCCGCGCTTGGCGCGTCGGGGGCGATTGCGGGCGTGATCGGTTGCTACGCACGCATGTTTCCGGCGGCTCGGCTGGTGGTGATCGTGCCGATTCTGTTCATTCCGCTGTTCTTCGAAGTGCGCGCGTTCATTTTCGCGATGATCTGGTTTTTCATGCAGGTCATTCCCGGCTTGCTGTCGCTCGGCAGCGATCAGGTCACGGGCGGGATCGCCTGGTGGGCGCATATCGGCGGATTTGTTGCCGGTTGGCTCGTCACGCCACTTCTGCGAAGGCGCGCCGACGCCTATCGCTACTATTATCGCGACGAGGGCATCTACGGCTTTCTGCCGGATGGCCGACGGGAAGGAGGACAAGGTCCATGGACATAATGCAGCTATTCTGGCTGTTTTTCATCATTTCCGCGCTGCAGCCTGTACTGCAGCGCAGGTATCTTGAGGCGATGCGCACACGCAAGATCGCCCAGATCGAGAGGAAGCGCGCCAGTCGCGTCATTCTGCTGATTCATCGGCAGGAGACCATGAACCTGCTGGGCTTCCCCCTGATGCGCTACATCGACGTCAACGATTCCGAGGAAGTCCTTCGTGCGATCCAGATGACCGATGACGAGGTGCCGCTCGACATCGTGTTGCACACACCGGGCGGCCTTGTGCTGGCGGCAACCCAGATTGCCCGCGCCATTCAGGGACACAAGGGCAAGGTCACCGTGTTCGTGCCACATTACGCGATGTCCGGCGGCACGTTGATCGCGCTTGCTGCGGACGAGATCGTGATGTGCGAACATTCCGTGCTCGGACCGGTCGACCCGCAACTCGGCCAGTGGCCTGCTGCCTCGCTCATCAAGGTCGTCGAGGAGAAACCCATCGCCGAGATCGACGACCAGACCCTGATCATGGCCGATGTCGGTCGCAAGGCCATTGCGCAGATCGAGGCATTCGCGAAACGTCTCCTGTCCGACAAGATGGACGAGGACCGCGCGGCGGCGCTGGCGGCAAAGCTCGCGACGGGCACCTGGACTCACGACTATCCCATCTCTGCCGAAGAGGCCCGCGACATGGGCCTGCCCGTTGGAACGGACATGCCCGAGGAGATACTGGAGCTGATGACGCTCTATCCGCAGCCGGTTCGGCGCCAGGGCGGTGGCGTGGAATACCTGCCCGAGCCGCGGCAGCGAGAGGCGCGCCGCACCATATCCACGCGCTGAACGCTTGCATCATTCGGCCGCCGAGCCCGGATCGTCAACGAAAGGATACAGGATGCCCACGGTCGTTTGCCCGCAGTGCAATTCCACCAACAGGGTGCCGGAAGGGCGCCTGACCGATAATCCCAATTGCGGACGCTGCGGCGCGCCTCTCTTTCAAGGCAGGCCCGTCACGCTTACAGCGGCTAATTTTGACCGCCATGCGAATGCCGAACTGCCAATGCTGGTCGATTTCTGGGCCGAGTGGTGCGGGCCATGCAAGATGATGGCGCCCCAGTTCGAGGCGGCGGCGCGCTCGCTCGAACCCCATGTCCGCCTGGGCAAGCTCGACACCGAGGCCGAACAGCAGATTGCCGGCCGTTACGGGATCCGCGGCATTCCCACCATGATCCTGTTCAGGAGCGGCAAGGAAATCGGGAGGACGAGCGGTGCGATGCCTGCCGAACAGATAGCGCAGTGGGCGCGCTCGCAAGTCTAGAGGTTACAGGATATTGGCCTTCCCTGCGCCATGCCATCAGGAGAAGAACATGCATGGCGTGACCGGATTTGCCGAGAGTGCGGCCTTGTTGGTCTTTGCCGCATTCGTGCTCGTGACGATATGTTCACGGATCGGCGTGCCCAGCATTGTCGGTTACATTCTTGCCGGTACAGTCATTGGACCGGCCGGCCTCGGCCTGCTTGCCGAAAACGCTGCCCTGACCAGCATTGGCGAGATCGGAGTTGTGCTCCTGCTGTTCGCGCTTGGCCTGGAATTCTCATTCGAGAAGCTCGTAAGGCTCAGGAAGCATGTCTTCGGTCTTGGAGCCGTGCAGGTTGCAGTTATGACGATAACGGTGTCGTTGGTAGCGAGTCTGATCTTCGATCTCGCGCCCGTCCCCGCAATCCTCATCGGCGGGGCCGTTGCCATGTCATCCACGGCCATGTGCCTCAAGGTGCTCGCAAGCGCGAACGCGCTGGCGGGGTTTCCGCCGCGAAGGCCGTCTCCCGGACGGGAAAGCGCTCGCCCCACTGCCGTGCGGGCCCGAGATCGATGTGGATGAAGCCCGAGCGGGGATAGAAGCCGAAGCCGAGGAACCCGACCTCGCGCGCCGCGGCCTCGAAGACCACCGGGTCATGGTTCGCCATGGCGATGTCGAAGGCCGTGCCGTCCATGTGCTTCGAGCGCGGCGCGCCGCCGACGGCACGGTTGTGCGCCGGGCTGCGGTAGGCCGAACGAACGATGAGCGGCTTGCCAAGCCGGTCGCGCAGCGCCTGAAGCTTGTCGAGCGCTTCTTCGTTGATCCGCAGAGAGCCGCTGCCTCGGCAGGCGATCTCGGCTGGGGAGAAATTCTTCCAGCGCCATGAGCGCTCGGGCACGTCGCGCCAGTGTTTGTAGGTCATTGTCGTCATCGCAGGTCTCCAGGCACAAAAAAGCCCGCTCCTCGACGAGGGCGGGCGGTGGTCTG
>Ga0207866_1002501_pt1 | contig 13322 bp, 7 predicted proteins | sample HigsolmetaAR203D_FD_184835 | JGI IMG/M metagenome (GOLD analysis project Ga0207866, IMG submission 184835) | Ionic liquid and high solid enriched microbial communities from the Joint BioEnergy Institute, USA - AR20-3-D (SPAdes) (version 2) ...
CCGGCTTTTCGGAGGCTGTTTGAGCGCAAGCGCTGTATGATCCCTGCGGACGGCTTTTTCGAGTGGAAGCAGATGGACGGGAGAAAACAGCCGATGCGCATTACCATGCGGAGCGGAGAACCGTTTGCCTTTGCTGGTCTGTTTGACACGTGGACAGCGCCTGACGGCCAGAAACTTCACACCTGCACGATCATTACCACCCGGCCCAATGAGGTTGTCGCTGACATCCACGACCGGATGCCGGTCATTTTACGGCCAGAGGATGAAGACCTATGGCTTGATCGGGAGAAATACGATCCCGACTTGCTGCAGTCGCTGCTCGTTCCATTTGACCCCGGACAGATGCGAGCGTATCCAGTATCTGCGATTGTTGGAAGCCCGAAAAATGATTTCCCTGCGTGCATTGAGGAGGTTGCTTGGCAGTAGCGGCAACCTCTTGTTTTTTTATCAAAAATTAAATCGCGTACGAGTTTATGCACATCCGGGAGAGGCATAGATGGTAATGCAAAATAGCCTGGAAAGTATCCAGATATTCCATATATTAATCGCAAGAATCATGTTTTTTCTAGCGTGAATATCTAACGCGTCAACCGCGGTATCATTTTCCCGATGAATCGCGGTTTATAGGTTGATATCTTCACGCGTGTCCGTGTGAATAACATCCTTGGAAAAAGAGTACTTGATGGTAACGGATGCAGGTGGTCGCTTGGTATGCACCTCGTAGATGGTAATGTATGGACCGCTGTCTTTAAGAGCTTCTCCAGGATAATGAATATTATTAAGGAAAATATATTCCACACCAAGTCCTCGCCCAAGTCTTGGGGAATGTTTTTGGATGGGCACTTTCCTTGCAGCGGTCTCCGATATGCCTGTTTTTCCGTGCAAACTCCAACTGGTTTTCGATTGAACCTCGCTCGGCCTGATTGTTTGAGCTTAATAAAATGCAAGTTTGTACATATTATATCACCTCAATAACGAACATTTGTTCATGTTCATTTCATAAAAAAGCCCATAAAGGACTATAATGTGTTACTTTTAGTTTGATTAAAGAATTCAACAAATCGATTTGCTACTAGACCAAGAATTAGAAGATCTATTGCTTTTGAAAACAAAATGTGAATAATTTGAATCGAACTTAACAAAAAACTCTTGTTTATCATCTCTTGAAGCCTAATGAAATTTGAATCACCTGAGAAAGGAATAGCAAAGTGAATTGAAAAAGTAAAATAAAAGGTATTGTAGAAAGCTACAGGAGTTGTTGTGTTAAAAGAATCTCTAATCTCTGTGAAATGTGGAATACCTTTTAAATAACCAAATATTTCTCCTAACAATATTGCAAACGAGTATATAAAACAAAAAACTAAATCAGTTATGAAAATGGTTGCTCCAATTATCACAACTGTTGACGCAAAAAAATTTTTAAAACTCTTTCCTTTAATATTGTCAAACTCAATAATTATTTGATTAATAAGATCTATTAAATTTACTATCGCGAAATAAAGAAATGGTAGCAAGCAAATAATTAAGAATACTATGTTCAGAGTCAAGTTTTCCCCAAAAATTAATACACGCAGTTTACCATGTAATAGAAATATAATAGTCGAAAATAGTACAATCATAACTATTTGAAAGAAAATTCGGGGTACAATAGTCAAAGTAGAATTGGTAGCAACTTTATAGAAGTAAACAGTCAAAAAAAATAATGTAACGAATAGCACTACGTATCCCGGAATTAATGGTAAGCAGAAATATAGCAATAGAAATGAAACCATAGTTAATTGATTATAAGCAAGCCTAAAAAACTCATCTCTCAGTACATTAAATACTTTCATTATAAATTTTCAGTCCATTCCATTCTGATTATCTGCTGTTATTGATTTAGGATAAATTAAATTAATAATGAATAGAAGTTTAGTTTTTGCTTTACCTTCTCCAACCTTTCAACACACAATTCTGGTGTCACCTTGAATTGTTCTTATAATACTTAGATCTTCAATAATTAAAATCCTTAGCATATGTAATGGCAAAAAAGCATATCGGGTGAAATTCCTGGAATCCCACTCTGGAAGCTCTCGGAACGCTTATAGCAGCATGATTTGTCGTCCAGCGTGACGGAGGATATGATAAATCTCATATGGTAAAAGCGTTCCCGTTGAACTTTGGCAGGAAGCCTTTTATTGTAATGCTCCTGAATCGTCCGAATTTGTATGACAGTGAGGGGACGTCCTTATACACAAGAAAGATAATTAAGGCTTTCGCAATTCGGGACTCAACTATATCAATGGGCCCGCGAATACCGAGGGATAGGAGAATCGCGAGACACATGATTCCAACGGAGTAGGGGAATACGGTAAGTTACAAGATCCTTCACCTTGACTGCGAATGTGTTCGCGTTAAAATCAAAAGTAGTGCAATTGAACTATTTGTATTATACTATCTAGTGTAAAATTTTGCTAGGTGTTGTCGCTTATTCAGGAAGGAAACTTTAGTAATAATGGGCAGGCTCTTTTTACAATGAAGTTTTTTAGAATTAAACTTCCATGAGAGGTGATTTCTATGGATTTTGGGGCAATTTTGGGAAAGCTTGGTCCGTTGTTTTTTTCCTTTTTGATGCCCAAAATAAAAAACTCAAAGTTAATTAGAGATCTTCAGGCAAAATGGGTCAAAGATAACTATGCCAAGAAAACGACCTTAATGTTCGAAGCAGCACTTGCTGATGCGAAAGCTACTTTTGATTTGCCCGATGAGTTAATTCGGGATCTAATAGAAGACCGAACTAACAGAGAAGAAATGTTTCGTTGGATATTAGAGGGAGTCCCATATGAGAATTTTACTCGTGAACAGCTAAATCTGGAACCATATATGGAGGCATATCCTTCTTATCAGGACTTTATTGTACCTTTTTTCCAAACTATCTTATTGAAACTAGAAGAATACAAAGTTACTCAATGGGAACCTGAATTTTTGCAAATCCTAAATAGAATTAATTATTTTGAGGACGAAATTAAAGAGGGGTTTAAGAATATTGAGCAAAATCAAATAAAGACTATTCAAATTACAGAAGAAAACAATCGTTTACTAAAACAGGCTCTTACCCCTGTGGGGTTCGAGGATTTAAGTAAACTCATAAAACAGGGAAAAACAAATGTTGCCCGTGAAAAAGCCGAAGAGAGGCTAAAAAGAAGCCTTAAGCAAGAAGAATACTTGGAATTGCATTCCATAATCGCAACAAGTTATATAGTGAGCGGTAAAGAGAACGAGGCAATTCCACATTTATATGCCGCTGTTGCAAATTCTAACGACGAAGCACGTAAAAAGAGACTGCTGGCTTTAATACACATTTTCGAAAATCAATTAGATAAAGCCTTATCTAATATTAGAGAAGCGATTGACATTGAAGGTAAAACAACGAAGAATTTAGAGATTCTGATAAACATTTTTCTCCAACAAAAAAAATATGATGAAGCACTTAAAATATTGCTAGAGAACCCAGACTCCGATTTAGATCAAATAAAGGCACACGTTTTGCTGAACACAAAAAAATACGATCAAGTTACCGAACTATCTGATTACTATTTGAATAATGAACCAAACAATATCAATTGGTTATTAATCAAAATTGAATCAAAAATCCTAAAAATGGAAAATGATATTTCAAATAACGTTTTCGTTGATCCTGAAAAAATTTTACTAGAAGTAATGCCAGTGTTGGATCATTTGGAGAAACAAGACATTGATAATATTGGCATTCTGACCAGGATCAAGGAATTGAAATCGGCACTATATTTTAGAAACAAGCGCTTTTCTGAGGCAAAAATATTGTATGAAGAAGTGTATCGTGACAAAGGAAATATCAATAATCTCATTTCTTGTTGTATATTTGACGGTGATTGGGATAGAGCGATTGATTTACTTCAAGAGAAGATATCCGTTGAAACCCCAAATCTTAATGATCTCATTACCTTAAGTCAAGTTTATGTAGAAGCTGGAAGACCAAATGATGCATTAGCTTTATTAGAGGCTAATAAGTCGCTGGTTGAGACAGAACTCAAGATTCCTTTAAAGTACTACTTCACATATATGGATGCCTTATTCCTAAATGTGAATCATAGCGAAATAAAAAATTTGATTGAAGTACTTAACTTGACAACCTCAGACCGTGAGGGAATCTACGCACTAAAAGCCTATTACGCGATGAAACTTCATGATTGGGAAGAAGCAGTAACCAATTGGGAGTCATGTATTGATCAGTTAGATGGACAAGTTGTAATCGAGTGTAAGATACAACTTAGCATTGCTTATTTGAACAGAGGAACAGAAGCCGATTTAAAAAAGCTGAAGGAATTAATTGTGTCGATACCAAACTGGATGCAACATGAAATCCTTGTCAATCGGTATGTACGTGCTCTATTTCAGTTGGGAGAATATAAACAAATTCTTTCCTTAATTGATCAGTTGACAGAAAAATCAGACTTTTTGCTAAATGTAGTTACAACCATTTATTTTAACTTAGGCTGGTATGAAGTTGCAAAAGTAAACTTTTTGAACCTATACCAAAAGACCCAAGAGTTACATTATCTATTAAGATATGCTGATTGTTTGTTTCGATTAGGAAATGCAAATCATTGTTTAGAAGTTTTGGAGTCAGCGGAGAATAGGGTTAAGAAATCGGGATCAATGGAAGATTTTAATTTGTTAAGCATTGCTTTTATGAATGCGTTGAAGTATCAAAAATCTATGGAGTATGCATATCAAACCTACCTTGCGGGAAAAGAAAACCCGAATGCATGGCGTTTCTTTTTCTGGCAAATGGCACATTTAGGTCAGTTTATAGCAGATCCGGAAAAAGAATGGTTAGAGGCTTATAGTGAAGTTGCGACTCAATTTAATAAAAAATTTCCTGATGAAGAACCCTTATTTAAAGAGTTTAAAGCAATCGAGGAAGGAAAAATCTCGAATCAATTTATTGAAGAACTGAAAAAATCTACAGAATCTATATTACATGTAAAAACCGTTTTTGAAAGATATAAATTGCCTTTAAGTTTTTTGATTAATGCATTGAATAAGGGACCTTTTGAGACATGGGGACATGTTATGAATGAACGGGATATGCGTATCTGGATGCTTCAAGGGGATCAAAGAGAATTATTACGAGGGGCAGAAGCTGCCAAACATGCAAAAGAGGTATTGTGCGATGTAACTACATTACTTACGATTCGTCACCTTGGTCTACTGGACAAGTTAAAGGAAAGATACGACCTGTACATTCATCAAGAGCACTTTGATTTAGTTTTTCAAGAATACCTCAATACTAAGTTAATTAGTGACGATGGACTTAAGACCTTGTCATATGAGAATGACAGATTGGTATTGCGTGAATTTTCGTCAGAACTGGTCAAGGAGTCAGTCAAAAATCAGGAAGAATTCATTGAATGGTTAAATGAAAATTGCAAAAAGGTCGGCAATGTGATTGAAAATGATTTTGATAATAAAAATGATAAAATTGCTTTTCTAAATCATCCAATACGAGTGAGCAAAAACCGTTCATTTACCATGCTAGTGGATAGTTTTGTAACAGGTTGTTACGCAAGAGAAAGCCATGGGGTTAATTATTTTACGACGTTTGATGTGCTGGAGGTTTTTATACTTGAAGGGGTAATAGACAATGACAAGTGGAGTGAATGCATTGGAAAACTGGTTATGATGGGATATGCCTTAATCCCAGTCAATGAAAAGGTATTTACTTATTATCTAAAGAAAAATAATTTTAAAATGAATGAACAAGTAATCGCTTTATTTGACTATCTTAAGCAAGAAGAATTCAGTGAAGATTTCCTGATAAATCTTGTAGCAACAATACTTGGCTGGATCTGGATTGAAAGTATCTCTCCAATAACGAGACAACAATTAACCGATTACTTATGCCACGTGTTAACATTTAAAAGAAACAAATTAATCATAATTGAAAAATTAATAGATCAAACTACAACAAAATTTTCTCCATTGGTGGTTCTTCAAAGGCAAAAAATGAAACGGTGTATCGAGCAATGGCTAAAAAGTCAATCCATAATTTAAAAAAATGGAGAGGAGTAATGTTAACATAAAATATCATTAAAGAAAGGTTCTTTATTTGAAATCACGCGGTCTGACAAACCTAGTGAATTGACTAAGGTTGTGTTAAGAGGTTCTCTAGTTCAGTTTAAGGACGTTCGCTTTTGTTGATGGATGGCGGATCATCGGTACGACCGAGAAGGTAATCCACGGATACACCGAAAAAGTCAGCAAAGAACTGATTACCACCCAGAGACCATTAAATCGAGTCAACAAGTTGCCCCTATGTTAAGACATTCGCTCTTATTTTGAATTTGCAGACGCTAACCAGTTTGCCCCTTTCGAAGTGCAGGTTAGGAAAGTAGCGGAAAACAACGACAATGCTCAAGTAATGGCCACTTCCCAAGCAATAGATTATGGTGAAGATAATCAAATACGTGAAGTTTATGGAGGAATTCTCATATTTACATTGCATAAAACTTCATTTACTTCATCGGATATTGTTGAGGTTGATGAAACGGAGAAAATGCAAAAGGAGGATACTTAGTTTTAATCGTTCCGTACACAATGGTATGAACCTGGATGGATTGGACAAGCGTTTTGACAATTTACCGTTTTAGCTCAAACATATGTTCGTCGCTTGTCCCGTAATTCATGGAGCAGTGAACCGATCCAGCTTGCCGAGACCAGTGACCTTTCGCTGATAGGATTCAGGTTCCTTCTTGTTTAGCCACTTGCAAATGGTTTTTCGATCCCTCCCCATTTCCTGCGCGATCCGAGTAATACTCATGCCACGTTTCCTCATCTCGTGAATCATGTAAAACTCCCCATTCTTTACCATAACTTCTCTCTCCTCCAAGGAGAGAGTCAATGAAAATGGGGAATTTTCAACTGATTCTATTGGGGATTTTATCGCTGATCTTCACAGAGGAAGCGACCAGATGGGTCACCAGTGTCAAAGGGTTCGGTCATGGAACGGATCTTCACACCGTGGCCTTCTAAATTCATTACAGCGTTCAAAATGATGCGTGCCTATTGGCCCAATTGGTCAAGCCGATAAATGAGGAGGAGTTCACAAGGGCTATCCGTTTAATTTGCAATTCTTTCACACATCATCGAGGATCTACGAAATGTTCCCCGGAGAACTGACTGGATAAAGGCTTCCGCTTTGTATTCGAACAAAGCCCGGTTACTTACGTTTGACAGATTTGAAAGCCAAACGATTTTAACAAGGTACTAGAAAAGGAGTTTTTTATGGGCCAACAATAGTAATTGTGAAAGGGGTAACAGATAGGCGGGTAGATACTCGTCATAGCTTGAAAGCAGCATAAAGGCAACATGCAATCTTCCTTGTGACCTCGATATATCTGGCGTATTACCGACATGGAATCGTTAGAATAAGAGACGGACATTGCTGAATATACGTAATTTAAGCATTGAAATACAAAATCTTACCATGGTACTATTTTCACAGGAACAAAGCCCTGAGTAGATACGACTTGGTATCTTTATCGGCCTGCTTCCGCTTTCACCCATTAACTTTGTCATACTAACTTAGTTAAGTCGGTGGATCTTTTTTTTGAAATGTAAGAGCTTTTGCGCATACGCCAAGCTATACTCCCACAACCGGCAGCGGGATTAGCTGTTTTGCTCAGCACCGGCCTGGCGTTAAAAGAAACCGAGATCGTTCGCATCTATGGCATGCATTGGAGCATCGAGGCGTTCTTCAAATTTGCCAGATCGTATCTGAAGCTGGTTACGGAGTTTAAAGGCTGTTCCTATTGCATCTCGTGTTTACGCTTCATCTCGTGATGAAGTAGGAAAGTCGTCAACCAAACGATGCACGTTCGTTTGGAGGACTGTTTTCTTATGCTCTGCAATACCTGATAGGCATTTTCTTGGCGTTCAAGGGAATAAAAGGGATCAGTCTGACGTTCTCTGTCAAAACCTTTTTGTTTCGGGAAAACTGCGAAAGTTTAGTAATTAAACAAATAATGTATTGAGGTGTGGGCCATGCAAAATGCAAAGCCAACTATAAAATCATTTAAAATCTTTGGGTTATATGGGAAGAGAAATGTATATTTAGACTTTAATACAAATATCAAAATATATGTTGGAGAAAATGGAATTGGCAAAACTACAATATTAAACATATTTTATTATACACTTTCCCAACAATTTAATAAGTTGAAAGATATAGAGTTTGATTCGATTGAAGTAGTATTTTCCGACTCTGTTAAGGTTTTTATTAAGAGGGAGTGGCTAATGTTTGAAGAAGACGAAGATTTTTCTTCTTTTGTAAAAAGTGCTGTTAAAAGGCTAAAAAATTTCCTTACAACTGAAGAAATAGAAACTCTAATTAATGAAGTGGTTAAGAAACAATCTATGTCTTTACAAAATTTCCTTGACAAATATCGTTCAATATTTAGAGAGCGTAAGATTCCGGTTCATATCGTCTCGAGAGATATTGAATTTATTACTAAAAATTTTGATATTGGTATTTTGGAGATTGTTTTAAATGATTCTCTCCAGGATATCAGAAGGGTATTGTCTGCTCGTCTAAATGGCAAAATACTCTATTTGCCCACTTATCGTAGAATTGAGGAAGATTTAAGTAAATTAGGCTTAATAGTTTCTACAAATAAGGTTGAAAAAATTGTGACAAGAAATGCATTTGGAAAAGAAACTGTGGATTTTGTACGTAAAAACATTACTACTGACACTGAACTTATTCAGTTTGGTATGGATGATGTACAGAACTTAATCAAGAATTTTACCGAAGAAATTAAGGATTCAGCTATTAAAGGGTACTCTGAAGTTACAGGTAAGATGATTTCTCAACTGGTCCAAGAAAACACAATAACAGAAGAAATGAGGGACAGTATTAAAAACATTGAGTCTCTGAATATAGTATTGGATCGTGTCGGTAGTAACTTAAGTGAAGATGATAAAAGGAGAATTAGGCAATTAATCACTAATAATGATATTTTTCAAGATACAAAAGGGAACTATAACTTATTGATATATTTTTTGTATAACTTAATTAACATTTATAATCAGCAAAGAGATAAAGATAACGCGATTAAAACATTTGCTAAAGTATGTAGCGGTTATATGCTTCCGAATAAGTATGTAGCTTACGACGAGAACCTCGTAAAAATCGCTGTTAAAGATCAAAGAAGTGGTGAAGATGTTGAATTAAGCCAACTATCTTCTGGAGAAAAGCAAATTGTCTCACTTTTTTCTAAATTGTACTTAACTGATTGTGATGAGATTTATTTGTTAATTGATGAACCAGAATTGTCCTTATCTATTGAATGGCAACAAAAATTATTGCCAGATGTGGTTAATTCCGGAAAGTGCAAATTACTACTAGCGGTTACTCACTCGCCATTTATTTACACAGATAATTCTTTAGATGAGTATGCAGATAGTATGGAATTATGTATTGAGGAGATTACATATGAGGAATAATACACAGACGACGAGATTAGAGATAATGAGAGAAAAGTTGGAACAGGTACCAATAGGATATCATCGATTCCTAACTAAGTTTCCAAAATATAAAGACAAGCCTATTTGTTTTGTTGAAGGTGAGGACGAAGCATATTACGGTTTGAGGGTCAAAATACAATGTGAGAACCAAGAACCGTATTTTATAAAATGTAATGGAAAAAAGGGAGTTATTCAAACCTATGAATTAATCAATAAAAGTATGAAATTTAAAGACGGTAAGTTGTTTTATTTTGTAGATCGAGATTTTGATGAGTTAATATCAAATCCACTAATATATGAAACCCCTTGTTATTCAATAGAAAATTTTTATACAACCATTGACACATTCATAAAGATATTAAGAAATAGATTTAAAATCACGGAAGATGATGAGGAGTTTGAAATTTGCATAATGTTGTTTAAAGAGAGGCAAAATGATTTTCATAAAAGTATGCTTATGCTAAACTCCTGGATCAAATGCGTAAAGGAACAAACTGAACGTATAGGGACTCAAAAAGGTCCTTCAATCTCTAATCTAGAGTTAAGGGATTTCGTAAAAATTAGTTTAGAGTCTGTCCAACCTCTGTATGATAAAAAGAAAATAGAAGATCGTTTTTCAGGTAAATATATAGTACCGGATGAAGAATTAGAAAAGAAAATGCGAGAGTTACAATCAGTTGATCCTCAAGCCTTTTTCAGAGGCAAGTTTGAGATAGAGTTTTTAAGACGTTTTTTGGAAAAACTTCAAGAGGAACTTGCTCGTCCGCGATTAGGGTATTTTAACAAACCCAGAAGTATTAGTGGAGGGTTCACTGACATTGTTTCAAGTTTTTCTCAATATGCTGAAACACCAAGTTGCTTGGTCGAATATTTAAAAAGAGTATGGTTTGGTTATGTAAATGCTAGTGCATAATTCAATATTTGTATAGATTGTTAGAACTATAACGGTTGAAAGGCTATATTTAATTGGTGATTCCTCTAAATAATCAGTAAATAAATCAATTATAAACTAACCAGGGGGGTAACAAGATATGAGTCTACCTGAAGATATTAGGTATCTTAGAGAAAAAAGATTAGACGAAGAACAGGGAACCAGACAGGATTTTAGGAGTCCATTCCAAAGAGATTATGGAAGATTAATTCATTCTCCTGCCTTTAGAAGGCTTCAAGGAAAATCGCAAGTTTTTGGGGCTGGATCTGGTGATTACTTTAGGACCAGACTAACTCATTCGATCGAGGTGGCACAAATAGCCCGTCAAGTGGCTTATAAGCTTTTAAACGAGTATGAGGCATTACTGAAATGGCCCACTAATGCCGGTTTAACTATTGATCCAGAAGTAGTTGAATGCGCTGCTCTCGCACATGATTTAGGACATCCACCTTATGGGCATAAAGGAGAACAAGTCCTAGATTCACTACTTAAGGAATACGGTCTACACTACGAAGGAAATGCGCAAAATTTTCGTATATTAATGTTCTTAGAAAAAAGAACAGGGAATCGAAATGGATTAAATTTAACAGCAGCAGTTCTCCTGGCCACAAATAAATATCCTTATGAAATTGGCAAAGACGCTCGAAAAAAAGGAATATACAGTACCGAATGGCATCAAATCAAGTCATTGAGAGATGAGTGGGGTATCCCTTCAGAAAAAATAACTCTTGAGGCACAATTAATGGACTTGTGTGATGATATAGCTTATTCTACACATGATATAGAAGATGGTATAAAAGCTGGAAAAATAAATATTACCTCTGATTTATCAAGAGACACAAAACTGATCCAAGGTATTGTTGAAGAGATAAAGAATGAGGCTCAAAAGTATGAATCAGTTTGGCATAATGTTGATATCAAACAATCAGTAGAGCGCATATTGAAAAATTATCAAGATGACTGGAACAGAACATTAGAGGAAAGTGAAAGAGATATTTCTCGTGCACGCAGAGATATGAAAGCAACCTGGGTTCATAAATTTGCAACTAAAGTAGGAATAATAAAAGAAGATGATTGGTATAAGGTAACATTTATTAGTGATAACAAAGAAGATTTAGATTTATTAAGACAAATGATAGTATTAAAAAAATTAGCTTGGGTTACCATGGTTAAAGATTTACGTGTTCAACGTCTCCAAAAAAGAAGTGAGAAAATATTAAAAGACTTATGGTCTGTATTTATGCAAGATTCAAATGCTAAAGATATTATTCCAATTGATTGGTATCAAAGGTATCTGGAAAATCAGAGTATATGGAGATGGCAGAGAGTTGTTGCTGATTATCTAGCAGGTATGACTGATAGTTACGCTGAGAAAATACATGGTGAACTTTTTGGAAGTAAAATTGGATCTATTTACGAAATGGAATAATTAGCATGGAGTCTGTCAACCATTTTGAGTAAACCCATTTAAACAATAGATAAATATAAAAGCTTCATCACCTAATTTATCCATTCGAGGATGAAGCTTTTATAATGCTGATCGACATTTTGTAAACCCTTAATAGGGGAAACTTTCCAAACAATTGCCCCTTAGGGTCATACTAATTCGTGTTTCAACCTTCAACAGCATCTTGTGGTACGCACGGGACGTGTACTGGTAGCCATGATCGCTGTATCAGTCCATTTACATCCTTTTTTCTTTTCAAATGCTTTCCAAAAGGTCTTCAGGACAAGCGTATTGTCGTTGAAAAAAAGTCTTTCTTGCTGATAAGAAAATTTATTGATCTCCTACACGAAACTGGGTAAAATGGGCACCCATTGCTGGTTCGGTTTCTCGACTGTGAAGTCACGTTCTAGGGGGAGATATCTATAATGAAGGCAACGGAGCGGCTGTTTGAATGTGCAGGCCTTCCGGCCTGGAAACGATGGAAGATCGTTTCCTTGCGGACACTCAATAAAAAACAGTTTGAATTCAGGCAGAAATGGAACCAGTTACGGTTCCATTTCTCTTCACGTTTGCTGGATACCTAATAAGGACGATCGCCGACAATGGCAACGCGTTCAGCTTTACACGGGTGAGGATAACAATCGGATACCGCGTAATGTTGCGTCGCCCGGTAATCCCAGAAGGCAATAGAATTTGGCTCTCAACGAAAGCGCACCTGGTACTCGGGGACATGCGCTTGACGGAATAGATATTGCAGCAGTTTTTCGCTTTCATCTGGATCAAGCCCGAAGATTCGGGTTGTAAAGGATGGATTCACGAAGAGCCCGGTTTCCGGGTGGGTGCGAACCACAGGATGCTCAACTGCCGTGAATTCCGCCTGTCTGGCAGCCAACTCTTCCTCTGTCATGAGATGACTGAACGCAGGCGTAAAATCGTGCAACGCAGTAAGCCCCTGGATTCGCTCCTTCACGTCCTCGGGCTGATACGTTGACACATCAGTTCCGGATAAAACGTACTTCACATCACCCACCTCCAAAAGAAAAGGCACCGCGTGGGTGCCAAGCGTGCTCCTATTCCTCAGAACTTACATTCAAGATAATAAGGAATTCACCTTTATCTACTTTCACTACTTGATGTACTTCCACTTCTGTATTTCCATCATCCTCGAAAGTTTTTATCATCTCGCGTAAATGATCAGAAAACGGGCCGGTTTTCTTATTGATTTTCAAATCGACAAACAGCTGATGACGCTCATTTTTTTCCTTAATCTAAAAATATTGGAATTTGGTGAGCAAGTAACTTATGTCCGCTGGAGTGCAGTACGTCACTCCAAAATGAGGTGTTTGGTTCCTTCGTACCAGATCAGTGCGGAACTGAATAACAAGAAAAGGCTTAACG
>Ga0207866_1002511_pt1 | contig 13271 bp, 23 predicted proteins | sample HigsolmetaAR203D_FD_184835 | JGI IMG/M metagenome (GOLD analysis project Ga0207866, IMG submission 184835) | Ionic liquid and high solid enriched microbial communities from the Joint BioEnergy Institute, USA - AR20-3-D (SPAdes) (version 2) ...
AAATGCATGTTCTCCTCTCGGCGCCCGGCCCCGCAGCCACGGGGCCGGGCATTTCCGCGCCAGCACACAGCGCAAGCGGGGCGGCCCGTCCCGGTTCGCCGGCGGGCCGCCCCGGCCGGGGGTGGTCACGAGCCGATCAGGGGAACCGCCAGTTCCAGGGGGACGGGGTGCGGCCGAACACCTCTTGGGCGACCTCCTCGACCGCGCGCCGGCACGCCTCGGGGCTCCAGCCCCGGGGGAGCTCCCAGGGCTGCAGGTTCTCCATCCGGACTTGGATGATCCACTTCAGCTTCTCGTAGGTGAACCCGGGAACCTCGTTCTTCCAAGGCTCCCACTCGCCTGGCCTGTAGAGGCCGACGATCTCGGCCTCCCAGGCCGCCCACCATGGCTTGTAGGTGTCGAGCCACCGCTCGACGAGGTCGGCGGGGACGCCGGCCTTCTCGAGGGACTCCCGCGCGGCGATCCGCGGGTCGGGGAGGCGGTTGAGCCCGCGGCGCTTCCCGTCCCGGTAGCGGTGATCCTGCAGCTCAGGATCCCCGCCCCAGTGGAGGTAGCCGAACAGGACGGCCAGCGCGGCCCGCTTGGGGTCGGTCGGGTCGGTCGGTCGCCTCCTCTTCATCCAGCGCTCGGCGCCCTGCGGTTCCAGAGCGATCCCGAATGCGGTGTTTCCGGTGCAGGTCTCGTGGCTGATCTGGGGGTCCGGGAACCAGGCGGGGATTTCGCCTCCGTGGTAGCCGGCGGCGATCTTCAAACGCTGGAAATTGTCCGGAACGTCCGGATTGTTCTTGTACTGTATGGCGCCCACGTGGGGGATCACGGGGGTGGGGTAGTCCGGGTTGTCGGCCTCCTCGAACGCGCTAAGGAGGAGTCGCGCGTATTCGGCGATGACCGGGTAGTGGTCCGCCCACACCTCCGACTTGAAGTCGGGGGTGCTTACCGCATCCGGGATCTGCATGATCTTCTGCACGGGGACGGCGGCCGCGTGTCCGAGGATCTTGCGGGCCGTCTCCAGCCGGGCGAGGGCGTCCCGCCACTGGCTGGAGATGGTCTCAATGGTCTGGGCTGTCTGCATTGGTCCCTCCTGAGCTGTCCTGCCGCTGTTCCCGCTGCCTGCGCCGGAGCCGGGCGCGCTTGGCGGCGTACTCCAGCAGCGCTTGCCTGACGATGTGGGCGGTGGTGGTGCCGTCTTCTTCGGCGGCGCGTTGGATCTGTTCCCAGATCTCGTCTCCGACCCGGATGGATCGGAGGGGAGTCTGGCCGGTTGGCGGTCGTGGCATGGGCGACTCCTCGTTTATGTCTTACAGCTGATCATATGGGACCTCCCTTGCCTGGCAGAGTTTCTGTATGACGAGAATATGCGGAAACCCATTGCGCCGCAAGGGTTCGTGCAGTTAGAGTGTCATACAGAAACGCGAAGCCGGACCAAGAAGAGAGAGGTACACAGATGCTCGCCACCATCGCCGCCGCGGCCCTCCTCTCCGCCACCGCCCTCCCCGCCGTCGCCTGGCGGGCCGACGGCGAGACCCTCGTCGGCACCCTCGCCATCAGCGACCCCAGCAACCTCCGCCAGTGGGCCGGCGCCCTCCTCGACGCCACCTGGAACAACACCGAGGACGAGGTCACCGGGCGGTTCGCCCGCATCCCCGTCACCATCCGGCTTAACTGAACCTCACAGGGGCGGCCCGCCAACCCCGGGCCGCCCCACCACACCCCCGCAACCCGCGAGGACGACCATGAGCCACGAGACACCCACCGGGTACAAGCCCGCACTCGACCTCGACAAGCTCGAAGCCGCGTGGCGCCGCTTCTCCCCAGCCGACACCCACGCGCTCGACTGGGCCGCAACCCAGCGAACCAAGGTGCTCGCACTCATCGACGAGCTACGCGCAGCCCGCCGCGAACTCGACCGCCTGAACAACCCATGGGCCCGGCTCGACACCGAGGCCCCGTTCTAGAAAGGAACCCCATGTGCCAGAGCTGTGAGGACTTCGCCGCGGGGCTGATCGACGCCGTGACCGCCGATGTCTGCTCGGACGCCGAGCGCGGCGAGTTCGGCCCCTACGACGAGGGCGACTGGGATGACCTCGCCATCGGCTTCGGCGGGATCGCCGAAGCCGAAGACGACGGCGAATAGCAGCCGCCGGCACCCACCCCGGGTGCCGCTCTCCCCACCCCGAGCGCACAACGTCGGGGAAGCGGGTCGTGCCGCGGGGAGAGCACCAGCCACAACCCGCCCACCACAGGAGAGACGCCGTGAACACCGCCCAGCCGCTCCGGAACCTGCTCGCCGCCCACCGCGCCCAGCCGCCCCTCGCCGTCATCACAGGCGCGAACAACGCCGATACCCAGATACACACACTGAGGACCTGGCGGGCACTCGCCGAAGCCGCCGGCGTCGACGGCGTCACACTGGACGCCCGGCTCACCCCAGCGGCCAGCGCCGAGACCCGCGACCTCATCCACCACACCCTGCGCTCCCCGCTGACAGACCGCGAATGGCGCCTCATCTGGCTCACCTGCATGGCAGGTGCCGCCGGCATCGACGCCGCACCCGGCGACACCGAGCAGAAACTCGCCACAGCCCCACCACGCACGATCTTCCTCGTCGACGGACTCGACGACCTACTCCCGCAGATCGCCGAGGACGACGCCCAGCAGCAGGCACTCCGAGTGCTCCTCACCGACTGCCTCGACTGGCTCCGCGGCCTCCCCGGCCGCCCCCACGGCCTGATCATCTTCGCCCGGCACGACCTGGTGCGGGCCGCCATCAAGCAGAACCACGCCCAATTCCTCGCCCGCTACGCCGACTACGAGCTCAACGGGAGTAACCAATGCCCTGCATCGTCAAGTACGCCTACGGGGTCTGCCTCGGCCAGTTCACGACCGGGTGGGACCTCCACTGGGTCCAAACCGCCCTCATCGACAACACGGTGACCGGCATCACCATCGAAGAGCTCGAGCGGTCCGATGGCGAGCCGTCACACTACGCGCTGGCCACCCGCACCCTGTGGCTCGAGCGCGCCGCCCGCCCCGAGGCCACTGCCACCAGTGAGGACCTCGAGCGGTGGGACGCGGAGCTCGCCCGCGCCGTCGAGGCGCTGGACGTCACGCCCGAGGCGCGGCCGATGTGGCTGTGGTGCGCCGAACGGTACTACTGACCGGCACTGAGAGGAGACACCCATGATGCAGACCATCGCCGCCGCGAAGCAGAAGGGCGGCCTCACCCTCGGCGAACTCGCCGATTTCATCGCACAGGCCCGCAGCGCCGGGGTCCCCAGCGACACCGTCGTGAAAGCAGTGGTCACCTTCGGCGGCAAACTCCGCCGCATCGAGGTCACCAGCCCGAGCACACCGCGCAGCACCGGCCGCCCCACAGACTGATCGAGGAGCCCCGAACGATGTCTCACGCGCCCACAACCACCAGTGAGCTCCTCGCCGTGCAAGACACGCTCCGCGCGGCACTCTGCGCAGCAGCGGAGGATCGGCCCGCACGCTGGGGCCACGTCACCCTCCCCGGCGGGAACACCGTGCCCGCCTGGGTCGCCGACGCGGCCAAGCAGATGGCCGCCATCGTCAACGAGCACCGCACCCGGCGCGGGCTCGACCCCGCCAGCCTCGAGCACATCCTGCGTGTCGAGGCGTCGGCCGCGGGCCACGCCGACTACGCCCACAAATACACCTTGCGGTGCGCCCAGCTGGCGCTCGGCGAGGACGATGGCGGGATCACCCTGCCTGAGCTGGCCGCGGAGGCGGCAGTGCTTGACCGTTTGGCGGGGCTGACGGCCCGGCTCGGCAGCCCGTGGGAGGCGGCACGCCACCTGTTCGCCCCGGATGCCCACTGCGCGTCCCTGAGAGCCACGTAGACGGGTGAACGCGCAGGGGTCCGTAACCACTGATTCGGTACATCAACCCATAGGAGGACAGCTGAACACCCGTGCACAACCCGCGAAACCCGCAAGACCGGATCACCCAGTGAATGACCTGGTGAACAGGCTGCGCAAGGCGATCCTCGCCCGCCGAGCCCTCGCCGAAGCAGCACCCCACGACACACCGTGGGTAGCCGACACCGACCAAGACAGACCAGGAATCTGGGCAGCGGACCTGTCACAGCCGGGCCGCTGCGACCAGCACGAGCCCGGCAAAGTCAACCTGTGCGACGACCGCCCACTGCTATGGGCCGAGGATGACGACCCCGACTATGCGGCAGTACTCGCCCACACCGCCGCCAACGACCCGACCACGACCATCCGGCACTGCGACGCCGAACTCGCCATCATCGACGAACACGCCCCGAACACGGCCATCATCGGCGGACGCGAACTGCTCGTCTGCCGCACTTGTTTCGGCCTCACACGGGACGACGTCGAGGCATACCTCGAACTCGACCTCGACGACCCGCGCGCCTGGGAGTTCCCGCAGGCCCGCAACCTGCATTGGCCGTGCCTAACGATCCGGCTGATTGCCGAGGCGTACGGCATCACCGCGGAATCATGTACGCGCGACACACGAACCGCGCCGGCAAGCCGCGGAACGGGAACACCGCCCATGCTGGGGACCGATGGGGCGGCGAATCTACGGCGTCAAGGCGCGCACCCTCGGCACCGATAAGGTTGAGGCTGTCCGGAAACACATAGACAGGCCGCACCAAAAACAGGAGCGGCGGCCCCGCCCCCCCAGCGGACCGCCGCTCCCAAACCCTCACCAACGAGCGAGCTACAAGCAGCCAACCCTCGTGAACCTCGCAAACAGCCTACACATCACGGGGGACCACATGGGCCGCTACTACTGGGTCCACTCGGCACCAGCCGACGCCGAACTCGACGACCCGCAGCGCGAATGCGCCCGCGCCCACCACTGCACCAACGCCCGCATCGAACACGAAAACGGCCGACCCGTCCGCCGCGGCGCATGGACACCCCGCGGCCTCTGCGACACCTGCGCCCTCCACGTAGAACGCGCACTCCACCAGCTCCCCGACCTATGGGCGCGCCTCCACGACGAACTCGGCAACAAAACCCCACACCACGGCCCCCGGGTCACCGTCGGCAAAGCCGAGCCCCCGGTGCCGATCAACCTCGCCGTCGACGCGCTCCTGCGGGAGGCCGTACACGTGCTCGCCTCCTGGGCCGAGCGTGTCGCCGCCACCGCACGCCTCTCCGCCGAACCCGGCCGCCGCATCCACCACACCACCGTCGGAACCGCCTGCCGGATCCTCGCCGCCCACGTCAGCACCCTCCTCGCCCTGCCCGAGGAGCCGATGCTGCGCTACATGCCGCTCCACCAGGCCGCCACCCTCCCACCCGGCACCACCGGCCTCGCCCACCCCACCGCCGAATACGCCGACGTCCTCCTACCCCTCGACGGCACCCAAGGCGGAATCGAGGTGCTCGAACTCCACCACCGGATCAGGCGGATGCTCGGCGAAACCCGCCCGCCGGCCAGGCACCTGCCCACCCCCTGCCGATGCTGCGGGCACCGGCTGCTTTTCGAGACCCACGACGCCGACGGCCAGTGGGACGGCGCTCACTGCCGAAACTGCCGCGCCGAATACACCCTCGCCGACTACTGGATCCTGGTGCGGGAAACCGCACGAAACCTCGCGGCCACAGGCGCGAACCCGGGCCACACCCCCAAAACACCCGGCTGAGCCGACCCGCCGGTCATCGACCGCCCTCCACCCGCACTGCTCATCGCCGTTCTCTCTGGGATCCACGCCGTGCCATCAATTCCTCCTGCCAAAAAGGAAGATGAACAGGCTTGGGCCAGTAGTCGGCAGGGATCATGCCAAGCAACTTGGACAGGCGAGGGCAGGACGCCCGATGCAGCTCACCCGGCCCGGCAGCGCACTCGGTGCAGGCGCCGCGCATGAAGTGGACGAGGTTACCGTCAGCGTCCGCGCCGAAGATCACACCGCAGGACGAGAAACGGCCATCACAGGGGCCCCACGGCGTGCCCGGCCCAAGGTCGTCTCGGCCGCGATAGATGGGGTGCAGATGGACGGTGGTAGTGATCAATCCGTAGGTGTTCGCGAAGACCACTGGCCGCCCGACGATACGGGACAGGCGCCGTAGCGCGCGGCGGCCGAGAGGTTGAGCACCCATCACAACCTCTTCGTTTGAGGCAAACGCCGCCGCCCACACCGCGCGGCCGCCGCTCTCTCAGCCATGGCCACCACCGTGGCTCCACGTAGACGAGTCTCAGCAAAAACACCACCGGACGCGGCTGGCGCAGGCAGACTCGAGCGCATGCGTGTTCTCGCCACCGCCTTCGACTCGTGCCTCGACGAACCAGCACCGAACCCCTCACAGGTCGTCATCGAAAGACTCACCCCGCCGCCCGGCGTCCACATCGAGAAAATCACCCTCCCCACGATCTACGGGGAAGCCGACGAAATCCTGCGCGACGCCATCAACCGCACCCAGCCCAACCTGATCCTCATGACCGGCGTATCGCTGAAGGCCGACCCGGTCAAAATCGAAACCACCGCCCACAACGCCGACACCAGCCGCAAACCCGACAACGCCGGGAAACTCGGCCAGCCGATCATCATCCCCGGCACGCCACCCACGCTCGGCACCACCATCCCGCTCGACCTGGTGCTGCCCGCGCTCGACGAGGCCGGTGTCCGCTACGGCCTGAGCGGCGACGCCGGCGGATACCTGTGCAACCACACCTACTACGTCGCCCTGCACACCCTCACGGACCGGCCGGCCGCGTGCCTGTTCATCCACGTCGGCCCCCACGAGGTAGCGATCAACGAATGCGTGCGCGCCTGCCAAACCATCATCAGCGCCCTCGCCGGGCGGAACGCCCAGCGGCCACAGCTCGTGTAGCCTCCGGAAACAGTGCCGGGCCGGACACGGCACCGCCCACCAGCCCCCACCGGCCCGGGACCACCCCCGCCAGAGGCTCGGCTTGATCACCACCCTGACCTCGTGCGACAATCAAAACAGCAGGTGAACTATGCCCTCGGAAACCCGGGGGCTTTTTTCATGCCCGCCGGGGGAGGTGAACCACCCCCGTGCAGCAGGTCGAACTCGAACCCATCCGCCTCCGCGACGCCGCCCAACGCCTCGGCCGCCCCTGGTCCACCGTCCGAGACTGGCCCTCCCGCTACAACGCCCGCCTCCTAGGCAAAATCGGCCGCCACGCGTTCTACGACTACTGGGACCTGGCCACGATCGACGCGCTCAAAAACCTCGGACTGCCGATCCCGCCCACACCGGAAGAACGCGACACCTGGCGCGCCGAGCAGCGGCGCCTCGCACGAGCCTCATAGACATCCACAAGCCGGCGCTCCCGGTTCACGGTGGCCCTCCTTCCGCCGGTTGAGCGCCCGCGCGTCCGCCGCGCTTCCCCTGTGACGTGGCGTTGACGCGCCGCGGCCCGGCCTATGCCGCTAAGCGGGGGCGGGCAGGCCGGGCCGCCCCAGACCACCCAACCGAAGCACCGCCCACCCAGGCGGCATTCAGCATCCTCACGTCCGCTCCACGCGTGCGCGGGCTGATCCACGAGCTCGGAGACCCGAATGGGGGTGCCGTCGTCCGCTCCACGCGTGCGCGGGCTGATCGGCGCGCGAGGTCTCCAAGGTTCTGTTGCTCGCGTCCGCTCCACGCGTGCGCGGGCTGATCGGCCGGGGCACCCTGCGAAAGACCCTGGTGGGGCGGGCACCACCACATCCCGGCGACCCCGGCGGCCACGGCACAATGGCCGATGCCATGATCGCCGCACCCGCCCACCCCGTCACCGTCTGGCGCCTGCCCGACGGCGACGTCCTGCTGCTCCCCGCCATCTGGCCGGTACGGCTCACACCCGAGCAGCAGCAGGCCCTCGCCCAGGACCTGCTCGACAGCGCCACACCCACCAGCCGCTCGTGACCAGACCTCGTGCCGGGAGGTGATGCCCCCGTGCACGAGCCCTACGACCCCGAAATCCACGGCACCTACGGCAACTACCTCCGCTCCAAAAACCTCCAGATCCGCCCAGGCGGCTGGACGTGGGCCACCAAGGACCAGGTGCGCGAGTACCGCGGCAAGGACGGCCGGCTCGTCAAAGACACCACCGACCAGCTCGGTAACCGGGTCATCCAGCACGGCCGCGATCAGCAATCCGTCATCGCCCGCCCCCAAACCGTCACCGCCCACATCCCCAACAAGACGACGCAGAGGAGCAGTGATGGCGAGCGCCGCTGAACGGGCCGCGCAGCTCCGGGCGCAGGCTGACGCCCTAGAGCAGCTCGACGCCCTCGTAAACGATCTCACCGCCGCCAAGACGGCCTACCGCGACAACCCCAGCCGGGAGAACCGCCAGGCGCTGCGCGCCGCCATGGACGCCGTGCGCACGGCCAGGGCCGCGGCCCGGGATAACGACCTGACCGTGGGCGGCGACGCCTACGTGGTGACCGAGGAGGCGTGACCGATGGCCATCTCCAGCGGCCTGTTCCTGCAGACGTTCATCTCAGCATTCAGCACCGGCCTCACGATCGACCTCACCTCGGACACCGACCTGAAGGCCGCACTTTTCACCAACTCCCTCACCCCGGATTTCGACACCGACATCGGATACGGCATCGACCCCTACGACGCCAACGAGGTGTCCGGCGCCGGCTACACCGCCGGCGGGCAGGTGCTCACCGGCACCACCCTCACCGGCGACTCCGGCGTGGTCACGTTCGACGCCTCCGACGTCACCTGGGCCAACAGCACCCTCACCGGCGTGCGCGGGGTCCTCATCTACGACGACACCCAGACCAACAAGAACGGGATCGTGCTGGTCAACCTGGGCGCGGACTACTCCACGTCGAACGGGAGCCTGGTGATCCAGTGGTCGGCCTCTGGGATCGCAACCTGGGATCTGGTCCCGTAGACCGGGGCAGTCTCACCTGATCGTCTCGGCTGGGCGCGGCGGGGGTGGGTGGCGTGCCACAGTACCGGTCTCACACCACCGCAACCTCCACCAGCGGCAGCTACACCATCAGCCGGCCGAGCGGCGTGACCGCGGGCGACGTGCTCGTGCTCGCCCAGTTCACCGACATCGGCAACGTCACCCAGATGAACACCCCCAGCGGCAGCGGGTGGACCCTGGTCGCCTCCCAGGCCAGCGGCCAGGAATACACCCGCGGCCGCGCCTGGGTGAAGGTCGCCGGCGGCAGCGAGCCGACCTCCTACACCCTCACCCAGGATTCCGGCAACTACGGTGTGGCGGTTCTGGTTGCCATACAGGACGGCGCCACCCCGGTGGTCGCCGCGTCCAACTCCGCCGGCTCCGGCAACGCCGTCACCACTCCCGGCATCACGCCCACCGGGGCGAACGACCTGGAGATCCGGTTCGCCGCCGCCGACGGTGACGGCTTCAGCCGTACTTTCAGCACGCCGTCCGGGTTCGTCGAGTTCGCCGACCTCAACAACCAGGGCTTCACCATCGTCCAGGGCGTATACCGGCAGCTGAGCTCGGCGTCGCCCACCGGCAACGTCAACCACACCGCCTCCGGCACCATCGTCTCCAGGCTCGGCATCACCATCGCCGTCCCCGCCCCCAGCAGCGGCGACGCGACCGCCGAACCGGACACCGTCACCGCCACAGCGGCAATCCCGGCACCCACCGCCTCCGACGGGTCCACCCCGCCGCCACCGTCACCGCCGGTGCTGCGCGGCGCCAACTACGCCGCGGGCCGCACGCCCAACCTCGTCGTCCCGCTGCCGGACGGCGTCACCGAGGGTGACGTGCTGCTGGCGGCGATCGGCACCGACGTCGGCAGCATCAACGACCTTTCGATCTCCGGCTCCGGCTGGACGATCGCCCAAACCTACGACCACGGCGAGCACAACGCCCGCGCCCGGCTCTGGTGGAAATTCGCCGGCGGCAGCGAGCCGAGCTCCTACACCCTCACCCAGGCCTTCAACTCCGACGGTGTGGCGATCATCGTTGCCATCGGCAACCCCGACGGGCCGCCGGTCACCGCGATCACACCCGGCAGCCCGGACGACAGCACCGTCCCCACCCCCGGCGTCACCCCCTCCGGGCCGATCAGCATCGAGGTCAGGTGGGCTTTCGGCCTCCCCGACGACGCGGGCGTGGCCTGGACCCCGCCGGCCGGGTTCACCGAGCTGGTCGACGCCCAGTCCACCAGCTACACCACGGGCACCGCCGCCTACCGCGAGCTTGAGGACGACAGCCCGACCGGCACCCTGAATTTCACCGCCAACCAGACGATCCACTCCCAGACCGGGATCACCGCCGCGGTGTCCGGCGCGGCGGCCCCGCCGGTGGTGGACGCGACCGCCGAGCCCGGCGTCGTGCAGGCCGCGGCCACGGTGCACACCCCGGGCGTGCGGGCCGGCTCGTCGGCGGCGCCGGGCACGGTGGCGGCCGCCGCGCAGATCCTGGCGCCCACCACAGGCGCCGGGAGCACGGCATCCCCCGCCGTGGTGGCCGCATCGGCCAGCGTCCCAGCCCCATCGGCGGGCACCGGAGCGACAGCGGCACCAGACACGGTGGCGGCCGCAGCGCAAATCCCGGCACCGGTTGTCTCAGCCGGTTCGGCAGCGGCACCTGCCGCCGTCACCGCCACAGGCCAGGTGCCGGCCCCGGCCACGATCGCGGTCGTCACCGCCCAGCCGAGCGTGGTGCACGCCACCACCAACGTGCCAGCCGCAGGTGCGCAGGCCAGCTCGACAGCGGCCCCGGACACGGTGGCGGCCGCAGCGCAGGTGCCGGCCCCCACGGCTGCGGCGCAGACCGCCGCAACCGCGGCCACGGTGGCGGCCACCGCACAGGTGCCGGCCCTCACGGCGAGCACAGGCAGCTCCGCCTCGCCGGGCACGGTGGCCGCGGCCGCAGCCGTCCCCGGCCCCCAGGTGTCCGCGGGCAGCACGGCCACCCCCGGCATGGTGGCGGCGCAGGCCGCGGTCGGCACCCCGCAGGTGCTGACCGGGGGAGCGGCGGCCCCGCAGACCGTGGCCGCCCACGCGGCGGTGCACACCCCGGGCGTGCGCGCCGGCTCGTCGGCGGCACCAGGCGTAGTGGCGGCACATGCAGCGATCGGCACCCCGGCGGTGGCGACCGGGCAGATAGCCGCCCCCGCCACCGTCACCGCCACGGCACAGGTCCCGGCCCCGGCCGTATCGGCCAGCTCGATCGTGGCCCCCGCCGTGGTGGGCGCGGCCGCGCAAATCCCGGCGCCGACGACACAATCCGGCTCGTCGGCCACCGCCACCCCGGCCGCGATCACCGCCGCCACCGCCGTGCCGGCACCGGCCGTGCATGCCGCGGCGTCCCCGGCACCGGCCACGGTGGCCGCTGCCGCCGCGACGCCCACACCGCAGGTCGCGGCCAGCTCAACCACCCAGCCGGCAACCGTGGCGGCAACGAGCACGGTGCCGCCGCCCACGGCAACCACCGGGCAAGCCGCCACCCCGGCCGCGATCACCGCGACCACCCAAATCCCCACCCCGGGCGCGGCCAGCACAGCCAGGCCGCCGGCCGTCGCCGCCACCACGCAGGTCCCGGCACCGGGCACCGGCACGAGCGCGACCGCCGCGCCGATCACCGTGACCAGCGCGGCAGTCGTCCTCACGCCAACGGTCACCGTGCTCGTCGCCGCCACCGCGGCCGCCGTGCAGGCATCCGCCCACGTGCCGGCCGCGCTCGCGCACAGCACGGCGCGCCCGGCACCGGTCGCCGCGGCCGCCACGGTCCCTGCCCCGGCGGTGCACACCACCGACCCGGCAGCGGACATCACCATCACCGCCGGCCCGCCCCGCCGCGCGTGGGCCGCGGCCGGCCCCACCGCGCGAGCCTGGTCAGCAGCCCCACCAACCCTCTAGGGATGGAGGTGAAACCGGGTGGCGATCACCTCCATCCCCTCATCCAGCCGCGAATACCTCCACATCACCGTCACCGGGGACTACACCACCTCCATGCCGGTGGAGATCGCCATCGTCCCCTACGGGGTCGAACCCGGCGACACCGACTGGCACCCCGCGGCCTGGCACGACAACCGGGCGCGCATCCTCATCGGCCCAGGATCTGCGGTGGGCGAGCTCGACGAAGGCACCTACGGGGTGTGGGTGCGGGTCACCACCGCCGAGGAGCGGCCGGTCATCCGCAGCGGCACCATCAAGATCACCTGACGGGAGCAGCATGAAGGTTGGGGTCACCGGCGGCGCCGGATTCATCGGCGGCCACCGAGGCCACGAGCCGCTGGTACTCGACCACCACAACCGCCGCCTCCACCGCGACGACGTCGAGGTGCTGCTCGGCGACGTCCGCGACGAAACCGCGGTGTTCGAGCTCGCCGCCCACGTCGACGCGATCATCAACCTCGCCGCCGTCCTCGGAACCCAGGAAACGATCCAGCGGCCCCGCCCATCAGCCGAAACCAACATCCTCGGCAGCCTGAACGTCTTCGAGGCCGCGGACCGCTACCAGCTCCCCGTCGTCTACGCAGGTGTGGGCAACCAAGGAGGGCGCATTGGCCACGCGCAAGCACATCTCAAGCACCGGTAAGACCCGATACGAGGTCTACGACGACACCCCGCCCACCGGCGTCACCGGCATCCCCCTGCCCGACATGACCGCCCACCACACCGCGGTCGTCTACGCCATCGTCACCGGAAAGCCCGAGGGAGGCACGCTGTCGCTCGGCGTATTCGAGGACGCAAACGTCGACGGCACCGAGCCGTTCCAAGTCGGCGGGCTCGTCGTCCCCCAAGGCGAAACCAAAGGCCGGGCCCGGATCGTGCTCGACCCCGCCACCGGAACCACCTACCACGTCGAGGTCTCCAACCCCGCCCACGGCACCAGGCTCAAGATCGTCATGGTGGCCGACTAAGCCACAGCCGTCCCGCAGGCGCGCCCACCGCATACGGCGCCGCCGCAGCCAGCCGGGCAACGCCGACAAGAAGACCCGCAACGACGCCCACCAGGAGCCAGCTTGCCCGAAATCACCACCGCCCAGCGTCTCGCCGCCTACCGCGACGAACTCCTCAACGCCGGATTCACCCCCGCCCAGACCTGGGAACTCCTCGTCCGAGTCGCACCCGACCAGCACGACGACATCAAAATCCAAGACGACCTCACCGACCCGCAGCGCCCAGCCGCGGAACTCCACCTCCGCCTCACCTTCACCGCCGACGAGGAATCCCTCGCACACATCGCCAACACACTCCGCGCCCGCGCCCAAGCAGCACTCCACGGCGGCCCCGATGCGTGAACCCGACGACCCCATCACCCAGCTCGCAGCCGCAGCCGCCCACCTCCACGAGCTCTAC
>Ga0207866_1002516_pt1 | contig 13259 bp, 14 predicted proteins | sample HigsolmetaAR203D_FD_184835 | JGI IMG/M metagenome (GOLD analysis project Ga0207866, IMG submission 184835) | Ionic liquid and high solid enriched microbial communities from the Joint BioEnergy Institute, USA - AR20-3-D (SPAdes) (version 2) ...
CTTCAATCGGACCTTCCGCGAGGAGGTCCTGGACCAGCACCTGTTCACCCGCCTCGACGACGTGCGCGAGGCCGCGTACTGGTGGATGCTCGAGTACAACGAGGAGCGTCCCCACGATTCGCTCGGCAATCTGACCCCGGCCGAGTACCGCCAACGCGTCGCCGGAAGTTCTACTTTTGAAATGCCTGCTTGACGGGGAAGCTTACGAACGGAATGCCGTGCAGGAACAGGTTGTTCTCTCCGAGCGACTCGCCGTGGTCCGAGACGTACAGCAGCACCGAATCCGTGCGGGAGGAGGCCGCCCGTAGCTTCGCGATCACGCTGGCCAGCAGATGGTCCGTGTAGAGCAGGGCGTTGTCGTAGGCGTTGACGATCTCCAGCGAGGTGCAGTGGCGCAGGTCGTCGCTCGCACACGCGGGCTGGAAGCGCGCGAAAGCCGGCGGGTAGCGCCGGAAGTACGACGGCCCGTGGTTGCCCAACTGGTGCAGCACCAGCAGTTGCGTGCCGTGTGCGCGTCGCAGCCGCTCGTCCAGACCGACGAGCAGCCCTTCGTCGAGGCACCGGCCGTCTTCGCACAGGCCCGCAGGGTGCAGCGCAGCGACGGTCTCGCTGGGCAGGCCGTCGCACACCCCCTTGCAGCCGGACTGGTTGTCGCGCCACAGGACGTCCACGCCGGCGCGCGCGAGGGTGTGCAGGATCGACTCGCTGTTGCGGATGCGCGATTCGTCGTAGTCCCGCCGGCCCACGGGAGCGAACATGCACGGCAGCGACACCTCGGTGGAGGTGCCGCAGGCGGTCACCTCCCTGAAGTTCACCACGTCGAGCGCCGCGAGCTCGGGTGTGGTCTGCCGCGCGTAGCCATTGAGGCCCCAGTTGGCCGCACGCGCCGTCTCGCCCACCACGAGCACCACCACCAGAGGGCGGGTGCGCTGACGCGCAAGCGGCCCGAGCGCTGCGTCCGACCCCACCACCTGCCTGGGGCCCGCGGCACCGCGTGCGTCCTGGGCCGTGACCGCGGCGAGCGACCACAGGTAGTTGGCCGGTGTGATGAGGTAGCGGACCTCCTTCTGCGTGCGCATGAGCGAGGCCAGCGGCTGGAACACGAGCAATCCGCAACCCACCAGCACCGCCAGCGCAGCCGCCATCGAGGCGGCCCGCACACCGAGTGCCGTGCGCCACGAGCGCCGCACGACCCGCACCCGCGACAGCAGCAGCAGCGGCAGTGCGCCATACAGCACCAGGTGAGGCACCAGCGTCCATCCGAGCAGTTCGCCGGCTTCCGCCACGTCGGTGCGCAAGACGTTGCGCAGCATCGACGGGTCGAGGTAGATGCCGTAGCGCTGCATGTAGTGGATGGCGAAGACCGTCGCCACGGTCAGCACGCCCAGCAGCGGCTTCAGCGTCCAGCGGTTCGCAAGCAGTGCGAGCAGCACGAAGTGCAGGGCCACCAGCATCGCGACCAGCGCCAGCCCGAAGCCCCACGTGTGCCAATCGTTCAGCGGCCGGTCGTGCAGCGCCGCTTGCAGGAAGCGCCGGTTCGCCGCCAGCACCCAGAACATGCTCGCCACGAGCACCACCTGTTCGGTGGTGGCCCAGATCGTGAAGCGCGAGGACGCGCCCTTCCTCTGCTCGACCTGCTCTCCGGTGCCCATCGGGGCCGGCGGAAGCCGGAGATCGCATCCTTCGGCCTCGTCCTTCCCACGGCGCGGTCCCCAGCGCAACGACAACCGTTTCATGCGCGGCATTACAGCACCCCTCGCTGAAGCCAGGCTGAAGCGCGGCCGGCGCTCGGCCGGGGCAGTGGTACCGTAATGCACGATCGCGACCTCCTCCCCTCTTGCGCATGCGACTGCTGCTGATCGAAGACGACGACATCCTCGGTGAAGGCCTGCGGGACTTCCTCCAGGCCGAAGGGCACCGCGTGCAGTGGTGCCGCAGGCTTTCCGAGGCGGTCGCGCATGAGCGTGAGCCTTGCGATGCCTGGCTCATCGACTGGGAGCTGCCGGATGGGTCCGGCCTGGAGTGGCTGCGCCGGCAACGCGCCCGTGGCGACGCGACGCCCGCCGTCATGCTCACGGCACGCGACTTGTTGAAACACCGGGTGCAAGGACTCGACGCGGGGGCGGACGACTACCTCGTCAAGCCCTTCGAGCCCGAGGAGCTGGCGGCTCGGTTGCGCGCGGTGTGCCGGCGGCAAGCCGGGGCCGGCACCGCCCTGCTGCGTGCGGGTGAGGCCGAGGTCGACCTGTCAGCGCGAGCGGCCCGCCGTGCGGGCCTGCCGGTGGGACTCACCTCGCGGGAGTGGGCCGTGCTGGAGGCCCTGGCACTGCGCGCCGGCCGCATCGTGCCCAAGCACGATCTGGAGACCCTCGTCCACGGCGAACCGGGCGCGGTGGCCAGCAACGCGCTGGAGGTGCACGTCTCGAGCCTGCGCCGCAAGTTGGGCAAGGAGGTGATCGAGACCGTGCGCGGGCTGGGCTACCGTTTCGGGGCCCTGCGATGAAGCCGGCAGCGCAAGGCGGCGCGGCGGGCAACAGGGCCCCCTCCTTCGAAGCCCGCGCAACTCGGCGTGACGATGGTGCGGCTCGCCCGTCCATCCGAGCCCGGCTCGGGCGGGCGCTCTTGGCGTGGTCGCTGCTGTGGAGTCTGGCCGTCGCTGGTGCGGCGGCGCTCGCCACCCGCCACGAGGTCGACGAACTGCTGGACGACGCGCTTCAGGCGGCAGCCGAGGTGCTGGCCGCGGCCCTTGCCGCCGATTTGCGGACTGCGGGGGTGGTGGCAACGCCCGTGCTCCCGCCCAGCGGGCGCTTTGCGTGGCAGATCGTGGCCCACCGGGGCGGCGAGGGCGCGCTCGCCTCGCGCTCGTCCACCGCACCCCAGACGCCGTGGACCTCGACGCCCACCGCAGGCTTCAGCGATGCGCCCGGCTGGCGGGTCTTCGGAGCCCCGCTCGGCCACGAGGGCCACATGCTCTACGTGGCTCAGACGCACGACGAGCGCCGCGAAGCGCGAACCGACATGGTGCTGAGCGCCGCGCTGGCCGCGCTGGCGATCGCCCTGCTGACGCAGGTGTGGCTGCGCGGGCGCGTGCGCCACGAACTCGAGCCGCTGGATCGCTTGGCTGAGCACCTGCGCACGCACGACCCGCTGGCGCCCGATGCCACGCTGCCCGCGGCCGAGCGCAGCGAACTCGTTCCCGTGCACGATGCCCTGGAGCAGTTGAGCGAGCGGCTCCAGCGCCGCCTGGCCCACGAACGGGCCTTCAGCGCCCACGCGGCGCACGCCTTGCGCACGCCGCTGGCCGGCCTGGACGCCCAACTGGCCACGGCACTGAAGGAATGCCCGCCCACGCTGCAGCCACGCCTCACCCGTGCCCGCGCCGCGGTGTCGCGCCTGCGCCGGGTGGTGGCCGCGCTGCTCGCGCTGTTCCGCAGCGATGTGGAGGTGCGCCCCGAGCCGGTCGATCTGGTCTCACTCGTCGAGCGGCTGCCCACCGAGGAGTTGCAGGTGGACGTGCGCGGGGCTGCCGTTTTGCGCGCAGACCCCGACCTGCTCGCTGCGGCGCTGGTCAACCTGTTGGACAACGCGGTGCGCCACGGCGCGCGCCGGGTGACGCTGACGGCCGAGCAGGGGCAGGGCCTTGGATCCTCGCCCCCGGGGCTCACGCCCACCCCCCGAGGGGGTGTCGGCCCGGCTTCGGGCGGCCGGGCGCCGGGCCTCACGGTGGAGGACGACGGGCCGGGGGTGGACGAGGCACGGCGTGCCGAGTTGCAGGCCGCGCTCGATGCCCAGGCCTACGAGGGCCGCACCGGCTTGGGCCTCATGTTGGCCGACATGGTGGCCCGCGCGCATGGCGGGCGCCTGCAACTGCTGCCCGCCGCGCACGGCTTCGCGGTGCGGCTCGTGCTCGGCGCCTCGGACGAGGCGTGAGGCGGGCCCCCGGGGCGCGAGATGCGCCTCGCGGGTCACCATTCCTTCCATCAGAAGCGCGGCGCCCGCACCGGCCCCGTCAGTTTCGAGTCAGCGCGACGTCAGGTGCTGTTGGCTGCGCGTCAGCGGTGGGTCAGAGCGGGCAACGATAGACCACCTCACATGCCGCCGTCGCGGCGTGATGCGCATTGACGAGACATTCCTAAAGGAGACAAGTGATGGCAGCCGCACTACCGGCCGCGAAAGCGCCGATGACTGCCGAGGAGAAGAAGGTCATCTTCGCCTCCTCGCTGGGGACCGTGTTCGAGTTGTACGACTTCTACCTGTACGGCTCGCTTGCGGCGATCATCGCCAAGCAGTTCTTTGCCGGGCTCGACCCGACCTCCGCGTTCATCTTCGCGCTGCTGGCCTTCGCCGCGGGCTTCCTGGTCCGTCCGTTCGGCGCGCTGGTGTTCGGCCGCCTGGGCGACATGATCGGGCGCAAGTACACCTTCCTGGTCACCATCCTGATTATGGGCCTGTCGACCTTCATCGTCGGCATCCTTCCCACGTATGCCGCGATCGGTGTGGCCGCGCCCATCATCCTCATCATCCTGCGCCTGCTGCAAGGCCTGGCGCTGGGCGGCGAGTACGGCGGTGCGGCCACCTACGTGGCCGAGCATGCGCCGCACGGCAAGCGCGGCGCGTACACCTCGTGGATCCAGACCACCGCGACGCTGGGCCTGTTCCTGTCGCTCATGGTGATCCTGGGCACCCGCACGGCGATGGGCGAGGAGGCCTTCGCGGCCTGGGGCTGGCGCGTGCCCTTCCTCGTGTCCATCATCCTGCTTGGGATCTCGGTGTGGATCCGCATGAGCATGAACGAGTCGCCGGCCTTCAAGAAGATGAAGGCCGAGGGCAAGACGTCGAAGGCGCCGCTGTCCGAATCGTTCGGTCAGTGGAAGAACCTCAAGATCGTGATCCTGGCGCTCGTGGGCCTGACGGCCGGCCAGGCGGTCGTGTGGTACACGGGCCAGTTCTACGCGCTGTTCTTCCTGACCCAGGCGCTCAAGGTGGACGCGGCCACGGCCAACGTGCTGGTGGCGGTCGCGCTGCTGATCGGGACGCCGTTCTTCGTCGTGTTCGGCACGCTGTCGGACAAGATCGGCCGCAAGCCCATCATCATGGCCGGCTGCCTGATCGCCGCGCTCACCTACTTCCCGCTGTTCAAGGCCCTGACGCAGGCCGCCAACCCGGATCTGGCCGCCGCGCAGGCGCGCACCCAGGTGATCGTGACCGCCGATCCCCGGGAGTGCTCGTTCCAGGGCAGCCCGATCGCCCGCGAGATCGACTTCCGCACCTCCTGCGACATCGCCAAGCGCTTCCTGGCGCAAAGCTCGGTGAGCTACGAGAACGCCGCGGGCAGCGGCCCGGCGTCGGTCAAGGTCGGCGACAAGGTCATCACCGCGCCGGCGGCCACCGTCTCGGGCGGCAAGTTCGATGAGGCCAGCACGAAGGCGATCGCCGCCTTCAAGAAGGACGTGAGCGATGCGCTCAAGGCCGCCGGCTATCCGGCCAAGGCCGATCCGGCCAAGGTCGACAAGGTCAAGGTGGTGGCGATCCTCACGCTGCTGGTCATCTACGTGACCATGGTGTACGGCCCGATCGCCGCGATGCTGGTCGAGCTGTTCCCGACCCGCATCCGCTACACCTCCATGAGCCTGCCCTACCACATCGGTAACGGCTGGTTCGGGGGTCTGTTGCCCACCACGTCCTTCGCCATCGTGGCCGCCACGGGCAACATGTACAACGGCCTGTGGTACCCGATCATCATCGCGGCCGCCACGTTCGTGATCGGGATGCTGTTCCTGCGCGAGACGAAGGACCGCGACATCTTCGCCAACGACTGACGTCTTTCGTTGGCTCCCAAGAGCGGTCGGGCGGGCGCCAAGGCCGGCCCGACCGGTTTCCAAGCAATAGGAGTCGAACCATGTGGAAACTGCTCGCCGGCTTCGCCGTGTTCGCGGCGCTGGCAATCTTCATGCTGTCCAAGGGCGGCGATATCGACATGAGTGGCGAGAAGCACGGCACCGAGGCGACCCACGCGCCGGCCGCCGCGCCTGCGGCGAGCAAGTAAGCAAAGCGCTCCACCACCAGCCCCGCCCCGGCCCTGCACTGCGCAGGCCGGGGCGGGCCCTTTTTTGGGGTTCTTCTCCCAACTGAGGGGACCCCCCGCGTCAGAATACTTGTCGCCCCGATAGGACCAGAGCTGTGAGACTGGTTCATTGATGGTGGTGGGAGGCTGTGGAGCTTGTGGGCGAAGGCCGGCGCGGTGGGCAACGCGGATGCGTTGTCCACGGCAAGCTGGCCGGTGCGCGAAGCGCATCGTCCACAAATGCACAGCCTGTGCGGCGCCGAAGGCGCCGCCCCCCGCACACCATCGTTTCATCGACACGGGGGCGCGGATGAGAGAAGAAGTTGGCCCGATACGGACAAGCATTCAAGGACCGGGCGGTGGCACGCATGCTGCCGCCGGAGAGCGCCGCACCGCAGGTGGTGTCGCGCGAGATCGGAGTGGGCGTGGACACGCTGGAGCGCTGGCGCGCTGAGTCGTTGGCCAGGCCGGCGAAGGAGCGCGTGTGGACAGCTGCCGCGCGCCTGGAGGCGGTGATCACGACCGCGGCGATGGACGATGCCTCGCGCAGCGCCTGGTGCCGCGAGAACGGCGTGTACGCGCAGCAACTGCAGCAATGGCGAGACAACGCGGCGCGGGCACTGGCTGCACCCGAGCAAGTACGTGCCAGCCCCTCGCAGACCAAGGAGGATCGGCGCCGCATCAAAGAGCTCGAGCGAGAGGTACGCCGCAAGGACAAGGCCCTGGCCGAGGCGGCGGCGCTGCTGGTGCTGTCAAAAAAGCCGAGGCGATCTTCAACAGGAACAAGGGCGAGGACGAATGATCGGCCTCGAAGATCGCCAGGAAATTGCCCGAGACATCGAAGCGGCTTGCGATGCCGGTGCGCGCCTGAAGCCAGCGTGCGAACTCATGGGGATCAGCGCGCGTACCTTGCAGCGCTGGAAGGCCGGCCAAGGCCTGGAATCGGGCGATGGCAGGCCGCAGGCCGTGCGGCCGGCGCCAGCCCATGCGCTGAGTGATCGCGAACGTGCGCAGATCGTCAGCGTGGCCAACGAGCCGCGCTTCGCCGATCTGCCGCCGGCGCGCATCGTGCCGACGCTGGCTGACGAGGGCGTCTACATCGCCAGCGAGTCCAGCTTCCGCCGCGTGCTGCGTGCGCAGGGGCAAATGAGTCACCGCGGGCGCGCCAAGGCACCACGCAAGGGCCGGCCACCGACCACTCACGTGGCCACCGCGCCGCGACAGCTGTGGTGCTGGGACATGACGTTCCTGCCAAGGGATGTCGCCGGACGCTGGTTCTTCCTGTACCTCATCATGGACGTGTACAGCCGCAAGATCGTGGGCTTCGAGGTGCACGAGGACGACGACTGCGACCACGCTGCGCGGCTCGTGCAGCGCACGGCGCTGGCCGAGGGCATTCACGCCATGCCGCGTGACGAGCGACCCGTACTGCACGGCGACAACGGCGCCACGCTGAAGGCCACCACCGTGCTGGCCATGCTGTGGTGGCTGGGCGTGAAACCGTCGTACTCACGGCCCCGCGTGAGCGACGACAACGCCTTCGTCGAAAGCCTGTTCCGCACGGCGAAGTACCGGCCGGAGTTCCCAGAAAAGGGCTTTACGGATCTGTGCGCCGCGCGCGAGTGGGCGCGCCAATTCGTGCATTGGTACAACCACGATCACAGGCACAGCGGCATCCGCTACGTCAGCCCGGCACAGCGCCATGAAGGCCACGACGTCGCGATCCTTGCGGCTCGGCACCAGGTCTACCTCCAGGCTCGCGAACGCAACCCCGCGCGCTGGTCACGCGGCACACGCGACTGGTCGCACATCCGGGCCGTTACCCTCAACCCTGAACGCGACTCTGTGGTCACAACGGCTGTGAGCCGAGGAGACATTCAGCCGATTGCTGCGTGACAGAGGCGACAAGTAGCTTGACGCGCGCCGGTCCTGGCGCGGCAAGCGCCAATCCTCTGGGCAGTCATGAATCTGGCGGTCTGTGAGCGTGTGGCCGGCATGAACGCGCTTCTTCGGCAGGAAGCCAAGCGGCGCCGGGGCAGGTCAGAACCGTCAAGCACCGCCTGACGGTTCCCCGGCGAATTCAAGCCCCGCCCCCTGACGCGAGCCGGCGAAGGCGCTCCGACTCGGCACGGGCTTCGCCCAGCAATTGGCCCCAGTCCGACGGTGGGCGGCCGCTGTCGAGCATCCTGCGGAACACCCGGTAGGCGTCGTCGGCGCTGTCGTAGGCCCGCTTGGTGTCCTCGTCGTTGACCCAGGCGCAGACGATCACCTTCGCCTGGGCGTGGTAGCGGAAGAACAGCCGGTACTGCTGGAAGAACTTGGCGCGGAACCAGTGCTTGTGCTCGGGCCCAAGCGTGTCGCCCTGGCGGTACTCCGGCCGGGTGGGGTCCTGAGGGATTACCTCGAACGCCAGCTTGGCGATGGCCGCCAGGCGCTTGGTGGCGTTCTTCTTGACGTAGCCCACCGGATCCTTGCGCTCGAGCGCCTCGACCTGCGCGGTCAGGGCGTCAAGCTGGTCGAGGAAGATCGGGTGGGCGAAGAGGGCCCAGCCGTTGACGACCAGCGGGGCGCCGCTCATTCATCGGCCGCCGATAGCGGAGCCTCGAGATCCACCTCGACACCGCCGACCAGCGCCTGGATGCGTTGCGCGAGGCCGGCATCCACCGCTTGGAGCCGTTCGGGATGCTCGGCCATGTCGCGGGCCAGGAAGCCGAGGAACGGCATCAGCGCCGGGTCGTCGCTGTCGCCGGGGGCCGCGCGCGTGAGCACGACCTCACCGTTCGGGCGGATGGTGTAGTGGATCTTGTCGCGCTTGCCCAGGCGCAGCGCGCGGCGCACGGTTTCCGGCACCGTCGTCTGATAGCGATCGGTCAGCGTCGACTCGGCTTCAATGGTGGCGGGCATGGTGCTTCTCCGGCGGCGAGTTTCGGGACAAGAATAATGCATCTGCATTGTTATTTCAATGCAAATGCATTGTCGTTCCGAATCGTTGTGACCGCTTGTCAAGCGCGACTCGTCAAGTGCCTGCGGGGCACGAGGCGGGCGATCTCCCAACGGAAGATCTCCTCCACGTCGAAGCGGATGACCTTGCCGCCGCCGAAGGTGTAGTGCGGGACGCCCAGCGCCTCGCGCTCGGATCGGTGCGTGAACCAGTAGCTCGGCAGATCGGTCACCTGCCTGATCTCGTGTTCGGTGAGTAGCAGTTTCTCCCTCGGCCGAGCCCAGGACCCGGCCGCTTGTTCGATGGCCTCTTCCCGCGCCTTGGGGTGCGACACGGACAGATCGCTGGTCCCATCTGATCGACGGCGGATTTGCGCATGGCGCTCGAACCGCTCGACCTCGCATACCAGATAGCGCGGGTGCTTGCCGATCCGCCACGCCGGTGGGCCGATGCCTTCGGCACTCCAGCGCTGCAGGGCCTTCGGCGAGAGGTTCCACCGATGGAGCAAGGTCGCTTCGCTCAGGATCGGGTACTGGATGTCGATGATCCGGGAATCGGGTTCGGGTTCACGCGTGGCGGGGCGACTGCGGCGACGCGCTTGGCCGACCCATGCATCAGCCTCGTGATTCATCGTCGGCCTCCCCCAAGGCTGCTTCTGCGGCCTGCAGACTGCCGTACTGCGCGATCAGCGCGAATGCTTCCTTCAATGTGTAGCGCATCGGCTCGGGTTGAGGCGGCTCAGGGTCGGGCGCCGGCTCAGGTGCTGGTGCCGAACTCGGCAGTGGCGGCAGTTCGTCGCGGACGGGTTCACCTTGTCGCTGTGCCTGCTCGTAGTCCAGGATGTCGGCGAGGCGGTAGCGCACGACTTTCGACAGCTTGATGTACCGGGGTCCCCGGTTCTCGCTGCGCCAGCGCTGCAAGGTCTTGATGCTGATGGCCCATCGTTGGGCCAGCTCGATTTCGGTGAAGGCGGGGTCGTTCGACATGGTCTGCTCCGCTCGGGCTGCGGCAGGCCATTACGGCGCTGTTCGCGCAACCAGCCAAGGCGACATGGCGGGTGTGGCCGTGTGCGGGCGAGTTCAGGGAGGCCGATCGGGGAGGTCGAGGAAACCCGGGTGAATCAGCGGGCGAGGGATATGTCCCTGCCGTCCTCCACGCGGCCCGCGTTCGACAGAGAGTGCTCAGACTCCTACGGATCGCGGGTTAATTTGTCTGTGAAACTCCACCGACTCCCCGCAGGAGTCCGAACCGTTCCGCAAGAGCCCTCAAGAACCCTCGCCAGCCCGCACGGCCCGATGCCAGGCCATTGATTCTGAACAACCTGCTCGATCGGTCCGCGCTTGCGGACTGCGGACGTTCAGTTCGCCCGAAATCTGGCTCGTCCCGACGGCCGCCGGTGCCGCCACGTTGCAAATAGTCGGTACTTGTCGATATTTACCGACGAAACAGAGCATCTCAGCCAGCACTGACCTGCGTCGCGACCGTCTTGGTCGACGTCGCCAGGCACGACTCCTCGTAGGCTTCGATGTCGACTTGGCGGTAAATCACCCGACCACAGAGTTTCAGGAATTTCGGCCCAATTCCCACGCTACGCCAGCGTTCGAGGGTGGCTTCGCTGATACTCCAGCGGGCGGCCAGTTGTTTTTGATTGAGGTGAACGACGTCCATCTTGGTCTCCTTCCGCATGAGTTGGCAGGAGTCCATGAAGGCGCTGTTCGGCCTGCAAGCCAAGTCGTTCTCCGAAGGCGCGGCTATCCAGGCAGATCGTTCAGCTCGTAGCTGGTACTGCGCCCGCCCGCTTCAGATTTCCGCAGCACACCGCGTGCAATCAGGTCGTTGATGTCACGCAGCGCCGTGTCCGGCGAACACTTGGCGATCGCCGCCCACTTGCTGCTGGTGAGCTTACCTTCAAAGCCATCGAGTAGCCGGTTGAGCAATTTCACCTGTCGCTCGTTCAAAGGTGTGGCTGCCCAGTGCTGCCAGAAGCGTGCCTTGGTCAGCACGGCATCGAGGGTGTGCTGCGCCTGATCGACGGCGCGATGCAGGGTGTCGAGGAACCAGGCCAGCCACTCGGTGACGTCCATGGACCGCTTCTGGGTGCGCTCCAGAATATCGTAGTAGGCCTTGCGCTCCCGCTGGATCTGCGCCGACAGGCTGTAGAAGCGCTGCGGGCTGCCGTCGGCGCGCGCCAACAGCAGGTCGCCGATGGCCCGGGCGATACGGCCGTTGCCGTCGTCGAACGGGTGCAAGGTCACGAACCACAGATGGGCAAGCCCCGCCTTGACGAGCGGTGGCTCACCCGAGTCCGCATTGACCCATTCGAGGAAACGACCTGTCTCGGTCTCCAGTCGATCGGCGGGCGGCGCCTCGAAATGCACGCGCTGGCGGCCGATGGGGCCGGAGACCACCTGCATGGGGCCACTGGCGTCGTCGCGCCAACTGCCGACCTTGATCCTGGAGAGGCCGGAGTAACCAGTGGGAAAGAGCGCCGCGTGCCAGCCGAACAACCGCTCGCGGGTCACCGGCGCCGCGCAGTTGACCGTGGCGTCGAGCACCATCTCCACCACGCCTTCGACATGACGATCGACTGGAGCCAACGCCCCGATGTCGACGCCCAGCCGGCGAGCGATGCTTGAGCGCACGGACTCGACGTTGAGCTGCTCGCCCTCGATTTCGCTGGTCTTGACCACGTCTTCGGTGAGCGCCGCCAGGCTGGCCTGATCGCGCAGCGCCATGCCCACGTCGGCCAGACGCCCCAGCAAGAGCCCTTGAGCACGACTCACATCCGCCATAGGGCCAGCGAGCGCCGCCAGGTCGAAGCGCCAGTCCGGCCAGTCACTGGCCTGCCAGATGTACTTGTAATCGCCGCTGTTCATGCGGAGATTATGGGCTTCATTCTCCGCATGCGCAAGTTATTCACCGCATATAATGCGGCGATAGAAGATGCGATTCCCCGCACCCCGGGCTGCCTTACCCCGGAATGGGTGTGAATGGGTGTGCTCTTGGTCGGGGGGACGGACGCGGGTTCAATTCCCGATTCCGGAATCGAACCGGACCAGAGAAGCATACGAATTTGAACGGCCATATCGGTGACCGATCCACGGGAAAAACCGCTTGATCGTCCGCTGCCTCTGGCCTGTCAACCCCCGCTTTTCGCAGCAGCCAGCAGGACTTATCAACTTGCCGGAACGCCGGTATCGCGTACTTTCAACGGTCGTTTGGCGCGGGCTGCCGCCCCACCACCAGTTGCAGTGAAACCCGACCCTCCAGGGTCGGGTTTCTTTTTTGGTCCATCATCCTTCCCCTTGCCTGCAGGGGACCGGCCCGCATGCATCCCGCGACATCGCGTGCGGCTGCGGTACGGCTACTGGGGGCAGGTCAACGCCGCGCAGCCCCAACCGGCGCATCAGCCGTTCCACCGTGCACCGCGCGCCACCTCCCAGCCTTCCCGCAGCAACTGCCTCCAGACCTTTCTGGCGCCGTACGCCTGCTTGTTCTCGCCCCAGACCCGGTGGACCTCCACCTCCAGCGCCCGGTCCCGCCACCACCGGTCCGGACGTGCCTCCAGATCAGCCTCCCGGGCCATATGGCTGTAGCAGGTCAACGGGGCGATCTGAAGCACCCGGCGGATCGGCTACGACTCCGTAGGCGTGACGGTGTTCGGCGACAAACCCCGTCATGGCTTGAAGCGGCGGTCGAGCTCCGCCTGGGCGAAATACGCCGACGCCTTGCGCAGGATCCCGTTGGCCTGCCGCAGCTCCCGGTTCTCCCGCTCCAGCGCCTTCATCCGCGCCCGCTCGTCCGTCGTCAGGCCTGGGCGCAACGTCTCAGCCGTGCAGCCGATCTTCCCGGCAATCGACTCGATCGCCGCCCACTGCGAACCGTGCGTGTCCTGGTGCTCCAGCACCATCCGCACCGCCCGCTCCCGCACTTCCGGGGAATACTTCACTGGCTTGCTCATGACTCCATCCTCTCAAGAGTTGGAGCCTCCAGGTATCCCGGGGCGGTTCAGGTACGGCTACTGGGGGCAGGTCATTGGCACGGCCCGGTGGAAACCGGCAGAGCGGGTTTCCCCGGGCATGGAGAGGGGACGTCAGGAACTGAGCGGCACGATCCGGATCTCGACGCGGCGGTTCTTCGCGCGCCCTTCCTCCGTGCTGTTGTCGGCGACCGGGTAACGCTTGCCGAAGCCGACGATCTCCAGACGCTCGCGCTGCACGCCCTGCCCGACCAGGTAGTTGCCCACGGCCTGCG
>Ga0207866_1002519_pt1 | contig 13244 bp, 9 predicted proteins | sample HigsolmetaAR203D_FD_184835 | JGI IMG/M metagenome (GOLD analysis project Ga0207866, IMG submission 184835) | Ionic liquid and high solid enriched microbial communities from the Joint BioEnergy Institute, USA - AR20-3-D (SPAdes) (version 2) ...
AACTTCTGGAAGCGCTTCTCAGACGATCGCTTCGTGTCGACAAACACCAGACCGTGGTTCTTCGGCAGCAAGCGGTCCTTGTCGAACTGCTGCTCAAGTCCGTATTCGCGCTTCGACAACTCAGACCGCCGGTCCGCCAAGCGCAGCTGCTCCTGGTAGATCTCCTTGGTCAGAGGCCGGGCACGGTCATCCACTTCCTCAAAGAAGCGCTGCAGCTCACGCTCCATACCCGTTTCGACGAGTTCGTCGTGGGGCAGAAAGGTGCCCGCTTCGATGTTCGATATCCAGGCCCGGTCAGACAGGTTGGCAGACCCGATGTAGGCACCGGCATCCACCCACCAGATGATCTTGGCGTGCAGGATGTCGGGCACGAGCTTGCAGTCGTAGTTCGGGCTGGCCTTGTCGAGAAACCACTTCAACACGGCGGGATCGACAGCCACCGTGTGGTCGTAGCGGCCAAAGAACTCCAGGGGCTTCAGGTGCTGCGCGCAGGCCTCGAACAACTTCATGTTGTCGCGGCTGGCGTAAGCGACGGCCGCGCGAACGCGCGTGCAGGATTCAATCACCTCGCCCAGCAGGTTTTGTAGCAGTTGTTTGTTGAGCGGGCCGGCGATGAAGCGCATTGCAGCAGATCCTTTTGTTATTGCATCGTCATCGGGCATGACCGCTCGGTTTGCGGGAGAGCCGCTCAACGGATGCGCCATCTGCATCGCCTATCTGGCGTTGCTCGATCGTGCGCCAACCCGGGACATGTGCACTCATCAGCGCCTTGAACATCCTCCCGTGGTTCGCGTAACGCAGATGAAGCAGTTCATGAACGATGACGTAATCCTGGAAAGGCTCATCCTGGTCGAGCAAGTCAGTGGCCAAGGTGACGGTTCCCGCCGATGAACAGGAACCCCACTTCCTGCGCATCTCCTGCACCCGAACCACGCGGGGATTCACCTTCAACTTGACCGCCCAGGCCAGTGCGCGGCGTCGCAAGTCCTGCGCCGGGTACAGGGACGATTTCATTCGCCACCCTCCGTGAGCAGCAAACGCACAACGAGATCGACGACCCGTGCCCGCTCGTCCTGCGCCAGCGCGAGGAGGGGCTTGTAGAGCGACGCACGGAGCCGTCGCTGCTCGTCGGCGTTGACCGAGGCATTCGGGAAACGCCCGAGCAACTCTTCGGCATCCTTGGCCAGTGTCATGGGGTCGATGCCCGCTGCCTTGACGGCCGCATCCTCACGCAGTACCCAGGCGACTGCAAAGGCACGAGCAGACAGGCCGCTGTCGCGCGCCGCCTTCATGGCCGCTTCCTTCTCGGCAGCCAACGCCGCCAGTTGGTCCATCGCCGCCAGACCGGTCGTCTTGCGCTCTTCCAGATCCTTCAGGATGCGCTCGGCACGATCTTTCAGCGGTTGCAGCATCGGTGCTGCGGCAGGGTCCTCGTCAATCTCGTGCTGCAGACCGCGCACAAGGTTGAACACTTTGCCCTCATCGGTCCCATCCTCACTGCGCAATGACTTCAGGGTCGCCACATCAAAGGTCACGGTCTTGGTCAATCGTCCAAGACCATGTTGCTCGGCGCTTTCCTCGATCAGACGCCGCGTCTTGTAGGCCAGGTCAGCCACGAACCCGACTTTTTCGGCGTAAGCATTGCGCACGGCCGCATATAGCTGACTGAGCTGCTTGTAGGTCGCGATGTGGTCACGCAGCGCCGGGTCGGGCGAGAGGATCTCCCACAGCGCCTCGACCTCCTTGTAGCTCTCGAAGAAGGTCTTACGCGCCTCGGGCGTCAGGAAGCGTCCGAACACCAGGCGCTCCAGCCGCTCGTCGGGGGTGCCGCCGGCGTCTGACTCCAGGTAGTCCTTCTTGGCCTGCTCGATGCGTTGCAAGAAGTCCTGCAGCAGCACGTCGAGGTCCTCAATCACGCCGCTGACGTCGCTGGAATCGAACTGCAGCGCCTTTTTTAGCTCGCGCAGCACACCGACAAAGTCGACCACCAAGCCGACGCGCTTCTGCACACCGTTCGCGTCTACATAAGGCCGGTTCACCCGTGCAATCGACTGCAGCAGGACATGGTCGCGCATCGGCTTGTCGAGGTACAAGCAGTAAAGCGGCGGCGCGTCGTAGCCCGTGAGTAGCTTGTCAGTGACGATCAGGATCTTCGGGTTCTCGGTGGGCTTCTTGAACAGCAAGCGCACCTGCTCTTCGGCGTCGTCTGAGAGCTGCAACTCGGCCACCAGCGGCCGATCCACCACATCGGCGGAGTTCTCGGTATAGACCGGCGCCGTCCACTCGGGCGGCAGCAGCTTGTCCAGCGCCTTCTTGTACTTGGCACAGGCCTCGCGGTTCACCGCCACCACGAAGGCCTTGTAGCCCAAGGGCAGCACGTTCTCCTTGAAGTGCTCGGCGATGAAGGCCGAAACCTTCTCGATCCGGTCGTCGGCCGTGAGGAAGGTGCGCAGGCCGACCGCGCGGTCGAGCACCTTGTTCAGTTCCTCGACATCGGTCACGCCCTCGCTCTCGGCCAGCGCGAAGAACTCCTTGTCCAGCCGTTCGGCCGGCACCGTCATCTCGCTCGGCGCCATCACGTGCTTGATGGGCAGCGTGGTCTCGTCGGCGATGCTCTCGGCGATGGAGTACTTGTCCAGGTAGCCCAGCTCATCCTGCGTGCCGAAGATCTTGAAGGTGCCTTCGCCCTGCGAAGTGCGCGCGATGGGCGTACCGGTGAAACCGATGATCGTGGCCTTTGGCACGGCGGCCATCAGGTAGGTGCCGAGATCCTTGGCCACCGACCGGTGCGCCTCGTCGATGAACACGTAAACGTTGTCGCGCAGGCAGCTGTCTTTGCGGATAGCCTCGAACTTGTGGATCATCGAGATGATCAGGCCACGGAAGTCGGCATCCAGCAGGGACTGCAGTTTGGCCTTGTTGTTGGCCCTCTCGACCGCGATGTCCTGCTGCTGCATCTCGCCCAGCAGGCGCTCCACCCAGCCTTTCAACTGGCCTTCCAGTTCGGTGCGGTCCACCACCAGGATCACGGTCGCATTGGCGTAACGCGCCTTGTCCTCAAGGATCTGACGCGCCGCCGTCAGCAGCGTGAAGGTCTTGCCCGATCCCTGGGTGTGCCACACCAAGCCGCGTGTCTTGGCCGGGTCGGCGCAGCGGTCCAGGATGGCGTCGATGGCGCGCCGCTGGTGCTGGCGCAGCACAGACTTGCGTGTCTCGCCATCCTGCACGTAGAACAAGATCCAGTGCTGCAGCGTGCGCAGGAAGTCGGTCGGCTCGAAGAAGGCTTGCACCGCAAAGCGGTAGGTTTCCTCCGGCGCCTGTTTCCAGCGCGCCATGTCGCGCCGGTTGGCGTTCCAGGTCACGCCGTACCAGTAATCGAGCAGGTGCGTCACGTTGAACAACTGGGCCGTCGCCAGCAGCTCCGGCGTTTCGAGCTCGTAGCGGCGCAATTGCTTGATCGCGCGCTCGATGGCGTCGCCGTCCTTCGGGTTCTTGTGCTCGACGATCACCACCGGCACGCCGTTGACGACAAACATCACGTCGGCCCGGTTGCCTTTGCGCGCGGGCGGCTTGATCTTCCACTCCCAGGTCACATGGAAGACGTTGTCCGCGACGTGCTCGAAGTCGATCACCGTCACTGGTCGATGGCGCTTCTCGGCCTCATCGTACCACTGGCGTTCGCCGCGCAGCCAGGCCAGCAGCTCGCGGTTGCCCTCGATGGTGGCCGGCAGCGCGTCCAGGGTTTCCACCACCGAGCGCACAGCGTCGGCGGACAGCCAGGGGTTGAATGCCGCGAGCTTGGCTTCCAGCACGTCGCGGAAGAAGGTGCCCGCCTCGCCGCCGCGCTTGGCGCGCGCGTCCTCCGGCGTGATCGGCGTCCAGCCGATCTCGATCGCATGCTTCACCATCGGAAACTGCACGGTGCCCGCTTCGCTGATCTTCAGTGTGCTCATGCCGCGACCTCCTCGCGTTGCGTCGAGGCCGAGGAAAGCGCCGACAGGTCCAGATCAGAGACTGAGATCTCCCCGGTCATCAGTTTGTGTAGCAGAGACTTGAAAAGCTGCTCCAGCACTTCGCGCTTCTTCAGGTGCAGGTCGATCTTGCGGTCGATGGCTTCGAGGACGCCGACAATCTCCGCCTGCTCATCCAGCGTCGGCGGCAGGGGTAGTGGAAGCGAATCGATGGTGCCGGTGTTCAAGTTGTACTTGCCGTCTGCTGCCGGGGTGGCACGGCCGGCGACCAGCGACGTGCCGAGGTGTGATCCGTAGAAGAACGCGAGGTACCGCGGATTGGCGACGTCCTTCTTAATTCGAGCCCGAATGAGGTAGGACGCGAAGAGGGCGCCTTGCGGCTCGCCTTGATAGACGGCACAAGAACCTAATCGCTCCAGTACCCCGTTGGTGCGGATGAAAAGGACATCTCCTGACTCCAGCAGATACTTGCTGGCCTCAGCGGCAGAAAGGTCGCAGTACTTCAAGTCGGAAGGGTTGACGCGCCCCGACTCGACGTTCGGTATCCGCAAGACCGGATAGCTCCGTCGTTCCACGGTGCAGTGCGTGGATGTGCCGTACTGCAACCATTCACGAATTCCCTGGAACTCGACGAGGTTCCAGCTCTTCGGCATCGGCCCGATCTCGGTTTCCTTCTGCGGCTCGCCGCGCAGGCCGCGCGTGAACAGCTCGCGCATGGTGGCGCGCTTGAGTTCTTGCAGCATGTCCAGCAGCGACGACTGCTGAACCAGCGCCGATTCGGTTTGACGCAACACGGCGGCGATCGCTTTCTGCTCTCCGTCGCTTGACGGATAAGAAATCTCCTTCTCCTTGAGGATGGTGAAGTGCCGGTTGTAGCCACGCGCGGGCAAGTCAACCGCACGGCAGGCGTAGAAAAAGAATAGCGGGTCGATGCCTGGCTTCGGGCGTAACAGTTGGGTTCCGTCCGCGCCGCGCGCAAACGGCGTATCTAGAAACTTGAATACACGCGTGTGGTCACCGAAAACGATCAACGGAAGCGGTGTGTCGATGACGGCGCTTTCGTCATCGGTCCAGCCTGCAATCGGCTCTTGCCCTTGGTCGATGACTGGGAAACGACCAGACGGCTTGTAGTCCCGGGATTGAATCTTGGCCTTGCCTGTGACCGATACCGGGACAAGGCAATCAGCGACCGATTCGGTGGCCCACGATTCGACTGTCATGCGTCCCCCGTCTTTGCCAAAGGGCGCAGCAGTTGCAGCAGGCCGGATGTCAAGCTGGCATCCTCTTCGTTGAGCTGTTCGAGTGCTCTAAGGAGATTAGGAATCGAGCCGATTTCCGCGTCGCCGTTCTGCCCCACCCACCGACTCGGACTCAGGTTGTAATCCGCCTCCCGCGCTTGCTCGGTGGTGATGACCGCAAGCTCGCCCTCCACCGGCTCGCCCTTGAGGTACATCGCCGCCAGCGGCCGGATGTCTTCCTCCGGCAGGTAGTTCTTGGGCCGGCCCTTCTTGAAGCGGCGACTGGCGTTGAGCAGGACGATCTTGCCCTTGCGCGCGGCGGGCTTGCGCCTGGAGAGCACGACGATGACGCCGGCGGCGGTGGTGTTGTAGAAGAGGTTCTCCGGCAGCAGGATCACGCCGTCGATCAAATCCTGCTCGACGAACCATTTGCGGATGGTGCGTTCCTTGTCCTCGTTCTTGGAGCCGGAACCGCGCGTGACGGCACCGGTGTCCAGCACCACCGCGGCGCGCCCGTGGTCGTTCATGCAGGCCAGCGTATGCTGCAGCCAGGCCCAGTCTCCCTTGCCGCTGGTGATGCCACCCGCTGTGCGGAAGCGGTCGAACGGATCGTTGGCGAACAGGTCCGCCGCGAACGGCTGATTCCACATGGGGTTGGCCACCACGATGTCGTGCCCGCGAATCTTGCCGCTGGCCTCGCGAAACTTGGGGTTGATCATGGTGTCGCCGCGCGCCAGCTCCACCTCCATGTCGTGGATGATGGCGTTCATCTGCGCCACGGCGTAACTCTCGGCCTGTAGCTCCTGGCCCGAAAGCTTGAGCGGCACGCGGCTGGTGGGGTCGAGTTCGCGGGCGACGAGCTGGAGCTTGATCAGCAGCCCCGCCGAGCCGCAGGCGTAGTCGTGGCAGGTCTCACCGGGCTTGGGCCGCAGGATGTGCGCCATCAAGAAGCCGACCTCAGTCGGCGTGAAGAACTCGCCCGCACTCTGGCCGGAGCCTTCGGCGAACTTGCGCAGCAGGTATTCGTAGGCGCGGCCAAGGAAGTCGGGCTGCACGTCGGCGAGGCCGAGGCGATAGCGCGGGTCAGAGAAGGTTTCGACCACGCCGCGCAGCTTGGCCGGGTTGATGTCCCGCTCGCCGTTGCGCTCGGCGGCGAAATCCACCACGTCGATCACGCCGGAGAGCGTCGGGTTCTGCTTGACCACGGCGCGCACTGCTTTGGTCAGGTGCTCGCCGATGTCCCGGGGCGCGGTCGGACGACCACGGTCATCGAGCGGCCAGTCGAACGATTCACGCCCGCTGATCACCGCCCAACGGGCCTCCGGTGGAAGGTAGAAACGCAGCAGCGAGTGGTCCGACTCGGCAATCTCCAGGGCGGTGGCTCGGTCGCCATACTCCTCGGCCAGCCGCTCGATCTCGTCGTCAAAAACGTCGGACAACCGCTTAAGGAAGAGCAGCGGCAGCAGGTAATCCTTGAACTTGGCCGCATCCTTTTCGCCCCGGATCGAGCAGGCGGCGTCCCAGAGCATCTGCTCCATCGGCTTGGTGGTGGGCGCAACCGCCACCCGCCCAGTGCGACGCCGGGTCACCTGAGCAGCTGCTTCAGCAGGCCGGGGGCTTTCAGCACCCTCGACCCCGGCCTCTCGCGCCAGCGCGAGGATGGTCTCCTGCGCGGCACGCTGGGGCTTATTACCGCCGCCTTCCCATCGGTTGACCGTGGCAAAGGAGACACCCAGGCGCTCGGCGAGCTGCTCCTGAGTCAGGTTGAGGGCCGCACGGGTGGCGCGGAGTATCGCTGGAAAATCGTTTTGTTTTGTCATGTCTGCTATGTTTGTTATATTCTGCTTACTTGTCAAGCAGAATTTGGCGATGGGGTGCACCACCGCCTCCGGAATAGGAGATCAGGCATGAGCGGGAACCGATGGGACACGGCTGGCGTGCCTCACAAGGGGTGGACGTGCGTTGACGTCGTCGACTTGCGAGCCGATGGCGGTCCGGCAGACGAAACCGATTACGCCACCTGCCAGATGTGCGGCAACGAGAAGATCCGCTACGTCCACATCATGGAGCATCCGGATCTGGACGAGCACTTCGACGTCGGGTGTGTCTGCGCCGGGAAGATGAGCGACGACTACGAGGGACCGAGGCGCCGCGAGGCAAGGCTGCGTAACCGGGCGGCGCGCCGGACCCGCTGGCTGCAGCGCAAGTGGCGGGTCTCCGCCAAGGGGAACAGCTTCCTCAACCTCGAAGGCTACAACCTGGTGGTCTATCCGACGAAGACGAAGCGCTGGGGCTTCAAGATCGGGGACCGATTCGGTCCGAGGACATACCCGACAGCCAACGAAGCCAAGCTGGCGCTGTTCGATGACTTCTGGGCGGCGACCCAGGATGATGACCGACTGTGGTCATCTGACTGATCTGCGGACGCGGGTTCAATTCCGCAAACGGGAATCGAACTGGCGTCCTGCACGATGCACTTGTCTGGTGACCCCGGCCGGGCAGAACTGGTAGGATTGTTGGCAGTTGGGGCTGGATTCCGCACCTTTCCGCAGGAGTTCGCAGCGGTTCTAAGGCGCTGAGTTACACAGGTTTGGCGCAGGGTTCCATCCCACCACCAGGTTTCGCAAAACCCCGGCTCGGCGAGTGCCAAGCCGGGGTTTTGTCATTTCGGGCAACACCTGACGCCGTTTTCCTTCAAGACCCGGGAAATGCACGGCCTTGCCGCTCTCATCGACTCAGAGGGCAGGGCCGTCAAACGGCAGCGAATCAGCGGGCAGGCCGGTAGAGCCCGATCCGCTTTAAGCAAGGCCGGCGACGATCTGCTTGACGGCCTGGGTGACGTGGAACTTCCGCACGAACAGCGCCCGGCAGCGCTCGGGAAGACCGGAATCGTGGTCGACCTGGTCCAGCAGTTCGAGGGTCAGCGCTTCCAGCTCGTCAATCCGGTTGCTTTCGCAGACAACGCCCACCTTCTCGGACCGGATCATGCCGGCCAGATCGTTGCCCGCATTCACGTTCGCCAGAACCGGCAGGCCGCTCTGCATGTAGGTCAGGAACTTGCCGGGAATGTTGTGCGAGCGGTGGCGATGGTCGAGGGCGACGATCCCGGCGCTGCACTGGGCATAGAGCGCGGGGATCTCGTCGGGGTGGATCTCGTCACGGAACAGCACATTGTCGAGGTTCTGCGCGGCGGCCGCCGTCTTCAGCCGTTCGGCGTCGGAGCCGCGCCCCACAAACAGGAACCCCACGTCCCGGCGCGGCTGAAGCCGCTGCGCCAGGTCGAGAACGATATCCAGCCCCTGCGCCACCCCCATGTTGCCCGCATAGACAAGGATCTTGCGGCCCGCGAGCGGCGTCTCCGCGACCCGGATGGAACAGGGCGCATTGGCAGGCGCATCGAGCCAGTTCTGGAGCACCTCAAGCTGACGGCCCGGCTTCTGCGCCCAGGCCTCGAAGTAGCGGAGATTGCCGGGGGTCTGGACGCCGATCACATCCGCCACGGAATACTGGTAACGCGCCACCGCGTCGAAGAAGCGATAGGGCAGCCCGCGCCCCATCAGACCCATGTCCACGGCCCATTCGGGGAAGATGTCCCGAATGATGAGGTAGCCCCGGCAGCCGCTGGCCCGCTTGAGCCGGCTGACCAGCGGACCGTGGAAGATGGAGGGTGCGTACCAGGCCACACCATCCCAGGTTTCGGTCGCCAGCGGGCTGCGGCGCAGGTTGCGGGCCATGGCGAACGGCATGGCGAATTCGGCCAGCGTCCGGCGGACATGGCCGATGTCCTTGGTTCGCGGCGCCTTCAGGCGCAGGACGCGCGCGCCATCGAAGTCCTCGATCTTCCACGGCTGATCCAGATCGGGCGCCGGCAGCATGACCGTGAGGTCGTGCCCCTGGCGGACGAACTCGCGGGCCAGGTCGCGCAGCTGCACCGCCCCCGAGGTTCGCAGGGGCGGAAAGGTATCGGCGATCAGCGCAATCCGCATGGCACTCTCAGTACTTCTTCCAGACCACGCGATTCACATAATCCGTGTAGCTGTGAATGATGCGCACGACCTTCTCGGAGACGTTGGGCATCGCATAATCGGCCACGAGGCGCAGGCCTCGCTCGTCCCCGCGCGGCTGGGTCTCCAGAATGGCCAGGCCCTGCCGGACCCGGTCCACATCAAGGCCCACCATCATCACCGACCCCTCCTCCATGCCCTCGGGCCGCTCATGCGCCTCGCGCAGGTTGAGGGCCGGGAAGTTGAGGATGGACGACTCCTCGGTGATGGTGCCGCTGTCAGAGAGCACAGCCTTCGCGTTCATCTGCAGGTGGACGTAATCATGGAAGCCGAGGGGCTTCATCAGGCGCACCTGGGGGTGGAAGCTCGCCCCCGTCGCCTCGATCCGGTTGCGGGTGCGCGGATGGGTCGAGACGATGACCGGCAGACCGTGGTCTTCGGCAACGGCGTTCAGCACCTGCACCAGCTTCGTGAAGCTCGCGTCGGATTCGATGTTCTCCTCGCGGTGGGCGCTCACCACGAAATAGCGCCCGATCTCCAGCCCCAGACGGGCGAGCACGTCCGACGCCCGGATCTGCGGCATGTAGTGGTGCAGAACCTCGTACATCGGGCTGCCGGTCTTGATGACCTGATCCGGCGGCAGGCCCTCGCGCAGCAGATACTCGCGGGCGATGCTGCTGTAGGTGAGGTTGATGTCCGCGGTATGGTCCACGATGCGGCGGTTGGTCTCCTCCGGCACCCGCAGGTCGAAGCAGCGGTTGCCCGCCTCCATGTGGAAGATGGGCACCTTGCGCCGCTTGGCCGGAATGACCGACAGGCAGCTGTTGGTATCCCCCAGCACCAGCATCGCCTCCGGCTGCACCTCGGCCAGCACCCGGTCCACCGCCGTGATCAGGTTGCCGATCGTGTTGGCAGCGCCGGTGCTGCCCTCCGCGCTGTTGAGGAAGTAGTCGGGTTTGCGCACCCCAAGGTCATCGAAGAAGACCTGGTTCAGCTCGTAGTCATAGTTCTGGCCGGTATGGACGAGAACATGATCGGCGTGCCGGTCGAGCGCTGCGAGCACCCGTGACAGGCGAATAATCTCCGGCCGCGTTCCCACGACCGTCATGACCTTGAGTTTCCGCATCATCAGACCTTGCTGGAAATCGTGTCAGGCCGGGCGCGATCAAAGATCTCGTTCGCCCAGAGCATCACGATCATCTCGTCCGTCCCGACGTTGGTGATATCGTGGGACCATCCGGGAACGGTTTCCACGATCTGCGCTTCGGCGCCGGAGGTCCGCAGCTCCACGCGCTCCCCGGTCAGCAGGTGGCGGAAGCGGAACAGGGCTTCCCCCCGGATGACCAGAAATTTTTCCGTCTTGGAGTGGTGGTAATGGCCGCCGCGGGTCACCCCGGGGTGGGCGGTGAAGAAGCTGAACTGCCCGCAATCGGGCGTCTTGAGCATCTCCACGAAAACGCCGCGCGGATCGGCATATTGCGGCACCTTGTAGGAGAAGCTCTCGACCGGCAGATAGCTGAGGTAGGTGGCGTGCAGCGCCCGCACCAGCCCCGTGCCGGTGCGCTCCGTCACCAGGGTCTCCCGGCTCCTGGCAAAGGCGCGGATCTGTGCGGCCAGCTCGCCCAGGGTGATGCTGTATTCCGGCGTCACCGTACCATAGTGGGCCCCCGGGGCCGCGCTCTCCACGGCGGCGAGCAGGGCCTCGACCACGTCGTCGATATAGACGAGGCGCAGCACCGCGTCCGGGTCGTTGATCTGGATGGGCAGGCCGCGGGCGATGTTATGGCAGAAGGTCGCGACGACCGAATTGTAGTTCGGCCGGCACCACTTTCCAAAGACGCCCGGCAGGCGGAAGATCACCGCGGGGTTACCGGTCTCCCCGGCAAGGGACTTGACCGCCTCCTCCGCCGCCAGCTTGCTGCGCCCGTACGGATTGTCCCGCTCCGCCTGGATCGAGGAAGCGAGGATCAGGGGAATCCGGCGTTCCGACCCGGCAACAACCGCGCGAATGGCGTCGCAGAGCGCCCGGGTGAGGCCCGCGTTCACCGCCTCGAAGGCGCTCTCGTCCGCCGGGCGGTTCTCTCCCGCCAGATGGATGACCGCATCCGCATTGGCAACGAGAGCCGGAAGGTTCGACGGGTCGTCGCCGCGCCCGAAGGGGATCACGGCAAAGCGGTCGCCTTCACCGCAGCGAACCGACAGATTCTTGCCGATAAAGCCGTGCGCCCCGGTGACAAGGACGCGCATGACCGGATCCCCCATCGCTTATTCCTCGGGCTCCACGTGTTCGCCGCGCAAGATCGCCTGGATGAAACGGAGCTTCATCAGCAGAGCCTGCATGCCTTTCACGTCCAGGCGGGTTGTGTTGTGCGAATTGTACTCAACCGCCTGCGAAATTTCGATCTGTCCGCGCTCGACGTACTTCCCGTAGTTGAGGTCGCGCAGATCCGGCGGCACGCGATAGTAGTTGCCGAGGTCCTCCGCGGCCACCATCTCCTCGCGGCTCAGCAGCACCTCGAAGAGCTTCTCGCCGTGGCGGGTGCCGATGACGTTGATCGGATGATCGGGCACGCCCAGAAGGTCGGTCAGAGCCCTGGCGAGGGTCTCGATCGTGGCGGCGGGTGCCTTCTGGACGAAGATATCGCCCGGGTTGCCGTTCCGGAAGGCGTAGAGCACCAGATCGACCGCGTCATCCAGGGTCATCATGAAGCGGGTCATGGCACCGTCGGTGATGGTGAGCGGCTGGCCGGCGCGGATCTGGTTGGTGAAGAGCGGGATCACCGAGCCGCGCGAGGCCATGACGTTGCCGTAGCGGGTGGCGCAGATCACGGTGTCGTTGCTGGAGCGGGACTTGGCGACAATCACCTTCTCCATCATCGCCTTGCTGATGCCCATGGCGTTGATGGGGTAGACCGCCTTGTCGGTGCTGAGGCAGACCACGCGCTTGACGCCGCAGTTGATGGCGGCCTCCAGCACGTTCTCGGTGCCCAGAATGTTAGTCTTCACCGCCTCCATCGGATGGAACTCGCAGGAGGGCACCTGCTTCAGCGCGGCGGCGTGATAGACATAGTCCACGCCGCGCATGGCGTTCAGGATGGACTGATAGTCGCGCACATCTCCAATGTAGAACTTCAGCTTGGAGCTGTTGTATTTCTTGCGCATGTCATCCTGCTTCTTCTCATCCCGGCTGAAGATGCGGATCTCGCGCAGATCGGAATCGAGAAAACGGCGCAACACGGCGTTCCCGAAGGAGCCGGTACCGCCGGTGATAAGCAGGGTCTTGTCGGTGAACATGAACGCTCCAATCAGATCGCAGAAGGCAGTGCTGGCTGTTCGCTAACGGGCCGAACTGATGAGTTCAAGGTACTTTTCCGCGCGTCTGCGAGGACTGGAAAAGTTTATCGCGTGATCGCGGGCGGCGCGCAATGCCTGCGGATCCGGTCCATCGCCTTCAAAGACGGCAGCAATCCGGGCCGCCGCGCTTTCGGGATCGAGAGGATCAAAATAATGGGCGTGGGCACCGCAAACGTCGCGGTTGAACGGACGATCCGAGGCGATCAGTGGGCACTCCATGGCCATGGCCTCAAGCGGGGTCGCCGAGAAGCATTCCAGCAGCGACGGAAAGACAACCGCATCCATCGCCCGGTAGAAGCTCGGGCACTGTGCCACATTCAGGGGACCGAGATTGACGCAGGCCGCCCGAAACTCGGGAGAACAGGCCTGCCACTCGTCCTCCGTGAAGGTCACAAAGAACTTCGCGTCAATGCCGTACTTCCGGCGCAGGATTTCAGCGACCCGAGGAAAGATCGCGGTGTTCTTGTGAAGATAGTTCCGGCCGAGAAAGCCGAGGCGCAGGTCACAGGCCACCTCGGGAATGTCGACGGGCCGCCACAGCTCCTCCTTCTGATAGAGGGACGACAGGCAGTTATGGACCACGTGGATGCGCTCGGGCGGGATGCCGAGTTCACGGACCAACCCCTGCCGCACATGCTCCAACTCGACAACGATCATATCGGCACGCCGGAAGAACC
>Ga0207866_1002522_pt1 | contig 13231 bp, 13 predicted proteins | sample HigsolmetaAR203D_FD_184835 | JGI IMG/M metagenome (GOLD analysis project Ga0207866, IMG submission 184835) | Ionic liquid and high solid enriched microbial communities from the Joint BioEnergy Institute, USA - AR20-3-D (SPAdes) (version 2) ...
GGCGGCTGAGGGACGAGTGCCTCAACGAGCACCTGTTCCGCAGTTATCGCCATGCCCGTGAGATCATTGAGGAATGGAGAATCGACTATAATCTGAACCGGCCACATACGAGCCTCGACGGGTTCACTCCAAACGAGTTTGCAATCCGGTCCATGAAGGACCACAACATGAACAGGGCTAGCTTATAAGCGCGGACAATCAGGGGAGCAGGTCATGCCGGGCAAATATAGGGGCAATCCCTTATAGCTGACGACCGATTTCAGAAGCTAGCCTTGTCACATCAAAAGAGAGGGTGGACAAGAATGACAAAGCTGCGGCTCGCCTTTGTAACCATTGGCCAAAGTCCCCGGACAGACATGGTGCCGGAAATGCTTGCGGACATTGGGGGCGATGTCGAAGCCCACGAATTCGGAGCGCTTGACGGACTGTCAGAGTCCGAAATCCAGGAGCTTGCTCCCCTCCCCGGAGAAAACTCGTTCGCAACCCGTCTGTTGGACGGCCGCGAGGCAACTGTCTCTGCCCGGCGCGTCGAGGCACGCCTCGAGGTGCTTCTGGAACGCGTCGACCAGCAGGGGTTCGACGCGGTTGTGTTGCTGTGCACCGGCACACACGTGAAGCCGCTGGAGAGGACGCTGATGATCGAATCGCAGCGCATCGTCGATTCCACGGTGGAAGCCTTGGCCGCCTCGCCCCCCCGCCTAGGCGTCATCGTGCCACTTGAGCGGCAGGTCGAGGAGTTTTCCAAGCGCCATGTGTTCTCACGGCCTGCCAAAGTCATCTCGGCCTCACCCTACGCGGGCGACGACATCGCCGAAAAGGCGAAAGCTCTGGCCGATTGCGATCTCGTGATCATGCACTGCATGGGATATTCCGAAGCGATGCGCGCCGCCGCGCGTCGATCAATCCCGGCTCCCGTGCTTCTCTCGCGACGAATCGTTTCCGGAGCCATCCGGCAAATCATCTAAAGCTGGTCCACACGCGGAAAGAGGTAGGAGTCAAAGCAATGCGCAGGTGGTTACTTGGAGTGGCAGCCTTAGGGCTCGTGGCGGGCATGATGATGCCCGAATCTGCAGATGCGTTCGAGCGCGTCGATGGCCGTACCGTCGTGGTGTTCGGCGGTCGCCAGTCGTTTCCCGTGCTGGATCCGCACGTGCGTTACGATTGGTCGACGCGCATGATGCAGCAGGCCATTTACGACGCCCTGGTGAAGTACGAGGGCAACCCGGCCGAAATCAAGCCATGGCTCGCCGAAAGCTGGGAAGTCAGCGAAGACGGCAAGTCCTGGACGTTCCGTTTGGTCAGCAACGCCAAGTTCCACAATGGCGATCCGGTGGATGCTGAGGCCGTGCGCTACTCCTTCGAGCGCGGCCTCAAGCTCAACAAGGGTGTGGCCTGGATGCTCAAGGACTTCCTCGCCCCCGAAGACATCGAGGTAGTGGACGAGCGTACTGTCCGCTTCAACCTGAACTCACCGTACTCGGCCTTCCTGTCGTTCCTGCCGTGGTGGTATATCGTCAACCCGAACGAGGTGAAGGCGCACGAGGTCGACGGAGACTACGGCCAGGCCTGGCTGACCGAGAACGCAGCCGGTTCGGGCCCGTTCAAGATCAAGCGCTGGGAACAGAATGTCCTTTATGAGGTGGAAGCCGTCGCCGATTACTGGAAGGGCTGGCCGCAGGGCGAAGAAAACCGTCCGGGCGGCGTGATCTACCGGATCATTCGCGAGCCGGCTGCCCAGAAGGCCGCACTGCTGCGCGGCGAGGCCGACATCGTCGAAGGCCTGACCCCAGACGATTACCAGCAGCTCGCCAACCAGAAGGGTATCACGATCCAGGATCATCCTGGCATGACGACCTTCAGCATAAAGTTCAACACGCAGCGTGGCCCGACCGCGGACAAGAATCTTCGCAAGGCCATAGCCTATGCGCTGGACTATGACGGCCTCGTCCAGATCTACAACGGTGCTGCCGTGCTGCAGACGAGCCCATTCCCGGACGCGCTCGAGGGTCACATCAGCGTGCCGAACCTGCCGCGCAAGGATCTCGATAAGGCCAAGGAGTATCTGGCCCAGTCGGCCTACCCGAACGGCGGCCTGACGCTCGAATACTACCACGTGGCCGGCCTCGAGGAGGCACGCCGCATCGGCCTGCTGCTGCTCGACAATCTCGCTCCGCTCAACATCAATGTGGAGCTGCGCCCGGAACAGTGGCCGAACATGGTGGCCAAGGGTTCCGACGTGGAGACCTCGCCGGCGATGACCTCGGTGTACGTGACACCAATCTCCACTGATCCGGATGCCGTGGCGTACCAGTACCATCCGAATTCACACGGGCAGTACTTCGCCATGTCGTTCTACAACAACCCAGACGTGACGGCGAAGATCGACCAAGCCCGCCGCAGCAGTGACTGGAGCGAGCGTGAGAAGCTCTATGCGGAGATCCAAACGCAGATCGTCGAGGACCAGCCGGAAGTGTTCGGCATGATGCAGAACCGCCGCTGGGCTCATCGCGACTACCTTAAGGGATTCGTCTTCAGTCCGGTTCGCTTCACGGGCGAGGTCGATCTCTACCCGCTCTGGATCGAAACGAAGTAATGCAGGTCTGGTTAGGCAGAGCAGTCTGCGTGGAGTACGAGTAAAACAATGGTGATGTTTGCCTTGCGCAAGATCATGGTTCTATTCGGAACCATGCTCGGCCTGGCCGCCCTGACCTTCATCATTACCAATGTTGCGCCGGGAGACCCGGCGCGACTTGTTGCGGGGCCTAACGCCACCAGCGACATGGTGGAGACGATCCGCCAAGAATACGGCCTGGACCGGCCGCTGATCGAGCAGTTCTTCATCTACATGGGCGATCTCCTGAAGGGTGACCTCGGACGCTCGATAATCACGACGCGCCCGGTAACGGATGAACTGCTGCGCTATGTTCCGGCCACGCTGGAGCTCGTATTTGCCGCAATGACGCTCGGTATCATCGTTGGCGTCTCCTTCGGGATCCTGTCGGCGGTCTACAAGGATCGGTTCATCGATCAGGTGACGCGCATCTTCTCGATCTCAGGCGTTGCGCTGCCGGCCTTCTGGTTCGGCATCCTACTGCAGCTCCTGTTCTCGGTTCATTGGGAGATCCTACCGGTTTCGGGCCAGTTGCCGCTGACGACCATCCCGCCGGAGCCGATCACGCATTTCCTGCTCATCGACAGCCTGCTGCGGGGGGATTTCGAAACGTTCAAGGAAGCACTATCGCACATCATCCTCCCTGCAATCGTGCTTTCCTTCCCCTGCCTCGCGTCGATCCTGCGCGTGAATCGTGCGGAGATGATCGAGGTGCTTCAGTCAGACTATATCGTCGCAGCGCGGGCGCATGGCATCAGCTCATTCCGGATCATTATGATCTACGCACTCAAGAATGCGCTCCTGCCGACACTGGCAATGATCGGCCTGCGCTTCGGCTGGATGCTTGGCTCCACCGTGCTGGTTGAAACCGTCTTCGACTGGCCGGGAATCGGGCTTTACGCGGTCTCCTCCGCCCTCAATTCCGATTTCAAACCGGTCGTGGGTGTCACGCTCGTCATCGGCTTCCTGTTCATGATTACCAACATGCTGGTCGATCTCGCCTATGCCTGGGTCGATCCCCGTCTACGGAAGGCCTGAGATGTCCACCGAACCTTCAATCACGCTTCCGGAAACGCCTTCCTTCCGCGAACGGCACGCCAGCACAATCCGCCAGTGGCGGCTTTATGCCCACCTGTTTTCCACCAGCTTCTCCTCGATGCTGGGGCTGGCACTGGTGGTACTCTTTCTGATCCTGGCCGTTTTCGGCCCGTGGCTGGCTCCCTACCCCGAAGACACGATGGGCGCAGTGAAGCTCAGCCAGCGGCTGCTGCCACCAAGCCTGGAGCATCCATTCGGCACCGACGAGATGGGGGCAGACATTCTTTCCCGCGTCATCGTGGGTGCCCGCACATCGCTGTGGATCGGTCTCATCATCACAGGTCTCGGCGCCGGCATCGGCGTGCCCCTCGGCCTGATCGCCGGCTATCGCGGCGGCTTCATCCGTGCCGCGATCATGCGGGTCACGGATCTGTTTCTCTCGGTTCCTGGGCTTGCGCTGGCGCTTGCCATCGTGGCTGCGCTCGGACCGGGCATCACCAACTGCATCATTGCGCTCGCTCTGGTGTGGTGGCCGGGCTATGTGCGTCTGGTCGAATCCAAGACACTTTCTGTCAAGGAAGAGCTGTACGTGGAATCCGCCCTTGCACTCGGCGCGACGACCCCGTGGATCCTGTGGCGGCACATCCTGCCGAACTGCATGACCCCCATTATCGTCAAGGCCAGCATGGACATGGGCATGGCAATTCTTTCCGCCGCAAGCCTCGGCTTCATCGGGCTCGGCGCCAAGCCGCCCCTCCCCGAATGGGGGGCGATGATTTCCGTTGCCCGCAGCTACATGCCCGACTGGTGGTGGTACTCGGTCTTTCCGGGCCTTGCCATCTTCCTAACGGTTCTTGGCTTCAACCTTCTGGGTGATGGCCTGCGTGATGTCCTCGATCCCCGGAGCCGCAGCCGATGACAGCTCTTCTGCGCATCGAGAACTACCACCTCGACATCCCCACCTTTGATGGCGTCCTTAGGGTGCTTGACGGTATCGATCTGACCGTCGAGCGGGGTGAGACGCTGGGCATAGTCGGCGAAAGCGGGTGCGGCAAGACCGTGCTCGTCCGCTCCATTCTCGGTATCGGACCCAAGCGGGCTCGGCGCACGAAGGGAAGCATGACCTTCGACTCGATGTCGCTCGACGACTTGAGCGAGGCCGAGTGGCGCAAGATCCGCGGCGTGAAGATCTCGATGATCTTCCAGGATCCGATGACCTACCTGAACCCGCTTTTCACCATCGGTCGACAGCTCTCGGACGTGATTGCCGCGCACGGACGCGCACAGGGACGCCGGCCGCTTACGCGCGAAGAACGGGACCAGCGATGCCGGCAGCTGTTGGAACAAGTGCAGATCCGTGACCCGGAACGCGTGGAAGCGAGTTATCCGCACCAGCTGTCCGGCGGCATGCGGCAGAGAATTCTCATCGCCATGGCACTTGCCGGCGAGCCCAAGTTGCTCATCGCGGACGAACCAACGACGGCGCTCGATGTGACTATCCAGGCCCAGATCCTGGATCTTATGCGGGATCTGGTGGATCGCTTGGGCCTCACGGTGATCATGATAAGCCACGATGTCGGGGCCATTGCGGCCATCGCCCAACGCGTCGCCGTGATGTACGCCGGCGTGGTGGTGGAGCAAGGCCCGACGCACGAGATCCTGGCATCGCCGCAGCATCCTTATACGCAGGGCCTGCTCGCTGCATTGCCGGACATCGAGGGCGAGATTCACCCGCTCGAAGCAATTCCGGGAACGATCCCCAACCTCATCCATCCCCCCTCGGGTTGCCGTTTCCATCCCCGTTGCAGCCGCGCAACGGAAATCTGCAAGCGCGAGAAACCCGAGATGAGAAGCATCGGAGCCGACCATGCCGTCGCCTGCCACCATGCCGCTGACTGAACATTCCGGCGCCCAGGACGCTATTCTCTGCGCCTCCGGTCTCTCGAAGATCTTCCATTCGGGAGGGAAGGAGTTCTTGGCCGTCGACAACGTGTCGCTCACCATCGGGGTGGGCGAAGTGCTCGGCATCGTCGGTGAGTCAGGATCGGGGAAATCCACCGTCGCGCGCATGGTCATGCGGCTGATCGAACCTACCTCCGGTCGCATCGTCTTCGAGGGTGAGGACCTGACTGCCAAGTCGGGCGAGGAACTGCGCCGCATGCGCCGACACATGCAGATTGTGTTTCAGAACCCGCATTCAGCGCTTGATCCCCGCCACACGATCCGCAGCGCATTGGCAGAACCGTTCCTAATCCAGACCAAGGTCCGCGGCGTGGAACTGGAACGCAGGATCGACAACCTGCTCGACATCGTGAGCCTGCCGAAGGCCTTCAAGTACCGCTATCCGCACGAGCTCTCAGGAGGGCAGAAACAGCGCATTTGCATCGCCAGGGCAGTCGCGCTGGAGCCGCGCCTGCTCGTGCTCGACGAGCCGACCTCGGCGCTGGACGTCTCGGTTCAGGCACAGATCATCACGTTTCTGCAGGAACTCAGGCAGAAGCTGAATCTGACCTACCTTTTCATCTCTCACAACCTTGCCGTGATCCGACACATCTGCGACCACGTGATGGTTATGAACCAGGGCAAAGTGGTGGAACAGGGCTCAACACGGGCCGTCTTCGCGAGTCCGCAGAGCGACTATACGCGTCAGCTCATCGACAGCGTCCCGAAGCTTCCGAAGGCCAAGGGCGGTAAGATACCAGGGAACGTCAGACCGGAGAGTTGAAAGTCTGGAGCCATTCCGTTTTTTTCGGTAGCGTAGCCGGCCCTGCGGAAGTCGCTTGTACATTCCGCTGGCTGGATGGAGGAGACGAGGTGGCCAACATGCCGCCATGTCTCCTCGATCGTGCGCTTGCAAGCCAGCCGCATTCAGTGTTTGATTCAAGTAAGGCTGCAGGTACCAAAGCCTCGCTCCCGCAACCTGGATCATCTGCTGAATGGCACCTGTTTTATGCGAGCCCAGGTTGTCCATGACGACGATGTCGCCCGGGCGGAGAACCAGCACCCGAAGCAGCTCCACCCAGGCGCGGAAGCTTGTGCCATTGATCGGCCCGTTGAACACGCAGGCACGCCTTCGTTGCCAGCCGGCCAATCATTAAGTAATTGAGAGAATAAGCGCTGCCCACTCGGGTTCCCGCGCAGGCAGCTTTCCGTATTCACGTCGGCTATTTCAACCAGCGTTCAAGGTTGGCCCGGACGAAGTCGTCGTCCAACATATCCGGATAGGCACGGATGATACGGTCAAGCTCCTCGGCCTGGCCCGGCCCCAGTGTCTCGTCAGGATTGAGGCACCAAATTCCTTCCAGGATTCCCTGCCGGCGAAGCACTTCGTGGATCCCCGCGATGCAACCCGCAAAGTTGTTGGCGACATCAAACAGGACACCATTCATGTCCGTGACGCGGGCGTCCAGCTCAAGCCACTCGGACGCAGAACGGGAATTTGGCCTCTCATGAATGTCGTTCAGCAGCTCAACCGCCTTGTTGGTCCACACCGCCCAGTGGCCGAGAAGACCACCCTTGATACGAACGCTGACCGGCTGGTCATCGCGGGTAAAGGTGAACCGCGTCAGCAGATCCGCCACGATGTGATCATCGTTGCCCGTATAAAGGGTGATGCGTTCCTCCGCACGCGCATCGACTACAGCCCGTACGACGTCAATCGTACGGTACCGGTTGAACGGCGCCATCTTGATCGCCACTACATTTTCGATTTCTGCAAAACGGCGCCAGAACGAATATGGCAGGAGCTGCCCGCCCACGGCCGTTTGCAGATAGAATCCGACGACCGGCATGACCTCGGCCACGGCCCGGCAGTGGGCGATCAGCTCGTCCTCGCTGGCGTCCTTCATAGCGGCAAGGCCGAGCAGCACGGCGTGGTAGCCTTTCGAACGCGCGAGCTCGGCTTCCTTCGTCGCCTGCGCTGTCTTGCCAATGGCACCGGCAACGAGAAAAGGCTGCGAGGAGTGGTTCGCCGCCTCTTCAGCCGCCAGCGATAAAACCGGCTCCAGAAGGCCGTGGTCGCGAATCTCGAACTGTGTCGTGTGCACTCCGACGGCAAGACCGATGGCGCCAGCATCGAGATAGTAGCGCGTCAATGCGCGCTGCCGTTTCTCGTCGAGCAAACGGGAGGCGTTGAGAGCAAGAGGATGAGCGGGAATCACTCCCCCTTTGCGAAGAGCGGACAGAGGAGCGGAAGGAATATCAGCTATCTTCATGGTCTTACTTTCGAGAATCTGTGGAAGGCGTATCAGGCCGCAGGTAGCCCAGGATCACTTCGATGGCGTGCTTGCGCCGCTCTGCCATCGTTTCAGAGGTCTTCGGCAGGTCAAAGATGGCCGAGAGTGTATGGATGTTGGCGGTGTAGAAGTAGCAGATGCTGGCGATGGTGATGTAAAGGTGCACCGGATCGACACCCGACCGGAAATTGCCGCCTTCTTCACCTCGCTTGAGGATTTCACCCAGCAGAGTCACCAGCGGACTGTTCAGGTCGCGGGCGCGTGCCGACCGCGCGACATGTACACCGCCATGCAGATTTTCATCGTTGATGAGCGAGATGAATTCTGGGTGGGAAGTCACGTAATCGAACGAAAAACCGACCAGCTCCCGCATCGCCTCTACCGGTGAACGACTGTTGAGCTTGAGCTGTTCTTCAGCCGACCGTATCCTTTCATAGGTGAGCTCCAGAACCGCGCTGAAAAGGTTCTCCTTGTTGCCGAAATAGTGATAGATCATTGCCTTGTTGCAGTTGGCGCGTTTGGCAATCTGATCAATCCGCGTGCCTTTCAGGCCTTTTCTGGCAAACTCCTTCTCAGCCGCACGAAGGATGCGCGCGCGGGTGGCAGCCGCATCGCGCTTCACGGGCTTCTTCCTGGAAACTACCGTCGTGTCAGTCATTCAGTCCTCAGCCAGTCACTCAGTAAGTGCCGTCTCGAACCTCGAAATGGGTAGGCTTGCCGAAGGACCGGCCACCCTTGGACAGCCAGCCGACCGTCCAGTCAATGAGCTGTGGCAGCGGGATTGATGGATAGCCAAAGAGTTTCTGCTGAAGACTGGTATCGACAATCCAGGCCTGATCCTGCTCCTTGCCGACGAAAGATGGCTCCCGCCCAAAGCGTTCACCGAACTTCTCCGCAAGCCGGCGGACGCTGATGACTTCAGGTCCGGAGACGTTCAGGACGAACGGCGGATTGTCGGCATGTGCAAGCGACATCAATGCGACATTGTTCGCATCTCCTTGCCAGATGACGTTGCAGTGACCGTTGTCGATCGGAACCGGATCGCCAGCCTGAACTGCCGTTGCAACATCGTGCAATACGCCGTAGCGCATATCGATGGCGTAAGAGAGCCGTATGAGAGAAACCTTGATGCCGCGCGTGCGGGAATAGTATTCGAACATGCGCTCACGGCCGACGCACGAATTTGCATATTCGCCAGGCGGGTTGAGTGGCAGATCCTCACGAGCGCCCTGTCCCATCACGTCAACGAAAGGATAAACGCAGGCAGTGGAAAACACCGCTATCCTTGACTCTGCGAATGCCTCTGCCACCAGCGCCGGAACCAGAACATTCATGGCCCAGGTGAGAGACTGGTTCCCCACGGAGCCGAACTTGCGGCCGGCCATGAAAACGACATTGGCTGTCTTCTCAAGACGGTTGACCGCGTCGCGGTCCATCAGGTCGCAGGAGACCGTCTCGACACCCCAGGACTCGAGCTTTTCCCTGAGACCAGGTTCGGAGAAGCGTGCAACACCGATTACGCGCTTGTGCGGCGCCGCGCGCTTGGCCATCCGGGCAAGCGTCGGGCCCATCTTGCCACCCACACCCAGGATGGTGATATCTCCGTCGAGCTTGGCGAGCGTATCGACCAGCTGCTGGCCGGGGCGGGAGAGCAGCTCTTCAAGTTCCTCTTCATTCCGGATCTCGGACGGCAAATCGTGCATTGATTTTCTCCCTTCCTAATTCGTCTTGTCGGTCTTGAGCATGCTGAAGGACCAGTCTTCCGGCGCGATCCTCTGGTCGAGGTCGGGAAGGACGCTTGATCCAAGCCCGGGCTGGAAAAGCGATCCGATGGAGATTGAGCCATCGCGGATAGATAGCTGAACCCGCCCGTTCGAACGTTCATAAAGATCGGGATGGGCGGCCAGCGCTGCTTCCGCCTCATTGGTTGGCAGATGCTCGAGCCCGCGAAAATAGTGATGGCCGTTGCGTTCCGTATGGCTGATGCCGAGAGTGGCGGCCACCACAAGATCCGCCTGCAGTGATACGGTGGGCAGGCAGGTCAGGTCTTCAGCCGACAAGAAGTAGCTTTCAGGCACGCCTGCCTTGCGGTTGTACGTTTCGGCAAGCATCTGATTAAGAAGAGAGCGAATCACGCCCTTGCAGTTCTTGTGGCTGACGCCCCGATAGCCGAGATCGAGCGCCTCGCGATACGCACTCGTCCACCCGTCGGCTTCATCAATGAGAACCGGAAGGCCAATGGCCTCCAGGGCACTCCGATCCAGGATCTCTTTGAGGGCGACGGCGCGGTCCAACGGCTGCTCAACGAAAAGGATGGCCCTATACAGCCGTTCGAGCGAAGGCCGCGATCTTATCGCCTCCATCAGGGCGGCAAAGTCCTCCAACCGCTTGTACTGCTCATTGCCATCCAGCGTCGCCCGGACCTGAAAGCCACCTCGAGCAAGAACATCGGCAATGGCCTCAAGGCGAGCGATATCCGCTTCGAGGTTCCCTCCCGCCTTTATCTTGAGATAGGAGATGCCATCCCGTCTCAGATAGTCCTCCAGAGTTTCAGGAAGGCCATCTTCTACCGGTTCGAAGGGATCGGAAGCCGTAAGAGGATCCACCATGCCGATGGTGTGCCTCAATGCCAGCCGTGTCAGCGGCTTTGCTGGCAAGGCATCGACGACACTCATGCCGGCAAGCTCCGGGAATACGTCGGCAGGGCGAAGGCCCAGCAGATCATTGGCCAGCATCTGCGGAAGGCTTTGACCGGCCGCGCGCCCGATGCCGTCGAGCATCGCCCGCTCGACCATGGATGTACCGAAAGAGGCAGTGAGGCGGTTGAGCCCCGACGCGACGGCGACGCGGTCCACTTCCGCATCCAGCTCGCGCCAGAGATCGAACACGCTGGCAGCCGGGAGATCGCGCGCAATGTCGGTCGCTCGCTGCACGATCCACAGCAGATCGGAAACATTTTCGGCTGGCGACTTCTCCGGACGCTTGTCGAACCACTTGTAAGACAGCAGATCCGACGAATAGCCTTTGACCGCCTTGCCATTGACGGTCATCGCCAGTTCCAGCGTCAGGGATGCGGCAGCCTCCACCGTGACCACCCCGAAGCGGAATGGCATGCGGGCGAAAGCATTGCTGATACCGAGCCTTGCCTCACCCGGCTTGACGTCAAGGGCGCTCACCGTCTCACCTCCAGCATTTCCCTGATTCCCTGGAGATAGCCAATTGCACGTGCGGCCGCCGCTTCACCATCGGGGAGGTAGTCAAATGGTTCGATACCGATCACGCCGTCATAACCTTCTTCGAGCAGCGCCTGTACGATCGGACCAAACCGGCAATCACCCTGCCCAGGCGCTCGCGAATTCCTATCGTTGAAATGAACGTGGCGAATATAACCTGAAGGTAGATGTCGGCGGATGAGCTCCTCAGGCTCCTGCCCGACGCTCCAGGTTGCAAGGGTGTCGATCATTGTTTGCAGGGAGGGTTGCCCAACCTCTACAATTATCTCCAGCGCCTCATCCACGGTTGTTACAAAGTCCGTCAGCGCGGGAGAAAGGGGCTCCAGGCAATAAACGACGCCAGCCTGCCCTGCCCTTGCGGCTGCCTTTTCAAGAAGCGCGATGGCATGCTTGCGCCCGGCCAACGGACTTGTGGCGTGTGCCAGAGCCCGCTGGGCAGGGGAACCGTGGACGATGACACTGCCGCCCAGGTCCGCGCACAGGTCAACCATCGCGACCATGTGCTCGCCCGTCCGGCGGTGAACTTCGGGATCGTCACTGGTGAGTGACAGGCCCGCCGGAGCCCGCAGAACATAATGAAGGCCCGTGATCGCGATCCCTTCCCTCTCTGCAGTTCTCCTGAGCTCCGAACGCTGTGCGGAAGTCAGGCTCGCCGGTTCGCCGGAAAGCGTTCCCGGCGCGATCTCCAGACCGCCATAACCCAGCGCGGCCGCCAACGCGCATTGGCGATCAAAAGCCAGATGAGCGATGACTTCATTGCAGAGGGAAAAGCGTATGCTCATCCCGGTAGCCTCACGAGAAAGATCTGGACGAACACGAACTGCACCAAGCCGGCCGACACGAGGCCGAGTGCCAAAGCGCTGCCCAGAAGCCGCACGGAGGGAACCGTGAGCTGCAAGCGGATCATTTCAGCCCCCACGGTGAAAACGGTCACAAACAGGGTGGTAGCCAGGAAGAAGGGCATGTGGCCAAACAGACCGCCCCCGTAGATCAGCACGGTGGCGATTGTGAAAATTGTGCGGGCTACGCTCCCTCGATTCCAATCGAGGATAGGCAATATGACCTGATTGCGAGAACCGTTCATTCCCCTGAGCACCAGCAGTACACCGAGAATGGTCAGCACCGCGCAGATCAGACCCGGCGTCATCCCCGGCGCTGTAAACGGATCGGCATTGCGTTCTTCAAAGCGAGGCATGCGCAGCGATTCAATAAGTCCCGCGACGCCAAAGGCAGTAACCACAAGCCCGCAGAAGGTGTCGGCCAAGAATGGGCGGGTCCTGATCATGAGAAATCTCCTATTCCCACGAGAGTGGTCTTTCCTTCCGCGAGGGCTCTGTCTGCAGCCGCCAGTGTTTCGGTCATCTCCAGCGCTCCAGTGCGGGCATCGCACATCACCGGTGCACCTTCCTCGACTGCGGAACGGAATAAGCGAAAGCTCTGCGCCAGAAGGGTCTCGGGCGTCGCGTTGATCGCCGAGCGCGACATCACCGACTGCGGCGAGACGTCGTGACCGCCAGGCTTGCGCTGGTAGGCGACCTTGGAAAGGATCATCTGGTTGCGGTTGAAGTCGATCGCGATGTTGCCAGTGCGCCCTATAAGCGTCAGCCGCTTCGAGGTCAGGGCGCCCGGCACGAAAGGATCCTCCACCTCTCCCGCCATCAGGATGCCAAGGTGCAGACGAGCACGGACCCCATTTGCATGCCTGATCTCCACGAGGAGATCGTCATTAACCTCCGCGTCCAGCAACGACCATGCGCGAACATCAACTTCCAGGGCAGGTGCATTAGCCAAGAAGCGCATGAGGTCCAGGAAATGCACGCCATCATTTTCCAGAAGCGATGAGTCTGCCCTCATGCGCTTCCAACCCGAGAATTTTCCGTCAATGGCGATTAGCTCGCCAATCTCGCCCTCGGACAGCAGCCGGCGCGCTTCCTGAGTGAGCGGGTGAGCCCTCAGCACAAAGCCGATTTGCACAGGCTTGTCCGTCTCATCGCAAGCGGCAACGAGCTGTCTCGCCTCTTCGACAGTCCGCACGGCAGGCTTCTCGATCATGACCGGTTTGCCTTCCCTGAGCCCCATGAGAGCCAGCGGAAGGTGCATCGCTGGAGGAGCGA
>Ga0207866_1002536_pt1 | contig 13146 bp, 11 predicted proteins | sample HigsolmetaAR203D_FD_184835 | JGI IMG/M metagenome (GOLD analysis project Ga0207866, IMG submission 184835) | Ionic liquid and high solid enriched microbial communities from the Joint BioEnergy Institute, USA - AR20-3-D (SPAdes) (version 2) ...
TACATTGAGTTTTTCTACAACCGAAAACGAATCCATGGTTCCATTGGGTACCTGACGCCGGCTCGATTTGCGATGCAGTTTGCCACTTAATCCATTTTTGAGTGTCCACTTTCTTGACAGAGGTCCATTTTGCTTCTCTCGCGCACCTTGTGGCGGCTGCCAGCCCACTGAGAGAAGCATTTTGCTTCTCTCGCACACCTTGTGGCGGCTGCCGAGCCGCTGAGAGAAGCATTTTGCTTCTCTCGCACACCTTGTGGCGGCTGCCAACCGGCTGAGAGAAGCAATTTGCTTCTCTCGCGCACCTTTTGGCGGCTGCCGAGCCGCTGAGAGAAGCATTTTGCTTCTCTCGCGCACCTTGTGGCGGTTGATGACAAGTGCGCTCTGTCCCTGCCGGGGGAACGGACCGCACTTTTTTCCGGCACGCTTTTTGCTTCCATCTTCCACAAGGCACGGCGGACACTGCAGTGCATAAGCGCTCTCGGCCCGACTGATCAGGCAGGCCAAGCCTGATCAACGTGGTCAGGCCGAACAGGCTGGCCGGTCTGATCAGGCTGGTCAATCCGCTCAAACCGCTCAAGCCGCTCAAGCCGATCGGTCAAATCAATCAGGCCGGTCAGGGACGAGAGCGGGAAGTTTTTCTCCCCTCGTGCTCGTCGGGAAGCATGTTCATGATCAAACGGGCAAACGGTTTGACGAACGGCGTGAGCAGCAAAATGCCCAAAATGGAAAAAAACGTGTGAAACACCGCCACCACCGCGCCGGGATCCTCCCATCCCATCAGACGGTTGAAGGCCTGAATCGAGGAAAGGATGATCGGAAACAACCAGAAAACAAGAAACGCGGTGATCAGATTGAACAGAACATGCGCGGCAGCTGTCCGCTTCGCCTGCACACCGGCGCCCATAGCCGCCAGAATGGCGGTCGCCGTGGTGCCGATATTTTGCCCGATCACCAGCGCAATGGCCTGATCGATCTGCAGCGACCCGATGGACAGCATGGTGATGGTCATTGCCACCGAGGCCGCGGACGACTGCATGATGATCGTCATGACAACCCCAATGATGACGAGCAGAAGCCTGCCCGCAAAATCGGCGCCGGACACAGCCGTGAAGGACAGATAGCCGTTCAAGGCTTCCATGCCGTTTTGCAGCAGCTGAATGCCGAAAAACAACAGCCCGAATCCCGCCACGGCCTTTCCGACGTGGGGCAGCCACGATTTGCCAATCAACATCAGGATGACCCCGACCGCGATCATCGGAAGCGCCAGCTGGCTGATGCTGAATTTCACGCCAAGAAAGGCCACGAGCCAGGCTGTGGTGGTCGATCCCAGGTTCGCTCCGAAAATGACGCCGATCGACTGGGCAAACGAAATGATCCCGGCATTCACAAAGCCGATGGTCAAGATGGAAGTTGCCGTGGACGACTGCGTGATATTCGTAATGACCGTTCCCGTGACAATGGACGAAACCGTCCGGTTGGTGAACCGGTTCATCATCTTTTTCAGGGAATCGCCGGACGCGGATTTCAGCCCTTCCGCCATCATCATCATGCCGAGCAGAAAGAAGCTGATTCCGCCAATGACATTCATCAAGGAAGACATGCATCACATTCCGCTTTCTCGAATGCAAGAGTGGATAGGATCAAACTATGCAGCATCAGATGCAAACTTTCCCTTCATTATATCGATTTCCGGCGCAGAAAAAAAAAAACGAACGGAGCATCAGCAGCCAATGCGCTTGCCGGTTGGATTCTCGCCCTGTTCAACCAAGCATCCTCAGCAGCAGGCGCGGAATGTCGGCCAAAGGGCTCTGCTTCTCCACCGCTCCCAGCTCAAAGGCGACCTTCGGCATGCCGTAGACGACGGAGCTTTCCTCGTCCTGGCCGATCGTCCGCGCGCCCTTTCTCCTCATGGCGAGCAGCCCTTTGGCACCATCATAACCCATTCCGGTCAGGAGAATCCCGACCGACCGGTTGCCCGCCTCCTTCGCCACGGATTCGAACAACACGTCGACCGAGGGGCAGTGCCCGCTCACCTTTTCCCCGGCATAGCACTCCACCCGAAACCGGTCCCCCGCCCGCTTCACGCGCATATGCCTGTCCCCCGGAGCGATCAGCACCGTCCCCGCTTCGGTGAAGTCGCCGCTTTCCGCTTCCTTGACGCGGAAAGGCAGCAACATGTTCAACCGTTCGGCAAAAATCCGGGAAAATCCCGGCGATATGTGCTGTACGATGACGATGCCCGGAATGTCCCGCGGGAGAGCTCTTAACAGCGTATAAATCGCCTCGGTTCCGCCCGTGGAAGCCCCGATGGCGATCAGCCTCACTGCCTTCCCGCCGGCGGACAGATCCCCGGGCCTGACTTCAGGAGGTTCACCCATCCTGCCCATCCTGCCCCCAGGCCCTTTGCCCATCCTGTCCCCCGGATCCTTCTTTCCCGGACGGTCTCCTGTTCTTTCCACCGGTCTGCCGTCCGCCCTGCTGTCTGCTTTACCGGTCGCCCTGCCGGCAAACCTGCCGTCCGTCACGCTCGCAGGACGCACAACCTTTGCCCTGGAGGCGATCCTGATTTTTTCAATGAGCTCCTCCAGAAACTTTTCGATGTTGGCCAACCGGCTGTCGGGCTTCCGGACAAAATCGATGGCGCCGGCGTTCAGCGCGTCAAACACGGTCGAACTGACGGCGCTGACCACGATCACCGGCAGCGGATATTGAGGAAGCAGCCTTCTCAAAAACTCGATTCCGTTCATTTTCGGCATGTGCACATCGCAAATCATCACGTCCGGATGGTGCCGCAAAATGTGATCCCTTGCCTCAAACGGATCTCCGGCGGTGGCGACGACAAAGATGCCGGGGTCGGTGGAGATGCCCCTGGCGATAACTTCCCGGAACAAAGCGGAATCATCGACGACCAGCACCCTGATTGTTTTTCCTGCCTGCATCGGCTGAGCACCCCAAATCGTTACAGTTTGCGGTAGATTGCCGGCCTCACGTAGTGGAACAGGCCGTCCCCACGCTGGATCGTTTCCGAATGGCCGATGAACAAATACCCGCCCGGCTCCAGGGCGTCGTAAAATTTGCGCACCAGCGTCCTTCGCGTCACAGCGTCAAAATAGATCATCACATTCCGGCAAAAGATGACGTGGAACTTTTTTCTGAACGGAAACGGGTCCATCAGGTTGAACCGGCGAAACAGCACCTCGTTCCGGATTCGTTCCTTCACCTGATAGCAGCCGTCGGCAAGCGGCTGGAAATAGCTCACTTTCCAACGTTTCGGCAGAGCCTCGATCGCTTCGGCGGAATAGATGCCCTGCACCGCCCGGTTCAACACCTTTTCCGAGATGTCGGTGGCCAACAGCTTCGTGTCCCAGCCGAGCCGCGCGCCGTTCAGGTGCTCGTCGATCAGCATGGCCAGGGTATAGGGCTCCTCGCCGGAGGAACACCCGGCGCTCCACACCCGCAAATCCCTTTCCTCCAGCCTGGGCATCACCTCGGGCAGAATCCGGTCCCTGAAAAAATGAAAATGGTCCGCCTCCCGCATGAAAAAGGTGTGGTTGGTCGTCATGTGATTGGCCAGCAATCCGGCCGCCTCGCCGCTCTCATCGGACACAAGGTAATCCATAAATTCCGAAAAGCTGCCCATGTTCAGCCGCCTCAGCACGCCGCCCAGCCTGCCGATCACGAGCGCTTTTTTGTGGATGTTCAAATGAATGCCAAAATGCGCCTTGAGATATCCGGCGAGCTGTTGAAACTCCTGATCCGTCAGATGCAAAATGATTCCACCCCGCTGAAACGTGAAAGAGAGCCGGACAAAAAAGCTGCCAGCCGACTCTCTTTCTCGCAAAAGCTTAATATTTTCCGAACTCGTAATCGTTCAGATCAATCTTCGTCTGCTGGGCGGCCGCCGCCTTCGCCTCGGAAACCGGCGGCACATTTCCCTTGTTCCGGGACATTTTCTCGAACAGCTCCATCAGTTCCGGGCTGAGCTCATCCAGCGAGGAGCCGGATCCGGTCTTTGTCTTTCTCAGCTGGAACCGGTTGACCTGCTCCTGCAGCAGGTTGGCCTGGGCGGACAATTCTTCGCTGGTGGTCGCCCCTTCTTCCAGATTGGCCGATGTCGTCTGCACCACCTGGGACACCTGCATGATTCCCTGATTGATCTGGCTGATGCCGATGGCCTGCTCGTTGGATGCCGTGGCAATATTGCTGATCAGTTCGGAAACCCTGGCCACATCGTCCACAATCGACTGCAGCGCATTGGCGGTCTCCTGGGCGATCTTCGTTCCCTCTTCGACCTTCCGGATGGAGCCCTCGATCAGCTCCGTCGTCTCCCTGGCCGCATTGGCGGACCTTGCCGCCAGGTTCCGGACCTCTTCGGCCACGACGGCAAAGCCTTTGCCGTGCTGGCCGGCTCTCGCCGCTTCCACAGCGGCGTTCAGGGCGAGGATATTGGTCTGGAACGCGATCTCGTCGATGACCTTGATGATCTTGGAAATGTTTTGCGAAGCGTCGTTGATTTCGTCCATCGCCGACAGCATTTCCTTCATCTGGTTGTTGCCGAGCAGCGCGTTCTGTTTGGCGGCTTCGGCGATTTCGTTGGCTTCGTTCGAAGTTTGCGCATTCTGGCGGGTCTGTGAATCGATTTCCTCAATGGAGGCGGTCAGCTGTTCCACGGAGCTGGCCTGCTCGGTGGCGCCCTGGGACATCGAGACGCTCAGATCGGATATTTGCTTGGCGCCGGAGGCCACCTGGTCCGCCGCAATCTGGATATTGCCCATGATCTCGTTCAGGTTGTCGGACATCTTCCGGAAGGCAAGCGCCAACTGTCCGACTTCATCCCTGGATTCGACTTCGACGATCACATTCAGGTCGCCGTCGGCAATCTGGTTCGCCGACGCCACCAGCTTGTTCACCGGCTTGCTGATCATGCGGGACACCAGGACGCCCAGGATGATGGACACGACCACCATGACAATGACGGTGACAACCATGGATATCATCGAGGAATTGGTTTGCTCCGACAGTTGCCGGGACAATTTTCCGCCGTTCGTTTTGCGCAGATCGAACATTTCCATGAGGGCATCGTTGGCTGCAGAGGCAAGAACCGCGGTCTCCGTGTTCAACAGCTCTATGGCCTGCCCGTTCCGGCCGGACAGCGCAAGATCCATGACCCTGTCCCTTGACGTTTTGAACATTTCAAACTTCTGCTGCAGCTCCTGGAATTTCCGGCGATTCTCTTCCGAACGGATGGTGCCGCCGAATTCCTCCAGGTTCAACGAAATCTGATTTTCAATGTCCCTTATTTCATTGGCCAGCCGCTCCTTCTCCGCCTGGTCATCGTTCAGCAGCATGTTTGCCAGCCGGTAGCGGTTCCGGTTGAAATCGATGCCGGCCGATCCCAGATCTCCGAGCGATACGCCATAGTCCTCATACAATCCCTTATATTCCTTGTCCACCTTCCACATGTTGTAAATTCCGACCGTACCCATAATGCCTGCGATGAGAGAAACAAGTATAAAAGAGGAAATGAGCTTTGCCGAAATTCTCATGTTTTTGAACCATTTCATATGGGATTCACTCCTGTTCGGTGAAATGATCTATGTTCAACTGTTCAACAGCTGTTCCACTTCATGATCGGTCAGCAGTTTTTCGCAATCGAGCAAAAGCTTGACATCAGCGCCCACCTTTCCGATGCCTTTCACAAACCGGTTCCCGCGGTTGGCAAGATCGGGCGGGGCCGCGACATCCGAGGACGGAATGTCAATGACCTCGGCGACGCTGTCCACGATGAGGCCGACGGTCAGGTCATGGACATCGATGACGATGATGCACGTTCTCTCCATGTACTCTCGGAACGGTTTGTTGAAGCGGAGCCGCACATCCATGACCGGGATGATCTTTCCCCGCAAATTGACGATGCCGCGCACAAAATCGGGCATTTCCGGAACGCTGGTGATCTTCTGCATCCCGATGATTTCCGTGACGTACCGGATTTCAATCCCGAAGCACTCTTCGTCCACGATAAACGTCAAATACTTGTCCTTCTGCGAATCCTCCTCCATGAGCGCCATGTCTTCCCGAAAAGATTCGGACATTTCCTTCACTCCTTTTCCATCGATCTCTTCCTATCTCCCCAACAGCCCCTGCACATCCAGGATCAGGCTGATGCTCCCGTCGCCCAGCAGCGTGCAGCCGGAAATTCCCTCCACCCGGTTGAAACTTTTCAAATACGGCGGAAGTCCTTTGACCACCACCTGCTGCTGGCCAACCAGTTCATCCACGAAAAGGCAGATTCCCTTGCCGTCCTGTTCCGCCATGATCAGAACGCCGTCATGGATCCTTGTGCAATCCGAGGGTACACGGAACAGCTCGTGCAAGCGCAGGATCGGATAGCATGTTCCCCGGACCAGAATCATCTCCCTCCCGTTTGGATCGGTGATGAGATCCCGGACCTGGGGTTTGAACGATTCCTTGATAGAAGTGGTGGGCAGGGTGTACAGCGCCTCTCCCACACGCACGTTCATGCCGTCGATGATCGCAAGTGTCAGCGGAATCCGGATCGTGAAAACCGTTCCTTCCCCGGGGCGGCTGTCGACGGCGATCGTGCCGCCGATCGACGCGATGTTCTGCATGGCGACGTCCATCCCGACGCCCCGTCCGCTGTATTCCGTAATTTCCTCCCTTGTGGAGAATCCAGGCAAAAAGATCAGCTGAAAAATTTCCCTGTCCGTCAGATCCGCTTCCGGTCTTTGCAGCAACTGGCGGGCCTTCGCCTTTTCCAGAATGCGCTTCTTGTCCAGCCCTCGGCCGTCATCCCTCACGATGATCAGCACCTCGCTGCCGTTGTTCAGCGCCTCCAGGGCAAGCGTGCCGACCTCCGGCTTTCCCGCCTCCACCCTCTCCCGGGCGGATTCCAGCCCGTGATCCACCGCATTGCGGACCAGATGCATGAGCGGGTCTGCAATATGTTCAATGACGTTTTTGTCCACTTCCGTCTCTTCGCCCGCCAGCTGCAAATTGACGTTTTTTTTCAGCTTTTTGCTCATGTCCCGGACGACGCGGCGCATGCGCTGGAATACCGACGCCAGCGGAACCATCCGGATTTCCATCACCTTGTCCTGGATTTCCCTCGTGATTTTTTGCAGGTGGTTGACGGATTTATGAAATTGCTCCAGCTGAAGTCCGGCAATTTCGGGGTTTTGCGTCACCATCGCTTCGGCGATGACCAGTTCCCCTACGAGATCCATCAATTCGTCCAGTTTGCTGACGTTGACGGTGATCGATTTCCCCTGACTGCCGCCCGCCGCAGCTGCGGACTCCCTGTTTCCCCGGCGGTTCGTCTTGCCGGTGACCGGGTCCGCCGGGTCCGCCAAGTCCGTCTGATCCGCCTGGTCCGGCCAGATGTCCCCGGCATCGGGATCCGCTCCCTCCTCCCGGAACTCATCATGATGAATCGTGTTCAGCACCAGTTCCTTCAGGAAGCTGGTCCTGGAAAGAGCGGCATGGATTTCGTCGTAGCTTTTTTCCGTTGTCAGGTACAGCTGCAGCCCGTGCTTCCGGATCAGATCGGGGGCCGCGGGATCATCGCGCAAATCCTCCGGGATATGCCGGCATTCCGCCACCAGTTCGCCCAGCTGATGGATGACGTGATAGGCCCGGACATTGACCATGTCGCAGTCATCCGTGAACAACAGCCGCGCAAAGTAGCGCTGCAGGGGAGGCGGACCGGATGAACGCTGTCCCAGCGATTCCAGCACCTCTTCGACCTTCCGGATGAGGACCGAAGCATCCCCGTCGGCGCTCAAGCCGTTTTTCAGTTTGTGCAGCTCGATCTTGATGAAATCGACTCCTTCCAGCAGCAGGTCGGCCAGGTCCGAGCCCGGCGCCTGCCGGGAGCCGTTCTCCCGCAAATAGGAGAACAGATCTTCCAGCGCATGCGTCAGGGCCGCGATGCCGTGAACTTGCATCATGGAGGAGGACCCCTTGATCGTGTGCATGATGCGGAAGATTTCGTGAATCATTTCTTCGGGGATCCGGTTTGCGTTCTCGCACGCCAGGATGATGTCCTCCAACTGTTCAGTCAATTGTGAAGTTTCAGTCAAATAAACTTCAAACAGGGAGTCGTCCGGATGAAATTGGTCCATCTTTCAAGCTCCTTTTTTCAGCGCTTCATTCTGTGAAAGGGCGCAAAAAAGCCCTTCCATACGGCTGAAGGGCATTTTTCATGCAGGTAACAGCTGCAATCACCGGCGGCCTGGCAATCATAGTTCCGGCGTGGGGAACCTTAGACCCATGGCTTTGCGTCCCTGCCTTTCGGCAGGTTTGCCCTTGAATCCTGTATGTACTAGTTTTTGGATGACAATTTAATGATTTTTTCGCATGAAATATTTCTTATGTTGACAACATTCGACAATATTTCGACATATTTCGACTTTGATTCCCATTATATACATCCTGCTTACTAAAAACAAGTAGGACAAAATTCTTATTCTGTTACAAATAACGCCCTGACCAGGTCCCGGCGGGATTGCTCGAAAACATGCATAAAAAAAAGTTCCGGTCTCCCGGAACGAGTATGACTTTGATCCCAATATCGTATACCGGCTGCCGCATCGTCCGCCTGCCGCATCGTCCGCCTGCCGCATCGTCCGCCGCATCACCTGCATCACCGGCCGCCCGTCAATGGCGGCTTTCCGTCATGCCAGAGCTTCCGGTACCAGGGCTTCCATGAGAAAATCGGAAAGCATCCCCTTTTCCTGTTCCGAAAGTTCATGCATCGTCTGCATGTACCGCCCGGCCAGCCTGGCCGCCTCGCTGCCGATGTCCTGGCCCATTTTTTGCATGATGGCCCCGAGCACGGTCCCGACAAACAGGGTCGTCCGCATTTCGGCGGTCGGCGCAGATTGCACCAGAATCCTGATCCAAGTTTCGGTTTTGTCTCCCATCCTGTTCAGACAAGCAAGAAAAAGCCCGATGATCTGCGCGCAAAAAGAGACCGGCGCCTGCTGCACGGGCATCAGCTGCGTTTGCTCCTGCTCCCGCGCCAGCCGCGCCCCGGCAATCGGCAGCTGTGGCTGCTGCGCGTGCGTCTGCCGCGCCTGCATCTGCTGCGCCTCGTTCTGCTGCGGCGGAACCTCCTTCAGCATCTTCCGGACGGCGTCGCCCAGACTGAGGTTTTTGAACCGGTGAAGAAACTCAAGCGCCTTCGATTTGATCAAATTCCACTCATCCGGAGGCACGATTTCGGAGCGCGCCGGGCCGAACAGGCTGGAAGTCTTGGCCGTCGGCCGGAAAACGATCTGCGATCGCCCGGTTTCCCCCGGATGCACGATGTAGTCCCGGATGAGATAGCCGAGCTTTTCCAGTTCCTTCAGCATGTCGTAGGACGTCCATTTGCTGACGCCGAGCGCCTGCGCCAGCGTCTCATAATGGACCGGCACATTCGTTTTGTTGTACAGATCGAGCAGTTTCTGGAGAAACTGCTTGCGGCGTCCCGACAACACCGGCATTCTCTCCCCTTTCATCCTTCACAATGGCACGGCTTCATCCGTTCAGATCCGCCGAACGGTTCCTGTTTCCGGAATTGCGGGAAGCAACCGGTTTGTGCGTGCCCATCATGTAATCCAAGGCGGGATGGGAGACGCCGTACCAGGAATGTTCGTCCATATAGTGATGCAGCAGGTGCTTTTTCTTCATCCACTTCCCCCACGGCGTGATCGGGGTGATGGGGCGATGCGAAACGTAGTGCATCCATTGATAGTACAGCTGATACAGCGACGTGCCGGCGATGATCGGCATCACCAGAGAAAAATCGCGAAACACGGCCCACAATACCGCAAAATAGCCGATGTACAGGAGAAGATCATACCACATCGGGCTGAACAGATGGTTGAAGTCGTTAGGGTGCTCGTGGTGCTTCGCATGCCCCTGGTACAGGGCGGGAATGAGTTTGGGAAACTCGTGCAGCAGAAACCGGTGCGCCACATATTCCGCCAGAGCGAAAAAAACCGCGCCGCCCAGAAACGCCACAACCGTTCTCGTTCCCTCAAATCGCCAAACCGAGATGACCAGGCTGGCGGCCCCGAGCAGCAGCACGAAACGGATCATGGAACTGGACAAAAACTCCCGGTAATACTGTGCCATTTGACCGTTCACCTCTCCCTGGGGTTGACTCATTTCCGGCATCTTTTTTGGGTCTTTTGGGGATTTTCCTGAATTTTATGATATTCCGGCCCGGAGAAAAGTCAATACCCAAAAGAAAAACCCGCCGGGCTTTGTCCAGCCCGGCAGGTCTCTGTCTGCAGGAATGTTTCTCTTTCCGGATTTGCGCTACTCCGTGTCTTCCGCATGGTCATCGGCCTGATCAGCGGCATTTTTCAGCTCGGCCAGCATCAGGGCGATCACTTCGATGGAGCAACCGTTGGGATTGTGGAAGGTCACTTCCAGTTCCATGTTTGTTCCGAAGGTTCGGATATGCTCCCTTACTTCCACGCTGGTGTTCCCGAAGGTTTTGCGAAAAATATGCCTTCTGGGCTGATCCCAGCCCAGTTTTTTCAACGCTTTGGCGTATTGTTCAAAATTTTCTTCCGTAATGTAAAGCGTCATGGTTGTTATCTTCATGTTATCCCCCGTCACCGATGATTTTCTTGATGGCCGCATTCATTTGTTCAATTGCTTAGAATCATATCACAACGGCAAGGGTAATGAAAGATATAAATAACATCCTCCCCAGAACGTTCCAGCTTTGTATGAATTTCATGATGCGCTTTCTTTTCGTATTTTATTCCGTGCAGATTCCGTAAGGTTCCGCTTGAATTCGCATGAGCTTATTGTAAATCGGATCGCAGAAGCCTTTTTTTGAGCATGAAACAGGGCTTGCTGTAGATACAGTTACAGGTGTAAGTATTCCATCCTTGAAAAAAGGAGTGAACGGCGTTGAAATCAAACCCCATACCTGTTGGAGGGAGCCGCCAGAGGCTCCCTCCTGTTTTCAGATTTGCACATTTCGGCCTGGCTTTGGCTGTTTCCTGCCCGGCTGATTCGCGCCCGGCTTACCCTTCCCGGACAGGCTGGAACAGTTCCAGTTTTTCCCCGCTCGGTCCGTAGAAAAACGCGTTTTTCCTGCCATCCAGAATCGTCCTCGGCCATTCTTCGGAAATGTCGACCCCGTGGCTCCTCAATTTTTCGATCACGGCCTCGATATCATCGACGGTAAACGCCAGATGATTGACCAGCCCTTCCTGCGGCATGCCGGCCGGATCCCGGCCGATCAGCTCCACCTGCACGTCTTCCTGTCCGGGAAAGGACAAAAACGCCAGCTCCACCTTCTCGTTGAACCGTACGCGCTCCACCAGTTTGAGACCCAGCAGCTCCGTGTAAAACCGAATCGAGCGGTCCAAATCTTCAGCCAGAATCCCGACATGTTCCAGTTTTCTGATCATGTTTTGCGGCTCCTTCCGTCAACGGTGATGACTTCCTTGTTTCTTCTTCCATAATTCTCTTTCCACTCATCCGCCTGTTACTCCTCTTTTGCTCGTTTTCACGGATGGATCCGGTCATAAGACGCGCCGGAAACAAGCCAGCGACCGATCAGGCGCAAGTGATTTGCCGAATCTGCCGGTTCTTTTTCATCACATCCTGCTGCTGCGGCCAACAACATGATGAATAACATGGATAATGAAATGATGCAGGCTGCATTCCCGCGCCGTATTTGCACGCGGCATATCATACGAGATTTCATGATTCCGCTCCCTGCGCTCCTGCGGTTCGGATGTTGTCGTTCATCCTTTTGGCACGAGATGGATTTGACCCTATTTTATCACCAGAATGGTGATGGACCAATGCGCCCTTCTCGTTTGATGGGTGAACAGACGGCCAAATGAGAAACCGGATTCGTTGAAGTCAACCTACTGTCAACCCACGGTCAACTTACAGTCAACCTGTAGTCAAGTCGAGGAAATTTTAGTATGATGGGGATAGTCATGTGCAATCAGTTGAATGTTCAGCGGCGAAGCACGCCTCTGATCCATCCGGGTGGGTGGATTGGGGGCGTTTTTCTCTTGGCAGGACCGCTATTGGGGGGACCAGTTTTTGGAAGACAGCTGCTGGGAGAACCGCTGCTGGAATCACAATGGTTGGCGCAGGGGGCGCAGGGGTTTACCGGAAATTTATTGGGAAAAGGAAGTGGCGGGATGAGAAGTTTTGATGAGGAATGGAACCTGTTTTTGCAAAAAGAAATGCATCATGCCCAAGGCAAGCGGCTGGAACGATTGAAATCGGACCTGTTTGGCGAGAGAAAAATGTTTCAGGAAGTGCTGTGGCCCGTCTTCAAGTCCTTTGACGAGTTCAGCCTCGAATATGAGTTGAAGAGCCTTTCCGGCGTCACGATTTTTATCGATGCGTTGTATCATCCGCTTCGCCTGGCTTTTGAGAGCGAAGGTTTTGTGCCGCATGCGGAAAAAATTACGCGTGACAGGTTTGCCTTTGAACGGATGCGGATTCGCACGCTGGCATTGTATGGGTACAAGTACATCCCGTTCAGTTCGGATGAGCTCGACAAGCACGCCGATTCATGCCGCCAGTTCGTGTATTCGCTTCTGGGAAAATTCAGGGGAGTGGACGATCCCGTGATTGAGCAGTTGAGCGTGTACGAGCGGGAGATCATCCGCTATGCAAACCGGCTGCAGCAGCCGTTCCGTCTGGAGGATGCGGTGCGGTGCCTGGGGATGAGCAAAGATACAGCGAGAAGGGTGCTGCGAAAGTTGTTGGAGAAAAAGCTCGTTCGGCCCATGGGCCGGGGGCGGAAGATCATCAGGCAATATGCGCTCGAAGAACAAGCGAAAGATTATTTATTGTAACGGGGAGCGGCAGTCGGGGGTGCCGACGGCGCCATCCCGACTGTTGAGAGAAGCATTTTGCTTCTCTCGTGGCGTCAGCGGCGGCCCTCCGACCGCTGAGAGAAGCAAAATGCTTCTAGAATAAAAAGTGGACACCCTCCGATGGATTAACGGATAATGAACCTAAACCTAATTGGGGGTGTTCACCATGGGTGAAACCAAGCAACGCTACAGCGAAGAATTCAAGAAGCAAGCCGTAAAGTACATTCAGGAACAAACAAAATCCGTCAACGACATTGCGGAAGAGTTGAAC